>JFJP01040736.1_pt1 | contig 10757 bp, 9 predicted proteins | sample 431651 | NCBI WGS metagenome assembly JFJP01 (sample SAMN02602958, study PRJNA72255) | Microbial mat metagenome, whole genome shotgun sequencing project. | biome: fresh water; feature: sink hole; material: water; isolation source: purple microbial (photo- and chemosynthetic) mats found in...
TGAAACAGAGGGGGATACCTGTTTTCCGCCCCTCCAATACACTTGCTACTGCCGATCATAATATTCCTACAATAAACCAGCATTTGCAGATAAGGGACGAATTATCGAGAAACCAGGTAGAAAGATTAAGTGAGAATTGTAAAGAGTATGGAATAGAACTTTTCGGATTAAATCATTCCAGTAATGGAATTGTCCATGTTATAGGTCCCGAACTTGGTTACACATTGCCAGGAATGACAATTGTATGCGGTGACAGTCATACCTCAACCCATGGGGCATTTGGTGCAATAGCATTCGGAATTGGAACAAGTGAAGTTGAAATGGTTCTGGCCACGCAGTGCATTCTTCAGCCCAAACCAAGAAAAATGAAAATAACTGTCAATGGAGAACTCCATAAAGGAGTTACTTCCAAGGACATAATCATGTATATCATATCCAGGATATCCACCGGGGGTGCAACAGGCTATTTTGTTGAATATTGCGGATCTGCGATAAGAAGCCTGAGTATGGAAGCGAGGATGACCATTTGCAATATGAGTATAGAAATGGGCGCCAGGGGTGGACTAATCGCTCCTGATGAAATTACATTCGAGTACCTTAAAAAAATTCCTTCAATACCGGGTGTAAATGACTTTGAAGCATCATTGAACAAGTGGAAACAACTTAAGAGTGATGCCAATGCCAGATTCGATAGTGAACTGGAATTTGATGCCGCATCAATAAAACCTATGATCACCTATGGAACTAATCCCGGGATGGGCATGGGAATTGACGCATCCATACCACTATCGGACAATGAAAAAACAGGAGCTTCTGCATCATTTTTGAAATCGCTTGACTATATGGGCTTTAAACCAGGAATAAAACTTCTTGGCCATAAGGTAGATTATGTATTTATAGGAAGTTGTACTAACGGAAGAATTGAGGATTTCAGGGAATTTGCACAAATAATAAGGGGAAGAAAAAAAGCCGATAATGTTATTGCTCTTATAGTCCCCGGATCAAAGAAAGTTGAGAAGCAGATGCAAGCCGAAGGGTTGACAGAAATTTATAAAAAGGCAGGATTTGAGGTAAGACAGCCAGGGTGTTCTTCATGCCTCGCCATGAATGAGGATAAAATACCTGCAGGTAAATATGCTGTTTCTACTTCCAACAGAAACTTTGAAGGAAGACAGGGCCCCGGAGCAAGGACTTTGCTTGCAAGCCCATATACAGCAGCTGCGGCAGCTATCACAGGAAGAATAACTGATCCGCGTGATTTTATTAAAGAAGAAAAAACAGTATAAATTAATCTGATATGGCAAAAGTAAAATTTGATATCCTTGAGTCAACCTGTGTCCCTTTACCACTTGAGAATGTGGATACTGATCAGATTATCCCGGCACGGTTTTTAAGTGCCACCTCGAGAGAAGGATTCGGAGACAATCTATTCCGGGACTGGCGATATAAGAAATCGGGGGAGAAAAACAGTGAATTTGTGCTGAATAATCCAAAATTCAGCGGGAAGATTCTTGTTGCCGGAAAAAATTTTGGCAGCGGATCCAGCCGTGAACATGCCGTTTGGGCAATATTTGATTATGGATTCAGAGCAGTTGTATCAAGCTTCTTCGCCGATATTTTTATGAATAACTCACTGAATAACGGACTACTGCCTATTGTTATTCCTGAAGACCTTCTTGGTAAACTTCATGTCATGATCCAAAAAAATCCTGAAACAAAAGTTAAAATAGATCTTGAGAAACAGTTGTTTACTATTATTTCCACAGGAGATTCTGTTAGGTTTGCAATCAATCCATATAAGAAAGAATGTATGCTGAAAGGACTCGATGATATCGATTTCCTGTTGAGCATGAAAGATTTAATCACTGGTTATGAGACCAATAAAAGCCTGTTAAGATGAGAGTTGAAATAATGGATACTACCCTCAGAGACGGTGAACAGACTCAGGGGGTATCGTACACGCCACTTGAAAAGCTACACATAGCCAAGCTTCTTCTGAAAGATCTTCAGGTTGACAGAATTGAAGTAGCTTCGGCAAGAGTTTCAACTGGCGAATTCGAAGCACTCAGCAAAATCACTGAATGGGCCCGCCACAATAACCTTCACAGAAGAGTTGAAGTGCTGGGATTTGTTGATGGAGATATATCACTAAACTGGATAAATGATGCAGGAGGCAAAGTGATCAACCTGCTATGCAAGGGCTCTTTACGGCATCTTGAAAAACAACTGAGAAAAACTCCGGAAAAGCATGCAGAAGAAATAAAAAACATCATAAAAAAAGCAGAATCGCTTGACATGCAGGTCAATATTTATCTCGAAGACTGGTCAAACGGTATGATCAATTCAGAAGAGTATGTTTTCTATATGATCGATTCATTGAAGAATGAAAACGTAGAAAGATTCATGCTTCCCGACACACTCGGTATTCTGGATCCTGAACAAACGTTTACCTTCTGTAAAAAAATTGTCGATAAATATCCTTCGCTTCATTTTGATTTTCATTCACATAATGATTACGATCTGGCAGTAGCAAACGTATTTTCAGCAGTTAAGGCGGGAGTCAAAGGAATTCATACAACTGTCAACGGACTTGGAGAAAGAGCAGGAAATGCACCGCTTTCAAGTGTTATTGGGGTTTTACGCGATCTTCTCAGTGCCGACACAAGTGTCAATGAATTTGAGATAACCAATACCAGTAAAATTGTAGAAACATTCAGTGGAATAAGAATTCCGGTAAATAAGCCCGTTATTGGTGAAAATGTATTTACCCAATGTTCTGGCATACATGCCGATGGTGATAATAAAGACAATCTGTACTATAACAATCTGCTCCCTGAACGATTTGGCAGAAAAAGAAAGTATGCTCTGGGAAAACAGTCAGGAAAGGCAACAATAAAAAAGAATCTGGAAGATTTTGGGCTGTTCCTTGACCCTGAATCTCTTTCTAAAGTAACTCAGAGAGTTATTGAACTGGGAGATAAAAAAGAGAATGTCACACCAGAAGATCTACCATTCATTATTGCAGATGTACTTGGCAGCGAACAGATTAATTATAAAATATTCATAAAGAACTATTCCCTGTCACTCTCCTACGGATTAAAACCTTCAGCTAATATCCAGATAGAAATTGATGGTAATTTATACCAGGAGACCTCATCGGGCGATGGCCAGTATGATGCTTTCATGAAAGCATTAAGATTAATTTATGACAAACTGGGAAAACAATACCCTGTACTTACTGATTACCAGGTATCTATACCCCCTGGGGGAGCGACTGATGCATTTGTTGAAACAGTAATCTCGTGGGATCTTAATGGAATGGAATTTAAAACAAAAGGTCTTGATGCAGATCAGACTGAATCAGCGATAAAAGCAACCGAAAGAATGCTGAATATTATTGAAGGGCTGAGGGAAAAAGAAAATAAAGCCAGTGTGAGCTGATTACTTATTTGAGAAACGTATTACTATTTAAAATATTTAACCAAAAACATTTATAACCTTATGAGTAAAACATACAACATAGCTACTATTCCGGGAGATGGTACCGGACCCGAAGTTGTAAGGGAAGGTAGAAAAGTGCTCTCAGCTGCTGCTGCAAAATATGGATTTAAATTAAATTACCAGGAATTTGACTTCGGAGGAGAACGTTACATGAGAACAGGTGAGGTACTGCCGGAGTCTGCTACAGAGGATCTGAAGAAATTTGATTCTATTTTTCTTGGAGCTATCGGTCATCCGGATGTAAAACCTGGCATACTTGAAAAGGGTATTCTTCTTAAACTTCGTTTTGAACTTGACCAGTATATTAATCTGCGCCCGATTAAACTGTATCCCGGTGTAGCCACACCACTTAAAGATAAAGGACCAGAGCATATTGATTATGTGGTGGTAAGAGAAAATTCCGGAGATGTTTATACCGGCGTTGGCGGAACTACAATGAAAGGCACTCCCCATGAGGTGGCAATGCAGAACATGGTTTACTCAAGGATGCAGGTCGACCGTTGTTTAAGATATGCTTTTGACTTTACAAGAAAAAGGAACAAGAGGAAGACACTTGCACTGTGCGGCAAAACAAATGTTCTAACGTATGTCTTTGACCTTTGGGAGAGAGCATTTCATGAAATAGGTGCAGCTGAATATCCTGATATCAAACGCGAGTATTATCATGTTGATGCCACCTGTATGTGGATGGTAAAAAACCCCGAATGGTTTGATGTTATTGTAACCACTAATATGTTTGGTGATATTATTACTGATCTCGGTGCTATTACACAAGGAGGAATGGGGATCGCTGCCGGGGGAAATATAAATCCTGAAGGAGTATCAATGTTCGAACCAATTGGCGGCTCCGCTCCAAAATACACAGGTAAAAACATTATAAATCCACTTGCATCAATTGCATGCGGAGGAATGATGCTTGAACACCTGGGAGAAGAGAAGGCTGCGCGTGCAATCGAGAATGCAATTATGGATGTAACTGCCAACAAGCTGAAAGACATGGGGGCAGGTAAAATGGGATATTCTACAACTGAAGTAGGAGACCTCGTAGCAGAAAGAGTATGAAAATTTACTTAATTTTACATTTTGTTAATTTTGTGTAATATTTATTAATTAATTACTATCTTTGCATTCATATTATAAAGAAATGAATAATTATTCCATACATCATCACCATCATACTTGCTGTCAGGCGAGGAGATATTGATATATGTGTTATTTAAAATATCATAAACCCGTCTGAACAGTTCAGGCGGGTTTTTATTTTCCTGTCAGACCTGCTCAGACACATCTGAAAATTAAAAAATGAGTAAACTAAAAATTGCGATTCAAAAGAGCGGTAGATTAAGTGAGAATTCACAAAAACTGCTTGAAGAGTGTGGAATAAAATTCTCGAATGGTATAAGTGTTCTTAAAACATCAGCAAGAAATTTCCCGGTTGACCTTCTTTTCCTGAGAGATGATGATATACCTCAATACGTTGAACAACAGGTAGCTGATATAGGAATTCTAGGTGAAAATATGGTTTTTGAGAAGAACAAAGACGTCAGTATCATTGAACAGCTCGGATTTGCCCAGTGCCGGTTAAGTCTTGCAATACCAAAAGAGGATACATATACGGGTATCTCCTATTTCATGAATAAGAAAGTTGCCACAAGTTACCCGCATATTCTTTCCGACTTCTTAAAGAAAAATAATATTACCGCAGAAATTGAAGAGATCAGCGGAAGTGTTGAAATAGCCCCTGGTATTGGATTAGCCGATGCAGTCTGCGACATAGTAAGCAGCGGAAGCACACTGCTTACCAATGGTTTACACGAGGTTGAAACTATTCTGAAAAGTCAGGCAGTAATTATAGGAAATAAGAATCTCAGCCCGGAGAAACAGGAAATACTAAAAAAATTGTTATTCAGGATCAGGGCTGTTAAGAATGCAAAAGAGAATAAATATATTCTTCTGAATGCTCCGGAATCATCGATTTCACAAATCTGTAACATTCTTCCCGGTATGAAAAGTCCGACTATTCTGCCGCTGGTCGAAAAAGGATGGTGCAGTCTTCACTCAGTTGTAAAGGAGGATGAATTCTGGGAGAGAATTGATCAGCTCAAAAAAGCCGGAGCAGAAGGTATTCTTGTAATTCCAATAGAGAAAATGATAATGTAATGAAAACTATTATTTTTCCGGAAAAGGAGAACTGGAGATCACTCTCACAACGACCAGTCTTAAACAGGAGAGATCTTGAAAATGATGTAAGGGATATCATCAGCCGGGTAAAGACTGAATCAGACGAAGCGATCAGCTATTTCTCCCTGAAATTTGACGGGGCCATCCCGGGAAATCTTAAAGTTCCGATGAAGGAGATATTGGAATCAGCTGATCAGGTCCCCGATAAATTAAAAAATGCCATAAATATAGCAAGGAACAATATTGAAAAATTCCACTCCTCCCAGGTCGCTAAGGAACCGTTCCTTTATACATCCGATGGAGTCAGGTGCTGGCGAAAGAGTATAGCTATAGAGAAGGTCGGACTATATATTCCAGGCGGAAGTGCACCGCTGTTTTCAACACTGCTGATGCTTGCTGTTCCTGCCAGGATAGCTGGTTGCAAAGAAATAATTGTCTGCACACCTGCAGGTAAGAATGGAAAAGTAAATCCCCTAATCCTCTATGCAGCACTGATAACCGGAATAACTGATATATTTATGGTCGGGGGAGCCCAGGCAATTGCAGCAATGGCTTATGGCACCGGGAGTATCCCACCTGTTTATAAAATATTCGGCCCTGGCAATCAATATGTTACAAAAGCCAAGGAGCTGGTCCAACAGGATGGAATTGCTATTGATATGCCAGCCGGACCGAGTGAAGTTTTAGTCATAGCTGACGCAGATGCAAGTCCCGAATTTATTGCAGCTGACCTTCTTTCGCAGGCAGAGCATGGAGCCGATAGCCAGGTAATTATGCTGACTGATGATTTAGAGCTGACAGAAAAAGTAAGATCAGAAGTTGAAAAACAGCTTGAAGAATTGCCAAGGAAAGAAATAGCATTCAAGGCACTTGAAAACAGTAAGTTAATACAATTGTCATCGCTTGACGAATGCATTGAATTCAGCAATATTTACGCACCTGAACATCTCATCATAAATGTTTCCGATACTCATTCACTTGCTGAAAAGGTAATAAATGCCGGTTCAGTATTTCTTGGAAAATACAGCTGTGAGAGTGCAGGAGACTATGCATCAGGAACAAACCATACACTTCCGACAAATGGTTATGCCAGGAATTACAGCGGAGTGTCAACTGAAAGTTTTATGAAAAAAATATCCTTTCAGGAATTAACTACCGAAGGCATCAGAGACCTGGGACCAGTTATTGAACTGATGGCAGAAGCCGAATCTTTATATGGTCATAAAAATGCAGTTAGTGTCAGATTAAAAAGCTTACAGAATGGTTGATATAAAAAAACTGGTCAGGAAAAATGTATTAAACCTTATACCCTACTCCTGCGCAAGAGATGAGTTCAAAGGTAAAACAGGAATTTTTTTGGATGCCAATGAAAATCCATTTGGTAACCTGAACAGGTATCCCGATCCTTATCAGAGAGATCTGAAAACTGCAATATCGGCGATCAAAGGCATTGAGGAAGACAGAATATTCCTTGGCAACGGAAGCGATGAGATTATCGACCTTTGTTTCAGGACCTTCTGTAACCCGGGTATTGACAAGGTGCTCATCTTCCCTCCTACATACGGAATGTATGAAGTGTCAGCTGCAGTAAATGACATAGAGGTCGTTAAGCTTCCATTAAATGACAGTTTTCAGATTGACATTCATAAGACAGAACCATTGCTGTCTGACAAAAATCTGAAACTAATCTTTATCTGCTCCCCAAATAATCCCACAGGTAACTCACTTAACTTTACCGACATTGAACAAATAATTAAAGGATTCAATGGAATTGTTGCAGTGGACGAGGCATACATTGATTTCAGTGAGAAGCCTTCACTTATTAAACTGGTCACAAAGTACCCAAACCTGATAGTGATGCAGACCTTCAGCAAAGCTTACGGGCTCGCAGCAGTCAGAGTCGGAATGGCATTTTCAAATTCCGAAATAACAGGATATTTTAATAAACTTAAACCTCCATATAACATCAGTACAATAAATCAGGGAACTGTTATCCGGAAGCTTAAAAAAACTGAAGAATATAATACCCGGGTCGTAAAAATAAAGGAAGAGAAGAAAAGGCTGGCGGCAAATCTTTTGAAAATGGAAATAACTGAAAAGGTGTATCCGTCAGATGCAAACTTTCTGCTTGTAAAAGTAAAAAACGCGAATGTAATATATGATGCTCTTATCAGAAAGAAAATAATTACAAGAAATCGCAGCAGTATAATTAATAACTGTCTACGGATTACTGTAGGAAAGAAGGCAGAGAACAACAAACTTTTAGCCGCATTAAAAGAAATTTCAATATGAAAAAAGTACTTTTTATAGACAGGGATGGAACAATCATAGCAGAACCTGAAGACGAGCAGGTTGACAGTCTTGAGAAGCTTTCGTTTCTTCCAGGGGCAATAACCTGCCTGTCCAGAATCGTTAAAGAAACTGATTATGAGCTTGTTATGGTCACAAATCAGGACGGACTTGGCACAAAATCATTTCCTGAAGAGACCTTTTGGCCGGTTCAGAACAAAATGCTTGAAATTCTTAAAGGTGAAGGTGTTATATTTAAAGAAATTTTTATTGACAGAACGTTTCCCGAACAGAAGGCTCCGACTCGCAAACCGGGAACAGCTATGCTCATTAAATACCTGGCAAACGGTATTGACTTAGATGCTTCCTATGTAATAGGTGACAGGCTTACTGATATTGAACTGGCAAAAAATATTGGATGCAGAGCACTCTTTATTAACGGTAAGATCACTGCAGATGCCGAATTTTCAACAACAGACTGGAATGAGATATACAGTTATCTGAAAAAGATCCCAAGAACGGCAAAAGTCGGCAGGAAAACATCAGAGACAGATATTATGGCTGAGGTTAATCTTGATGGATCAGGGAAAAGTGAAATAGACACAGGAATTGGATTCTTCGATCATATGCTTGAACAGATCGCAAGGCACGGCAACATAGATCTGATTATCAAGGTAAAAGGAGATCTTGAAATTGACGAGCATCATACAATTGAAGATGTTGCTATTACTCTGGGAGAGACAATACTTAAAGCGCTTGGTGGCAAAAAAGGGATTAAGAGATATAGCTTTGTACTGCCAATGGATGATTGTCTGGCACAAGTTGCCCTCGATTTCGGCGGAAGGCCATGGCTGGTATGGGAAACCGAATTCCTGCGTGAAAAAATCGGAGAGATGCCTTCTGAAATGTTCTTTCATTTTTTCAAGTCCTTCAGCGACAGCGCCAGGTGCAACCTAAATATTAAGGCTGAGGGAGTAAATGAACATCATAAAATTGAAGCAATTTTCAAGGCATTTGCAAAGGCTGTTAATATGGCTGCAAAACAATCAGATAACTTTAATCTACCAACTACGAAAGGGAGCCTATGATCGCTATTATTAAATATAATGCGGGCAACATAAAATCTGTCCAAAATGCTTTGAACCGCCTTGGCTACCGGAGTATTATTACAGATAACCCTGTAGAATTAATGACAGCTGAAAAAGTAATATTTCCAGGAGTCGGGGAAGCTAGTTCGGCTATGAAGTATCTTACTGACAGGGGCCTGGATAAAACAATAATATCACTAAAGCAACCGGTTCTGGGAATCTGCCTGGGATTACAGCTTATGTGCCGTCATACTGAGGAAGGAGATACAAAATGCCTTGGAATATTTGATTCGTATGTAAAATTGTTTCCACCCATAGACAAGATCCCCCATATGGGCTGGAATAATTTTCTAACGATAAAAGGCGACCTTTTCAGGGGAATGACAATTGATAAGGATGTATATTATGTCCACAGTTATTACGCTGAAATCGCATCATGCACCTCTGCTACATGTGATTATATTCTTCCGTTCAGTGCATCGATGCAATCAGAAAATTTTTATGCAACCCAGTTCCATCCTGAGAAATCGGCAGGTGTTGGTGAAAAAATTTTGCAAAATTTCCTTAACCTATGAGAATTATAGTAGCTCTTGATATAATAGGTGGAAAATGTGTCCGGCTTACCCGGGGTGATTTCAGTACAAAAAAAGTGTATAATGAAGATCCTCTGGAAGTTGCAAAAGAAATAGAGGATAACGGTATTAACTATCTTCATCTTGTTGATCTGGATGGTGCAAAAAATAAAAAGATAGAAAACATCAATGTGCTTGAAAAAATAGCCTGGAAGACCAAACTTAAAATAGACTTCGGAGGAGGATTAAGAACATATGAGGATCTATTAACAGTGTTTAATGCGGGAGCCAGGCAGGCTACAGCAGGCAGCATTGCTGTAACTGATCAGAATTTATTCATGGAATGGCTAAAAAAACTGGGGCAGGAGAAGTTAATACTGGGAGCAGATTGTATTGACAGAAAAGTTTCGACTGGAGGCTGGCTGGAAAACTCTGATATAGATATAATCAGTTTCATATCCGATTATCGGTCGAAAGGTGTGAAATATACGATCTGTACCGATATCAAAAAAGATGGAATGCTGAAAGGACCATCAACAGCTTTGTATAAGGAGATACTCAATTCTGTAAAGATCAATCTGATTGCAAGCGGTGGGATTACTTCCCTGCAGGATATTGAAAAACTGAAACAGTCAGGTTGTGAGGGAGCCATAATCGGCAAAGCAGTTTATGAGGGTAAGATTACTTTAAAAGAACTGGGGAAACAATGTTAAAAAGACGAATAATTCCATGTCTGGATATCAAAAACGGACGAACGGTAAAAGGGGTGAATTTTTTAAATCTGATAGACGCAGGGGACCCTGTGGAGCTGGCTAAAACCTATGTGGAGCAGGGGGCTGATGAACTTGTTTTTCTCGATATCACAGCTACAATAGAAAACAGGAAGGCACTTGCCAGCCTGGTGGAGCGCATTGCTGCTGAAATAAACATCCCGTTCACTGTCGGAGGCGGAATTGATAATGTAGAAGATGTAGCAATACTGATGAAAGCAGGTGCTGATAAAGTTACAGTAAATTCCTCAGCAGTACGCAGGCCTGGACTGATCTCGGAAATTGCCGGTCAGTTCGGAAATCAGTGTGTAGTAGTAGCTATTGACACAAAACTAATTGATAATGAATGGATAGTA
>JFJP01040878.1_pt1 | contig 10757 bp, 6 predicted proteins | sample 431651 | NCBI WGS metagenome assembly JFJP01 (sample SAMN02602958, study PRJNA72255) | Microbial mat metagenome, whole genome shotgun sequencing project. | biome: fresh water; feature: sink hole; material: water; isolation source: purple microbial (photo- and chemosynthetic) mats found in...
TAAATTCAGCTTATGCCATGGGACTCTCCGAAACACATGGTTCCATTGCCAGAGGTAAGGTTGCCAATGTGTTTATTACCAAGGAGATACCATCGTATGGTTTTATGCCGTATGCTTTCGGAAGTGATCTGATTGAAACTGTAATACTAAAAGGTAAGATTCGCCCCCCAACCCCCCTGAAGGGGGGCTAAAACCTACATATATTAATAGTTATCAATCACTTGCATGGATCAACCCCCCTTTAGGGGGGCAGGGGGGCAAAAAAGAAGAAAAGTAGTTAAATTTTGTATGGTTGAATATATATGGAAAAGAGAATTATCGAATGTGTTCCGAATTTCAGTGAAGGAAACGATATGTCAGTTATTAAGCAGATTACAGATGTTATTGAATCTTGTCGGCACACCGGAAGCCGTATCAGAGGCTGCTTTTCTTTGCGTAAAAAAAGCATCAGAAGTCATCGATATGTCAAAGCATCATGGTGCTCACCCGAGAATGGGAGCGACAGATGTTTGTCCGTTCATCCCGGTTTCCGGAATTTCAATGGAAGAGACTGTTACTTATGCCCGAAAAGTTGCTGAAAGGATTGGTAATGAACTAGGTATACCAGTGTATTGTTATGAAAATGCTGCATTTAAGGAAAGCAGAAAAAATCTTGCTAGTTGCAGATCAGGGGAATATGAGGGACTAAGGAAGAAGCTTTCGGATCCGGAGTGGAAGCCCGACTTCGGACCATCTTTGTTCAATGAAAGATCGGGAGCAACAGCTGTGGGGGCAAGGGATTTCCTTGTTGCATTTAATGTAAATCTGAATACAACTTCAACACGCAGAGCCAATGCGATTGCTTTTGATGTGCGTGAAAAGGGGAGAGAAATTAAAAATGAGAAAGGGGAGACAATAAGTATTCCGGGTACACTTAAAAGTGTAAAAGCTATCGGCTGGTATATTGAGGAGTATGGAATAGCCCAGATTTCGATGAACCTGACAAATATCTCAGTTACACCGGTTCATATCGCCTTTGATGAAGTGTGCCGCAAGGCTGATGCCAGGGGCGTGAGAGTGACAGGTTCGGAACTTGTAGGGCTGATTCCTCTGAAGTCGCTTCTTGATGCCGGTCGCTATTATCTGGCTAAACAGGAGAGATCCGCGGGAGTGTCTGATAAAGAGCTAATTAAAATAGCAATTCGTTCGATGGGACTTAATGATATACATCATTTTAATCCTGAAGAGAAGATAATAGAATATGTTATGGCAAAAGATGATAAAAATAAGAAGAGACTCATAGCAATGAGTCTCTACGAGTTTGTTGATGAAACGGCATCAGAATCACCTGCGCCGGGTGGCGGATCAATCTCGGCATATATGGGATCATTGGGTGCTGCCCTTGGAACTATGGTGGCAAATCTCTCTTCTCATAAAAAAGGGTGGGATGAGAAGTGGAAGGAGTTTTCTGACTGGGCTGAAAAAGGTAAGGCAATTCAGAATGAACTGCTTCATCTTGTTGATGAGGATACTAATGCATTTAATAAAATTATGGATGCATTCGCATTACCTAAGAAATCAGATGAAGAAAAAGCATTAAGAAATGCCGCTATTCAGGAGGCAACTAAAAATGCAATTCTTATTCCGTTTAAGGTCATGCAAACAGCTTATCAGGGGTTTGAGCTGATTGAAAAGATGGCCGAAACCGGAAATCCGAATTCAATAACCGATGCAGGTGTTGGGGCTCTTGCACTTCTGGCTTGTATAAAAGGTGCATTTCTGAATGTGAGAATCAACGCTTCCGGATTAAAGGATAAGGAATTTGTGAACTCCATTATATCAATGGGGGAGGACATTCAGAGAAAAGCATCAATCGCAGAAGGGAGAATACTTGAAAATATTAATAAAAAAATTGTTATACAGTGAGTATTAAAATTATCACGTTAAAAAACTTTAATACTGATTATTGTCATATGAAATAAATAAATATATTAGCGTCGCGATTATTTACGAAAAACCTAAACTAGATTTTATGAAAAAAATCCTTATGCTTTTTTCACTGTTGCTATTAACAGGTTCCCTTGTTATGGCCCAGACAGTGCAAATCTCAGGAACTGTTACCAGTTCTGAAGATAACCTGCCATTACCTGGTGTTTCAGTTACTGTTAAAGGTACTACTCTGGGTATGATTACAGGCGTTGACGGGAAATATACAGTTGCTGTTCCCACCAACGCTCAAGCTCTTACATTCAGTTTCATCGGCTTCCGTACTCAGGATGTCGCTATTGAAGGAAGAACAAAAATTGATCTTGTTCTTGTACAGGATGTAACAGGTTTGGATGAAGTTGTTGTTGTTGGTTACGGTACCCAGAGGAAAAGGGAAGTAACTGGTTCAATATCAACAGTAAAAGGTGATGCCCTTGCTTCACTTGCATCTCCAAGCTTCGACGGTCAGCTTGCCGGTCGTTCAGCTGGTGTTCAGGTAACAACACAAACCGGTGTTCTTGGTGAAGTTCCAAGGTTAAGGATCAGGGGTGTTGGTTCCATCTCTTCAGGAACATATCCTCTCGTTGTAGTTGACGGAGTTCCTATATTTACAGGAGATCAGGGTGGTAATGCTAGTACAAACGCACTTGGTGACATTAACCCCTCTGATATTGAATCAATGGAGATCCTTAAGGATGGTTCAGGAACTGCTATTTATGGATCAAGAGCTGCAAACGGTGTTATTCTAATAACAACCAAACGTGGTTCTGGAGGTAAATTCCATGTTAACTATAATAACTATTTTGGTGTTGCTCAGCCGGTGCAGCTTTTTGACCTTCTCAAGGCAAATGATTTTGTTACTATCTCTAACGAAAAGAGATCTAACAGAGGTCAGTCTAACTGGGCTTCCAACGATGGCGCAGCATTCCCGGGAAGAGTATTTGATACCGACTGGCAGAGAGCTGTTCTCAGAACAAATGCTAAACAGCAGGATCATAACCTGTCATTCTCAGGAAGCAATGAGAAATCAACTTATTATTTTTCTCTTGGATATACCAAGCAGGACGGTGTTACAATCCCTAACGGGATGGAGCGTTTCTCTGTCAGAGCTAATGCTGATCAGAAGGTTAAGAAATGGCTTACTTTGGGGACAAATATTGCTGTTACAAAAACTGATTATTATGGTTTGAATACTGGCACAAACTCACTTTCAGGAAACATTTTCTCTGCCATACGTCAGTTACCAAACACACCGATATATGATAAAGATGATCCATCAGGAACAGGTTATAACTTTGAAGATGGTACAAACCTGGTTGGTAAATGGAATAATGCAACAACAATTGGTGATAACCTTCCGAACATTGTTTATACATTAAATAATAACGTTCAGTCATCCAAAGTCTTCAGAAATATTGCAAACGCTTATGCTCAGTTCAATATACTTCCATCGCTTAATTTCAAAACACAGGTAGGTGTTGACAATTCAATGACTGAAGGATTCATTTATTGGAACCCTCTTCATGGAGATGGCAAGAGTAATCTCGGATACATTTCGAATAATTTCCAAAATCAGATGAGATGGAATCTTCAGAATGTTCTTTCATTTAATAAGACTTTGGCAGGTTCTCATAACCTTGGTGCAATTCTCGTTAACGAATTTCAGGGTCAGAGAGTAAACACTTTCTCAGGATCAGGAACTAACCTTTCTAATGAGTTCTTCAGATATAATATTATTTCTGGTACTTACGGAACTCAGAACTCAGGTGGATCATTGTCTGAGAACGGATTTATATCTTATGCAGGTAGATTGAACTATAATTATAAGGGAAAATATTTCTTACAGGGATCATTAAGATATGATGGTATATCATCTCTTCCTGCTGCAAACAGATACGGTTTATTCCCGGGTGCATCTGTTGGTTGGACAATATCAAAAGAACAGTTCATGTCAGGAATTACTGATTTTGTTTCTGACCTGAAAATACGAGGATCATATGCAAGAGTTGGTAACGTAAGTATAGGAAACTACCCTTATTTTGGTCTTTATGGCTCAGCTAAATATGCTGATAATAATGGTATTGCTTTCAATCAGGCCGGAAACGATCAGCTGAAGTGGGAAACAAGTACCAAATATGACTTTGGTGTTGACGCTTTGTTCTTTGATGGTAAATATAAACTAACCTTCGACTACTATCTGAATGATCAGGACGGTCTTATTCTTAATGCACCAACTCCTCCCTCACTAGGTATTCCTGGTAACTCAATATCAAAGAATATTGGTAGTATGAAAAACTGGGGTTATGAATTTTCTGCAGAAGCATATGTTATCAGAACCAACGATTTTACATGGTCGGTCGACGGCAACATAACTTTTGCCGGTAACGAGGTAACCGCACTTTATAACAACCTTGATATGATCTATAATTATAATATTATCAGGGTAAACGAATCCTATAATGCGATCTATGGTTATGTTTATAAGGGAGTTAATGCCGCAAATGGTAATCCTATGTATCAGAAGGCTGACGGCCAGATAGTTCAGGCAAATATTCCGACTTCGACATATGTTAACTACGATCCTGCTAATCCAACTAACGTAAGTGTAGCAGCAGTGCAGCTTGGAAATGCAGATAAGAAAATTCTTGGTTCATCACTGCCTACTTATTTTGGTGCTATAAATTCAAAAGCCAGTTTTAAGGGATTTGATCTTAATGTAATGTTCAGATTCAGCGGTGGCAACATGGTTATGAACCGTACACGTATGGACCTCATGGGCCAGAACTTCACAAACAACAGCAAGGAGATCCTTGGCAGATGGAAGAGTGCTGCTGAGCCAGGCGACGGATGGACTCCAAAGCTATGGGCTGCAGGTGGTAACTTCGTGAACCTTTCCGACCAGGCGAGTACAAGATGGGTTGAGAAAGGTGACTATTTTAAACTTTCAACTCTGACTCTTGGCTATAACTTTCCAAAGACTCTGCTTAACCGCATAAATATCGAAAGTCTGAGGGTATTTGCGCAGGGACAGGATCTGTTCATGGTTTCAAAATATAAAGGAATCGACCCGGAAATGGAAAGTGGTGGCGTTGATTATAATGGTACTCCCAGGCAGAGAGTTATTACATTTGGTATTAACTTAGGTTTATAACAGTAAAAAAATACAGATTATGAAAAATATAATATCTAAATTATTTCAGCTTAAGAAACTGGTTTTAATTCCGGTCTTTCTTCTTGCTTTGTTTATATCTTCCTGCGAGGATGTAATTGATCTCGCTCCCTACAGCAGCATCTCAGAGACGACAGCCTATTCCACTCCAAGTCTTGTTGAACTCTCTGTAGTCGGAATGTACAATGCCGCTCAGCGTGGAGATTTCGCCGGTGCACAGCGTGGTTATCCTTTTGGTGCAGCTTTCGTGGAACAGGGCGATTGCCGTGGAGAAGATGCTGTAAACCTCCAGGCTTTTTATCAGTTCACATATGAAGGTACTTATACTGCCAGTACTGCCAATAATCAGTGGTACTGGTCAGATACTTACAGACTCATTAACAGGTGTAACATGGTTATTGACGGTGTAAATGCTGCAGTACAAAAAAATGTTATTTCTTCTACAGTTGGTGACCGGTACCTTGGTGAAGCTTATTTCATGAGAGGAATAGCACATCTTGAGCTTCTTTTCCATTTTGCTCGTCCTTATAAAGAGACTGCCAATGCATCACATCCAGGAGTACCTTACCGCACAAAAGCCTACACAACTCAGGTTGCTATAGATGAGGGAACAACACAGACAAGGAATACTGTTGCTGAATGTTATGCGAAAATTCTTGAAGATCTGAATTTTGCTGAAACGAATCTGCCCGGTAAATCGGGTCGTACAGGCAATGCAAAAATCACAAGAGCAACGAAAGGTGCTGCAATTGCCTATAAAACAAGAGTATATCAGCATATGTGGGATTGGTCAAATGTTATTGCAGAAGCTACTAAACTGATGGCGTTGCCTGCAGCTGATGGTTATGCATTAACTGCAAGTCCTGACGGTCCATTTTTATCAAATCTGAATAATACCGAATCAATTTTCTCAATGGAGAATTCGGCTACCAATAACCCTACAACTAATGGAGCTCTGCCACAAATGTTAAGTGGAAAAGGACGTGCTCTTGTAAGCATAAGCCCTATCATCTGGAGAAATCCATCATGGCTTTCTGACGACAAGAGAAGAGGTCCGACAATGGCTTATACTGTGGCAGCAACGGGAATCGTATATACAGATAAATATAAGGACTTTACAAACTTTACTGATGCATCTCCGGTTATCAGATATGCTGAAGTTGTTTTAAACGTTGCTGAAGCTTATGCACGCAGAAACAGCGCTGGTGATTTTGCCCTTGGACTTCAGTATCTTAATCAGGTAAGAAACAGAGCTCTTGCAAATCCAACAACTCAGGCATATACTGCAGCAAGTTTTGCTGACAATACAGCTCTTATTAACGCAATTCTCGTTGAAAGACGTATTGAATTTTCGATGGAAGGTCGCCGCTGGCCAGATATTCACAGACTTCAGCTGGATATTCCTGCAAAACTTTCAAACAGTAATCCTCCATTAGGTTCATTCACTTTAGGGACACCCTATACAGGCCCTTATGGTGTTGTTTCAATACCTTATTCAAGTTATAAATACCTGTGGCCAATTCCACAGGTGGAAATAAATGCTAACCCTACACTTGCCGCCGAACAGAATCCGGGCTGGTAAGAACCTCTGAAAATAAAAAAGGCTGCTCTGAAGAGCGGCTTTTTTTATTGTCCTGCAGTCTTGCGGTCTGATGTCCTGCAGTCAGATAGTTTTTGTGACAAAGAAAATATTTAAAATAATCCTGCTGAATTCCGGGGATCCCTCGCTGCGCTTCGGGATGACAGGTCTTTTTTGTGTCATATAGGGAAAGAAGTGGCGATTCGCAAGTCAAAGTTTACCTGTTGTTCACTTTTTCAGCGAATCGCCACTTCTTTCTCCACTCAAACCCAGATTCGTGTGTCATCCCGAAGCGTCAGCGAGGGATCTCATGGAGTGAGCAGGAATTAAACAGACCATTCTTCCCTCCCCTCAGACTGCACGACCGCATGACCGCAAGACTTTCAGACAATCCTTCTTATCGTCCTGAGTTTATGGGAGTATGACTTTATCTCCGGCTTAAAGATTCCCTGGTGATCAATGGAGTCGATTCTTACCCTTCCTGAAGCATGTATAATAAGCCCCTTCGAGAAGATCATACCCACATGCGAAATCTTACCTCTGTCGTTATCGAAAAAGACCAGGTCGCCAGGTTCTGCTTCATTAATGAAATCAATACTTTTCCCTGCTTCAGCCTGTTGCCAGCTGTCGCGCGGAATGGGAATCCCGTGGATCTTGTATACCAGCTGTGTAAGGCCTGAACAATCAATCCCGGAAGGGATTCTGCCTCCCCAGATATATGGACTGTTAATTAATTTCAGCGCGGTATCCGAAAATGAGTCATCAGAAGTAAAATGCCCTGAGCTGAAATCATCGGTGGCTGTGTAAATGTTTTTACCAATATTAAATTGTTTCTTCCTGAAATCGGGATTGTAAACTTCACATCCGGGTTCAAGGACAATTTTTGTCTTGTCATTTTTAAAACACAATAAGGATTTAATAAGAGTTGTTCCTGAAGTATTTTCTTCATCCGGTGTGTTTTGCAGATGGTCCATGTCGATCCATCCCTGGTATTTATCAAAGAGAGTCTCTACCTTGATCCATTTTCCTGATTTATCCACCACATCATATTTCTCGCCGAAGAGCACCTGACTAAGCATTTCCGATTTATGTGAAGGACCGGAACGCAACGGAACAAAAACATTCTCACATATATATCTTTCCATCGAAATTCATTTTCTCAAAATTAGTAAATATATGCGATAGCATCCCAATACTTTTATTAACCACGAAGCACACAAAGGTTTTTCACAAAGGGCACTAAGGGAATTAACATTTTACTTTGTGTTCCTTAGTGGTTTACTTTGTGCCCTTTGTGGTTAAAGAACAGAAAAAATGGTTTATTTTTGTCAGGAAATCAAGCAGTAAAAATTTCAGTAAATGGCTGATCCTCTGAAAAAAGTGAATATCAGAAAAGACTTAATTAACCTGTTCTTCTTTATCGTTAGCATTGTAATAGTAACTGCAATCTGGCCTCATCAGGAGAAAGAGAACCTGCTGAATATAATCGGTAGTCTATCGATTGTCTCATTCTCTTATCTGATTCTCTATCTTTTCCTCTCTCATTTCAGGCATGAAGTTTTGCTTGTTACCAGGAAAACGCTCTTCATAATAATTACAATTCTCAGCTTCCTGGTGCTTACAAGAATCCTAAAGAATTATTCCGGAATGAACCTTCTGTTTCTTATTCCTTATGCTATTATTCCTGTGATTATCAGGACATTCTATGATGCCAGACTTGCGTTGTTCATTCTTCTGACAACACTTATGCTTGCCGGGTTTATGGTACCTGAACCATTCGAATTCGTGGTTATGAATTTTATTACAGGTATGGTTGCAATATTTACATTATCAAATATATACAGAAAAGGAAAACTGTTTTTTACCTCATTGTTTGTATTTATAAGTTACTCACTGCTCTATTTAGCGTTTCATCTGTTGCACGATGGCAGTTTCACAGGGATGGTTAATTATGACTTCCTTCTTTTTGCAGCAAACAGCATTCTTGTTTTGTTAAGTTATCCTCTGATATTCATGTTTGAACAGAGGTTTCTCTTTTTATCTGATACAACACTTTTGGAACTTGCCGATACAAACCAGCCTCTGCTCAGGAAACTTGCAGAGGAGGCTCCCGGATCGTTTCAGCACTCGCTGCAGGTTGCCAATCTGGCTGAGGAGGCTGCAAGGTTAACAGGGGCAAATCTTCTCCTTGTGCGTACAGGAGCACTTTATCATGATATCGGAAAAGTTGCAAACCCCGATTATTATATTGAAAATAATAAGTCGGGTGATAGTCCGCATGAAAATCTTAACCCCAAGGATAGTGCAAGAGTTATTCTTAACCATGTGAGAAACGGTGTGAATCTTGCTAAAAACTTCAAGGTGCCGGTTCAGATTATAGATTTTATACGTACTCACCATGGTACTACAGTGGCTTATTATTTTTACAAGAAGTATACCGATCAGCAGCCCTGGGATACTGGCAGTGAGAATGAGTTTACTTATCCCGGTCCCAAACCATTTTCAAAAGAGACTGCAATTGTAATGATGGCTGATGCGGTTGAAGCCTCTTCCCGCAGTCTTGAAAAGTATACAGCAGAGACAATCAGCGAGCTGGTTGACAGAATTATTTACCTTCAGGAGCAGGACGGACAATATTCCGATGCGCCTCTTACTTTCAAAGATATTTCTGATATTAAAATGGCATTCAAAAACCGGCTATCCACAATCCATCATCTCCGCATTGCATACCCTGACAGGATTTTTTAAGAAATAACCGCAAAGGACGCATAGGATTATTAACAGACCTATGTCTTTGTGTACCTTAGTGTTTTACTTCGTGTTCCTTTGTGGTTAATGGATTTATTTTTTACCACAAAGGACACAAAGGATAGCACAAAGGTTCACAAAGGAATTTCCAGAAACCATTTCTAACGCATATCTATTATTTCTACGCCTTTATATTTTGCAGAAGGGTAGACAAATGTTTCAGCAGCAGGTTTTTGTTTCAGATTGTAATCGAGGACCTTTAAGGTGATTACCACTCCGTCTCTTTTTTTGTACTCGAGTGATTTGAGATTAAGCAATGACTTACCAATGAGAAGCCTAACTCTGAGAAGATCACTTTTTATGTCTTCAGGATAAAGATCAATTGTCCATGTGTCGTTTTTATCTTCTATCAACCGGCATTTATATCCGCTTTTATACATCGAAAAAATTGATGAGGGCTTGTTCTGGAAAGAGTTGTCTTTCCTGTCAGGTTTGGTTATAGTAACCTCCTTTTCAGCAGGAAGATAGCTCCATGAAGTCTCTCCGTTGAACCATACTGTATTATCAGGGAGTTCAAGATTATATTTATCCTTGCTCAGGATTATAGAACCTTTAAGGGTATCTTTTGTGTTCTCCGCCTGGTCGTCAGTAACAAGATTAAACTTCATTGATACTGAAGGGGCGCCCAGTGCGTTTGCTGAAAACCTGTCAAGTATTTTCAAGGCTTCCTGATCAGTCTGTGCTTTTACACTGAATGACAGTACCAGAAGGAATACTAAATTGATTAATCTGAGTCTCATTTAGATCTATTTACTCAAGCCTCTTCAAAATCTGTTCCAAAGCTATAAAGTCGGTACAAAGAACATCGCGTGCTTTGCTTCCCTCAAATGGTCCAACAACACCTGCTGCCTCCAGCTGGTCGATAATTCTGCCTGCACGGTTATACCCTATTGAGAGTTTTCTTTGTATAAGAGATGTTGATCCCTGCTGGTGCTGTACAACCAGTTTTGCTGCTTCCTCAAACATTGAGTCTCTTTTCTTAAGGTCAACATCGAGGGCTCCGCTATCACTGTCGTCAACATATTCCGGAAGATGCATCGCGTCGGCATACCCTTTCTGTGATCCAATGAAGTCAGTGAGTTCTTCTATCTCAGGTGTATCAATAAATGCACATTGTACCCTTACCGGCTCATTCCCCGATGAAACAAGCATATCGCCTCGTCCGACAAGCCTGTCAGCTCCTGTGGCGTCAAGTATGGTTCTGGAGTCGATTGAGGAAAAGACCCTGAATGCAAT
>JFJP01035160.1_pt1 | contig 10756 bp, 9 predicted proteins | sample 431651 | NCBI WGS metagenome assembly JFJP01 (sample SAMN02602958, study PRJNA72255) | Microbial mat metagenome, whole genome shotgun sequencing project. | biome: fresh water; feature: sink hole; material: water; isolation source: purple microbial (photo- and chemosynthetic) mats found in...
AATCGTTACAGGAAAAAGAGTAAGGCCGGGGTACGAGGTCCATGCATGCAACTCCCTTCATGATCAGCTGTAAAATTTCTTCGCGCCTGGAACCAATTTACTGGCTGGCATCACGAAGAGCCGACCGCCGCGGGTAATGGCTTTACTACAAGAATGGACCAGGGGGCAAGAGAGAAGGCAGACATGCTCTTGCCAATCCTGAATCGTCGTGGTTCACCCGGGCCATCGACCACCAGCCCTTCAAGGGAAATTCCTGGTAATTCTGCAACATCCAGCTCGCAGGCGGTGCTTTCACTATAGTTGATGAACGACCAGGACAGGAGACCGCGTGAATCCCGATAGCCGAGCGCGTCCACAAAAGGTGACGGTGACTCAAAGATTACAACTTCCTGCCCGGCAAAATCCCGGAAGAGCTCGAAGACACGGTATATAGGGTTGATTACCGGCTTGCCTGCCTTGGTGGAAATGACGCCCATGACGTTGACGAGCTGCGCAGGTGCCGAGAATGCTATCCGGTCGGCATGCCTGAAAAGAAGCTGGAGCATGCGCGCAGCGTAGACGCCTTCCCTGATGCCATAGTCGTGTTCAAGAAAATTGTCGGAAGCCAGCCAGACGTTCCACTCATCCACGCCAAGTCTGGTTTCCGGCGCGCAGTATTGGTCCATGAGCGCAAGGCAGGCATCGATGGACGCTTCCATGTCGCGTATGGCCGTATCGACTATCTCGAGGCTCGTCACCTCGGTCTGCTCCCAGTTGCCTCCGGCAAAACGGTGGATGGTAAAGACGTCAATATCCCGCCCGCAAACGCTGAGCAGACGGCGGTTCCAGTCACTCTCAACCGTTGCGTCACCCGTGGCCACGATGTATATTTCTGGATCAACTTCTCTCAGGCATCCAGCTATCCTGACAACTTCGCGGCCATACTCTTCGGGTTCAATATAAAAGCGCTTGGCAAATTTCAGGTACATCTCGTTGCCGATGCACCAATACTTTACATGATACGGTTCTGGGTGCTTGAAGGCGCGGACGGCGCCCTGGTTGGTTTCCGGCGAGCCGTTGCAATATTCCACCCAGGCGCGCATCTCTTCGAGGCTGCCGCTGCCAAAGTTAAGATTAATATATGGTTCTGCACCGACTTCCCTGCAGAAGCCTATGTACTCGTCGGTTCCGAAATTGTTTGGTTCGATGGGAGCCAGCTCCCGCCTGACCCTGGTGGGACGGTGCTCGACAGGGCCGATCCCGTCAGCCCAGTGGTAGTGGTCGGCAAACCAGCCTCCCGGCCAGCGCATCAATGAGGGTCTGATTTTGCGTATGGCTTTTACAAGATCGGTTCGGTAGCCAAGGGAGTCCTGTTCATCCACAAGCGAGGCGTAGTCTATCCACAGCCTGGCAGCCTGGCTTATGGTAATGCAGAATCTGGCGTCATCATCGCTGGCGGTGGAACCTACGACACAACGGTATTCCGTCCAGAGCGGAGATTCAAGGGCAAGCTCCCCGGATCCATAACAGATGGTCTCATCCTTGTTGAAAAGTCCGACCCGCGCAACAAGCCCGGGAAGATTGTGCTTCAAAATGATGCGTACGTCGTAGCGGTGGCCTTCCTCTACAAATACCCGCTGCCGTATGCCAAAAGGTTTAGCATGACCTGTTCCCTTGTCGACGAGCTGGGAGCTGGTACCCGAATGATATACCAGGCTGTCCAGTGAGAGTCTGGTGCCCCAGCTGTACCTCGTTGGTTCCCATGGAAAGGCCGTGCCTGCGCTCCATGCGTCGCTGCCCGGTACATTGGCAAAATGATTGTTGACGAGATTTTCAGCGCAAATGCCGTCAAAGTTGATGCATCGTCCCCAGTGCTCTATGAAATGCCCAAAATGACCATCGGGTATGCGGCAACCCAGGCTACGCATCTCCTTCATGCCGGATTGCCCCAGCCGACATTCTCAGCGTCGGTCTCAAGCACTTGTCCGCTGGCATGGAGCGTCTCAGCCAGGTTTTCGTAGGGCAGATCCTGAAGGCCGCATCCACGGCGCAAAGCCAAAAGCGTAGCCTGTGCCGCTGAATCGCCAAGCACCATAAAAACCGGTTCCATCCTGAGCGAGCCAAAGGCAATATGGCTGGCCGAGACGCATACCGGTACGGCAAGGTTGCCTACAGATCCCTTTTGCGGCACAATTGCCCGGTAAGGGATGCCATAGGGTCGTTTAAGCCAGACCTGCACGTCTCCCTCGTTCCGGGCGGCACCGTCCACCACCAGGCGGTGCACGTTGTGGCTGTCCATGGCATAGGCTGCCATGCCAACGGGATCGGAACAAATTTCGGAATCCTGGCAGTTCCGCTCGGTGAGCACGTAGTCGGAAACCATTCGCCGGGCTTCACGAATATACAGCTGATGTGGCCAGTGGCCCGTCTCTGTAAACTCATCGGCCGCCAGTCCCCACTCGGCATAACGCAGCCTGATTGCATCGGGTACACGTCCGTCATTTGCCATGAACCAGTGCAAACCCGCCTGATAGGTAAAGTGGGCCTGGAAGATTTGTTCACGCTTTTCAACGCTTGCCAGCGGCCAGTCCCAGGATGCGGTCAAATTTGCGGAACACGTCAGCTTTGGTTGATTTCAGCCATCGCGCAGCCAGTTCGTAGTGTTCAGGCTTATAGTTGTCTGGCTTGAAGAAGGGTATTCTGTTGGCTGGATCATCGGTCATGCAGACCCTGAAGTTGTAAGCCTGTATATTCGTTCCACCCTTTCCCTGCTCATAATTACCGGGCTGAATGCCCCAGCAGGTACCCGAATCAGGGTTGCCAGGTGTACGCCACGGATCCACAACCGTGTCAAACTGATGCGATATATCAAGCTGTGCGCCATTGTGATCTTCACCATATTCCGCGGTAGGCTCGCGCCCGATACGGTATTTTACTCTGGCTCCGGCCATGAGGTCGCCTTCGTAACTGGCGTCAATAAAACTCCGTCCCTTGAGCACGCTGCCGTCAATGCAGCGGATTTCTGCGATGCCTGCGTCACCCAGGGTTACCTTGTCAAGGTACAGGCCATGGATTACAGTGACGTTTAATTCACGCAGCCATGCTTCGAACACGGAACGCGCTACATGGGGTTCAAACTTCCAGGCTTCAGGTTTACCGTAAGCCGCGCCAACCCTGCGGTAGAATTCTTTTGCCAGTCCACCTACAATGCTCTTGTTGCCAAAATCGGTAAAACCGAGACCTCCCGAAGTCATGCCTCCGACGACCCAGCCTGGATTGGCGACGATGACACTGGCTCCACCTGTTGCACAACGCACTGCGGCTATTACGCCGGCGGCGGTAGCTCCATAGACTATGACGTCGGCTTTGTGGCTCTGCGGCCTGGATGGCAGCCATTCACGCATGAAGTAATGAGCGCGTTGATCATGAAACATGTATGGAAGCCTCCCCGGCAAAAAGGGCGACGGTATTCGCTTGTAATACCGTCGCCCAATGCGTGAATATCAGTTTTACTTGCTGGCCTTGGTGGCGGCCTTGTACGTTACATACCACTCATTGATTTCTTTTTCGTACATATCGCCGCCGCCAGCCCGCCATTTCTTTGCAAGTGCATCGATGGTTGCAGGAGGTTCCTGGCCTACGATTATCTGCACCAGCGTATCATTGACCATCGAGCCAAGCTGCGGAATGTTCTTGCTGCTGTTTGGCAGGAAAGGAGCGATCGCAGCATAATCCATGGCAAACGAATCCGTAAAGGAATTGATCCACTGGAAGCAGTCAAAAAGCCGCATATCCTTGCGTACCCGTGCCTGCCAGTAGGTGGGGAATACCGACTCGTCCATGCCGGTCATATAGTTGCTACCACGGTTGCGTTGCTCGTTGAAGGCAGGAAGAATCGGGAAATATGCGCCGTTTTCAACCCTGTACGTAACGCCTTCCACTCCCAGCACCAGGTTAAGGAAGGTTTTTGGCTCCAGCTTGGCATTGAGGTATTTTATAGTCTCAACCGCGTTCTTGGAAGCTTTGGGGATGAGCGTCATGAGCCCGACACCACCGGCATAGCTTACGCCTGCTTTGCCGTTCTTGCCCTTGAGGGGCTTCAGGTAACTGTATTTGGCGTTGGGGAAATTCTTCAGGAGCGGGTCAATCACGTAGGGGATGCTTGCCCAGTGGACTATCATTGCGCCGGCACGCCCTGAAGTAAATTTTTCATCTACCGTAGCTGACTTGTTGACGGCAAAGTCCTTGTCTACAAGGCCCTCTTTGTACAGGAGCTGCATGTAAGCGACAAGTTCCTTGTAGCGCGCATCGGTTACCCTGTTTACCAGTTTGCCGCCTACGTCATTCCATTCGTTGGTTACACCAAAAGCGCTGCCAAAAACCGAGAACTGCTGCAGGCCAAGATCGATGGCGCTGAAAACCATGGGAATGTTGAGTTTGCCGTTGCCACCCGGATCTTTGTCCCGGAAAGCCCTTAGGGTCGTCACAAGCTCGTCCGCTGTCTCCGGAGATTTCAAACCAAGCTTGTCAAGCCAGTCCTGCCTGATAAGGATGGTATAGGAAGCCACCGGGCTGTTCATGGAAGGTATACCGTAGATCTTGCCATTGACGGTAGCCATATCCCAGTTAGCCTGGGATATTTTAGACTTTAGGAGCGGACCATACTTGTCAAGAAGCGGGCCAAGATCTGTCAATGCGCCTCTGCGGGCGTATTCGGCAAACTGCGGTTTCAGATAGTTATAAACAGTAAGCACGAAGTCATAAGCCTCGCCCGACGCTATGACCAGGTTGAGCTTGTCTTCCGGCTTGTCCCTCGGAAGCATCTCGTAGTTTACCTTGTAGCCGGTGAGCTCCTCCAGGCTCTTCGATACCGGGTACGTGTTGTAGTCTTCCGCCTGATTGGGCATGAGGGCCCGCAGTACCGGCTTCGTTGCCTGGGCTTGAACGCCCGCTGTCAGGCAGACAAAAAAGAGGGCCAGCAAGCCCATTGTTCTGAATCTTCTCATCTGATTCCTCCTCGTGGATACTCCGGCAAAGCCAGAGTTATAATACAAGCACCACCACATACGGTGAATGGCTTTCAAAAAAATCGGCTTTTTCACCTGTTTACCCGCACTACGTACGGAAACATGGAAGCTAGCCCTTGATTGACCCGACCATGGCTCCTTTTGTAAAGTATTTTTGCAGGAAAGGAAAAATAAGGGCGATCGGCAGGGTTGATCCCACGATAAGTGCCGCTCGGATTCCCCCTGGCGACAACCCGCTGATGTATTCAAGATCAGCTCCAGCGTTCGGGCTTCCCATCTCCATGATCACTTCCCTGAGGTACAATTGGAGCGGACGTAGTTTTGGGATGGAGATGTACAGCATCGGACTGAGAAAATCGTTCCAGTAACCAACAGCGTAAAAAAGGCCTATCGTCGCGAGCACAGGAGAAGCTACAGGGAGTACAATGCGAAACAGCACAATCAGGTTATTGGCCCCATCCATCCTTGCCGACTCCTCCATGCTTTCCGGCAGACTCTCAAAATAGTTTTTAACCACCAGCATATTGAAAACGTTAATCATCAGGGGCAAGAACAGCGAGCCAAGTTTGTTGATGAGGCCCAGCGAGCGAATCAACATGTACGTTGGTATCATTCCACCGCTGAAAAGCATGGTAAAAACAAACAGCATGATCATAAGCCGCATTCCCGGTAGATGCTTTTTTGAAAGCGGATATGCGGCTAAAGAAGTCATCAATAGAGAGGCTGAGGTGCCAAGGGCCATCACAAGGGTAGATATGAGAAATGATGTGATGAACTGCTGGGTACTGATGACATAGAGTAGGGTATCGACCTGAAAGCCTATTGGCCACAATGTTACCTTTCCCGATGTAACCGCCCATCCATCGCTGAAAGCCATCGCCATGATGTTTACAAAGGGGAGCACCATTGTAAGAGTGACAAGAGACAAAATAAAATAAACAATCGTTTCGAATATCAGGTCGCCGCGCTCCCTGGTTCTCTTTATCATCTTTGCCTACCAAATCCCGCGCTGCAGGAATTTTCTGCTCAGCGCATTGCCGCCAACCACGAGAATAAAGCCGACAAAAGACTGGAACATGCCGACAGCCGTGGCAAAACTGTAGTCCATCTTACCCAGCCCTTCGCGGTACACAAAGGTGCCGATGACATCGCCTGTTGGATAGACTATAGGATTGTAGAGCATGAGTATCTGCTCGGTCCCCGCTTCAAGGACATAGCCTATGCGGAGGATGAACATCAGGATGATTACCGACATGATGCTGGGTATGGTGATGCGGAAAATTCTAGTAAATCGGCCAGCCCCGTCGATCTTTGCCGCATCGTAAATGTCTTGGTCAATCCCGGAAATTGCTGCAAGAAAAACAATGCTGTTCCAGCCGGACTCCTTCCACCCGGAAGTAAATACCAGTACGGTGCGGAACCAATCATTGTCCTGGAGGAATGAGACAGGCGTACCACCAAAAAACTGGATGATGCTATTTACAAGGCCGCTGGACTCGGCAAGGATGTTGGTAAAGAGTCCTGCAATGATGACCCAGGAAAGAAAATGTGGCAGGAATACAAGGGTCTGGATGCCCTTGTTCAAGAAACCTATCCTGACTTCGTTCAGCATTATGGCTAAAGCTATTGGTACAGGAAAAAGGAATATGATTTTGGCAAAGCTGATGATTACAGTATTGGAGAAAACGCGCATGAAGTCTTCAGAGGAAGTCAGTTTGATAAAATTATCGAAACCTACCCACGTACTGCCTCTAACACCATCGAAAATGTTGAATTCCTGGAATGCTATGACCAGTCCATACATAGGAACGTATTTAAATAGTATGAGGAAGATCAGTCCAGGAATAAGCAGCATGTAGAGATCAAAATTTTTTCTAACCTTTGAAAGCGAGCTTTGATACTGGGTCATGCGCCGTCTTTGCCTCTGGCTGAATCATAAACCCGGTATTGAAGGCCGAGTAGCGGCCAGTATTATTATTTCTGGGGTAAAATTATGGAACTTCGGCAGAAAATTCCAGACAGACCCGTGTGCCTTCCCATGGATTTGACTCGAGGGTGATACTGGAGCTTGGGCCATAAAAGAGTCGCAGGCGTTCCTGTACATTGGAAAGGCCATAAGAACCAGAGCCAGACGTTTCTTTTCCAGCCAGCAAATTTCTTACGCTTTCCAGCGACTCGGACGACATTCCACCCCCATTGTCCCAAACCATCACCCGGATTCCATGAGAAGTTTCATGCGCTTCGATACGGAGCAAACCTCCTGGCTGCCTTCTGTGCTGGAGCCCGTGGAGCAATGCATTTTCCACCAAGGGCTGGAGTGTGAGTTTAGGCATCTCAAGAGAAAGGAGCATTGCATCTACATCATGTTCTTCCCTGAATATATCGCCAAAGCGGTTTTTCTGTACAACCAAATAGGCCTCAACGAGATCAAGTTCTTCTTTCAGGCTTACGACATCCTTGCCATGATTGAGGGTCATGCGGAAATAACGTGATAAAGCTATCACTACATCGGCAATATCCTGTGCACCTCTTCGGGTTGCCATCCAGTTGATCGAGTCAAGGGTATTGTACAGAAAGTGTGGATTGATCTGAGCTTGCAACGCGACCAGCCGCGATTCCTGGGCACGTTCACGTGTCCGGTAATTTTCCTCCACAAGCTCGTGCATGGATTCCAGAAGCGATGCGACACTGGCTTCCAGCCGGGAAAGTTCACCCTGCCGCAGGCTGATGGGAACCGGATTACCTGTTTCTGCAATGTGAAGGCTGATATTGCGTATTTTTCTTACCATTGATTCGTTGATGGCGGTAGAAAGGGCTAGTATACCCAGGAGCATAAAGCCAAGTACGACAACCAAGGTCATGCCGCCGGATACAAGGCTGAAATAACGGGTCTTTTCCATCATGTATCCACTGTCGATGACTGTCACGAGAGCCCAGTCGGGATCACCAAGCCAGCGATGGAGTATGGTCAGATCCCTGCCGTCAACCGCAACTTCATGGTCGCCCGCCATGCCATCCAATGCGCCTTGCAACACATCGTGCGGCACAGGATTTCGTGTAACGTTGCCTATAAATTGCCCGATGTCCGACTGATTGGCGGATGAGATTACCATCATATCACGGTCAATGAGGTACACCCGCTCTCCCTGTGAAAAAACCAGACGGGACAGCAGGTCGCTGAATACTGTTTCCGGCACATCAACCACAAGAATCGGATAGTCTTCCGGACTCCGCGCCCCATCCACTTCAATTCTGCGAACAAAAGACATGACCAACATGCTTGGTTGGTCCAGATAGATGGAAGCCCACGTAGTCCTGTTGAATATTCTTCCAGCCCTGTCCAGAGCCTCCCCATACCAAGTTTCAGCACGTACCGAGTCCAAACCAAAAAAATGAACATGTTCGTTGGACCAGGACAACCCAGGATCTACGTATATCTTGATGCGCGCCACATTGCGGTCATTCTCCGCTGCGTTCAGGATTGCCGACAGTTGACGGTAATCAAGTATCTGCTGGCTCATGGATGGTGAAGTCAGTGAACGATCCAGAATCTCGCGCAGGATCGGGTTGCCAAGCAGGAGGGTAGAGAGATCGGAGATGCCTTCAAGGCGATATCTGAGATTAGTCTCAGCCTGGTCCAGGGCTCCCATAACCGAACCAGCCACTTCCTCGCGCATCAGCCTGGTAGTTTCCCTGTAGTAACCGCGAAAAAAAACTGCAAAGCCGGTAATCACGAACACAACAAGAGCGGGTAGCAAAATCCTGAACCAGCGGTCCGGGTTTTTCATCGTAACCCCGGTTTGCGATCACGATACTCTGTCGGGCTCATTCCGGTAAAGCGCTTGAATGTCTGGGCAAAATATCCCGGATCGCTATATCCGACCTCAAAGCAGACCTCGTATGTTTTAAGCTTCAGATCTGCAAGAAGCTCCTTTGCCCGCTCGATTCGAATACGTGTCTGGTAATCTTTGATTGTCTCGCCGGTTTCCTGCTTGAACAACATGCAGAGATAGGTACTTGTCAAGAATACTTCACCAGCTAGCTCTTTGATGCTGATGCCTTCCTTGCAACGCTGGCGTACCAGGTGCCTGACTTTCTCCACCGCCTGCCGTGAACTGCCCAGGGATCTTTGCCGGACGGCTTCGCAAAACCTGCGCCCTTCGGATAAAAGAAAAGCCTGTGCCTGAGCTTGTCGCGAAAGCGTTGCGATCAGGGAAAACTGCCGCTCTGAGAGAAATTGATCCGCGTCTGCGAGCCCCAGCTCGCGGGCTATTTGATCGAACGTGAGCAGCAGCCTCAAAACCAGACCTCGGGGATTTTCCATTTGAATACTGCCCAGATTTATGGGGAAAATTCGCCGCAAGGTTTCTTCGACCATGCTTGAGTCAGCGGATCGCAGGGCTTCCGCCATGGTCGATGCAGCGATCTCATCTATACAATACCCATTGGCTGAGGTTTCTCCGTAATCGTCGGGCGGGATGACTTGATCGGGACCTATCAAGCTACGACGGGCAAGAGCCTGGCGGGCAAGGTATACCGAGTTTCATCGAGCGCATGAACAACCGGCCCGTGTGCTATAGTCACGCTGCCACGGGATGACTCACCCAGACGTTCCCTAAGAGCCTCCCCGATCGCCTGCGTATCACCACGCGGAATTTCTGCCAGCGGCACTAGCCCGATCAAGTCACCGTTGGCAAGGGTGGCAAAGGGAACCCGATCATCCTTGTCAAAAAATCGGCGCCAGGAATCCATGAGCTGTGGGGCTTGACTCCAGCCTTGCATGGGATCATCAGGACTGGCAACCAGAGCAACTATATCTTCGTCATGCTGTATTGCCAACTCCATGTCGGAGATCTGCGCCTGCAGGTCGCCAGTGCCGCCTACATCACCCATTGACAAGCGCAATACAAATCGTTCGCGCAGGAGCCCAAGGCTGCGGATGTAGAGATCATCCCGTCGCCGTTCCGTTTCGATGTGATGTATGACCCGCCCCATTGCTTCCCGCAGGTCGGAAATTGCAATTGGTTTTAGTATATAGTCGATAGCCTCGACCCGCATGGCGGCCTTGAGATATTCGACTTCGCCGTAAGCGCTCATGAATACCAGTTTTCCGGCAAAACCCATTTTGCCAAGGAGCCCAGCCATCTCAAGGCCGTCCATTATAGGCATCCGCACATCGCTCAGGATTATATCGGGATTTTCCCTGGAGACGATATCCAAGGCTTCCTCACCATTGGCTGCAATGCCTACCACCTTTATTCCCAGAGCCTGCCAATTGAAGCTGTCTCGAAGTCCCGTGCGAGTCGCAGGCTCGTCATCGCAAATAAGGATGGTAAAGGGTTCGGACATGATTCGAAGAATATATCGGTCCACAGACTTTGACAAGCGACACGTAGTTCAAAGACAAGAAAGGCGCATGCTCCTTAGTTCAGAGTTCGTACTTCTGGCCGTACTCGACGATCCGCACATCCTTGAGCCCCTTGCCCTCCAGAAACTTTTTCTGGGCAGCCAGGGCTTCATCTTCACCGTGCACCATGAAAACGGTCTTGAGGCTTGACAGGTCCATGCGGTTGAGCCAGTCCCACATTTCCTGGTAGTCGGCGTGGGCGCTGAAGGCTTTTATCTCTTCCACTTTTGCTTTTACCGGGTACAGGTCGCTATGGATGCGTACTTCCTTCTGGCCGTCGCGGATGCGTCGCCCCAGGGTGTTGGCGGCCATGTAGCCAACTATGAGGATGGTGTTGCGGGGG
>JFJP01040737.1_pt1 | contig 10756 bp, 17 predicted proteins | sample 431651 | NCBI WGS metagenome assembly JFJP01 (sample SAMN02602958, study PRJNA72255) | Microbial mat metagenome, whole genome shotgun sequencing project. | biome: fresh water; feature: sink hole; material: water; isolation source: purple microbial (photo- and chemosynthetic) mats found in...
TAGGAAGAATTTTGATTAGGTATTTGGATTAACAACTTCGTACTTTTCCAAAGTACGCATCATTACTCCAATTGGAGACAGGTCTGCTCCATTGAATATTGACTGTAATATACTGGGAGAAAACCCAGATACTAAAGCGACATTATTTCCGTACATTGTGTCGGGACTTCCTGCAAATCCAGCAGTATTCCAATACACAATTTTAGGAATGGAGAAACCCGCTTTCGTCCAACTATTAAGCGATTCCTTCACTTGCGTTGAACTTGATTCGCATCCACCTCCAGAGAATTGCATGTCGGAAACGATGAGTAATGCCGTTGGCATCATATCGTTACTGATTCCGAACATTCTCGCTGCACTTAGAATTAAATCTAATGCAGTATCAATCCTTGTCGCGCCGATAGCGTTGTCGAACAGGTCGTTATTGCAGACTGCTTCTGAGAATTTGAATCCATTCCAATTCTTGAACTCGGATTCATTACAGAAAGTGAGAAACTTTCTGTAAAACGGATTATCCTTTCCGATCTTCTCAGAACAGTATAGCGCCAATCCTTGTGAGATATCTACAGCTCTGATACTTCCAGAAACTGCGGACATCATACTTCCACTTGTATCTGCAATTACTATTATCCTTTCATTGGTATTTTCCAGATAATTAGGAAGCGCAAGAAACTGCGCGTCGGCGATTTCCGGCTGTCCAGCACGAAGTGTACGAATACAATCATGCGGAAATAGCACAGATGCATTTACGGTTTCCGTACCGTTTGCTAACTTCTGTTTATACTCGCTGAATCGTTCACCATCATGCTTGGTAAACGCGTTTCCGTAACGAGCCATCGCAAGCGATGGGACAGTGTGGTATTCAATATCGCTAAAACACTTTGAAGACATCTTGTGTTCAACGATATGCTCCTTGCGAACTGAAGCGATTAATTTCCTTAAATCAGCTTCATTGATTCCCAATGCATACTGGATCTGAAAGTCCTTTCTATCAGCCCACTTTGCGGCAAGAACATTCCGTATTTGGATTTCCGTTCCCCAATACTTCGCAACTAGCTTTTTCAAGCTAGTATTTAGAAGTACTCTCAAGTCGTCCCATCTTCCATATTTGGGAATTGACTCAAGATTAGAAACGATCCAATTTGAATTCGAAGTATCTAAAGTAGCAAGCCACTTCAAACATTCACGAAAACCAGAGCGGTTTCCTGCTCCACCGCGACAGTCTCGTAACCAGAGAAGCAGTTTAAAACTTACTTCTCTATCTACAGTCCAGCACTTTTGAAACAACGACAACGCAGTATCTGCATTCTCGTAGTACGATTCTGCTTTGACAAACAAGGAACCAGCCTTGGAAAAGAAATCCAAGTGCGGGTTCAGGGCGTTTTCAAAGCAGTTGTTACCTTCGTTCGTTTTGATCGTGGTCATGGTGATTCTCCAGAAGAAGTGGAAGGGGTGATTTAAATTTGCGGAAATTCTTCTTACGAAAAAACAGAGCGACAAATTACAATTACCATTGTATTTTGTTTGCGGAAATCGCTCTTAATTTGAAACTCTTCTTAGCCAAGGTTTACGGGTTTCATAGTAGTTTTGTTGCGGAACTGGTTCTCTACAGAACCTGATTTTTTACTTCTACTTCTCATTGGCATAGTTTTGTTTTGCTGAAATGGTTCTTTACAGAACCTAATTCTTCTACTTCATCAGAATTATTTTTGTTGCAGCAATGGTTCTATTACAGAACCGAATTTCCAGTCATTTCAATTTTTATTTGCCGAACTGGTTCTATTACAGAACCGGATTTAATCGCATAATAAATTATGCAATTAATATTATTTTAGTTGCGGTATTGCTTCTTCAACAGAAGCAGTTTGCAACAGTGGCATTTTATTTGATTTCAAGTCAAATTTTTTTTTGCTGAAGCGCCACTTTAGCGTTAGGTAAATATGTATATAAAAATTCTGAAAACAAACTAAAAAATTTTAAAATTTTCATATACATATAAATGGAATGCCTTTTCACCAATACGGAGAATTTGAAATGTCCAATTACAACTTGAAACTAGATAAACTTTTGAAAGCATTTGCAATTGATTCTCCAGAAGATAAAGAAGAATATGATAGTTTGTGTAAAGCTGAAAAATTTGATTTAGGAAAATCAGAAGATTTATTTGAAGAAATGTCTGGGGAACTTTTACATAATAAGAAAATAAGATTTGTCAATATCCCATACACTAATTGTCTTTTTCAAGTTGATAGTAGAGAAACAAATGTAGTTACTTTTTATCATGCTTCAAAATATGTGTTTCCGGAATTCAGTGTAAGAGGTGTTACTAATTACAATGTTTCGGCTATCAGATGGAGTATATATGCTAAATTACCAGAAACCAATACATTTTCTAAATCTATTTTAGTTGTATATACAATACCGTCAACTTTTGATATTCAAAAAAAAACAGATGCAATTTATACGGTTGTATATAACAGAATACTTAAAAAATATACAGAACCTAATACTTTTGATAATAATCAATTGAATTATTATAATAATTTATTAGATTGCATTACAACTATGATAAATATAATTAATGTGTTTTCATGTAGTAACGTTATAATTAAAGAACGTTTTTATCCTAAAGTATTATGCAACTACAAACAAAATAAAATTACAAAGTATAGTTATAAAACTTTAGAAATTGATACCAATTATACAAAATATGAAAATGAAAGCGAAGGCGAAGATATTTCAACAGGAACTCATGCGAGTCCGAGACAACACTTACGTCGCGGTCACTATAGAACAATAGCTCCAGGTAAAAAATATCCAAATGGAGCAGAAATTTGGATTAATGATATCACTGTTAATAAAAAAGAATTAGGAGTAATTGAAAAAGATTACAAACTAAGTTTTGCTTAAAATCATATACATATATGATTGCACCCAAAACTGGAGGAACTGATATGCTAACATATGTTATAGATGATACAATTTACAATGGTGTTGGATTGACGGAAGTTATTTTAGTCCCGTCATCAATTTTAGATTATATTAACATCATTGCATTTTCGTTTGGGCTTCGGGAGAAGTCGGATATGTCGCATGTTGTGTTTCTTACGGACGAGAATACTAATAATGTATCTTACATTGTTCCAGATGGACTTTTCGATATGTGCTGGAAGTTTGTCAAGCACAAATTTGGACTGCATACTTATCTTCTAACAGAAGATATTGAGGCATCCGACGATGTAGTTGATATGTAAGTTGTCAAGCCAACACCTGTTTCCACAGGTGTTATTTTTTAAATAAAAGAACATAATCAGATGTCAAATTTACTATTTGAAATCAAAGAATTATTAGAAAAATCAAACCCAAAATTATTATATCACTATAATACAAAACCATTAGATTGTTTATATACTCTTCGCAAACAAGATGAGCTTGGAATTAAGAAATTAGATTCAGAAACATTGAATTTGAAAAATTCATTTATATATGATAAGTTCCCATATATTGACCATGTGAGTTTATTTTTGGATCCGATTCCTTTAGATTTAGTTCGTAAACATTTTACTAAAAATAAAATATATCAATCAAATACTGTTATATATGAACATCAAATTGAAATTCAACAATTACAAACAAATTTAAAATATTACATGCTTGTAGAAAATCCAATCGGTGTGTTTATGGCTGAACATTTCTGGATTGATGCAGATATAGTAAAACCAGTTTATTTCGGAGTACGTAAATTTTTAAATTTGATTTCAAATTATAATGGTTCGGATTATACTAATTTAATTAAAATTATATCTAAATTTAAAGGAAGAACTGCAAAAGCTTTTGAAGATTTAGTTAATTCTGATCGATTTACCGAAGATCATAAATCAATGTATGCTCCAACAGTTCCGCATTTATTTATTTATCCGATTGACGGTAAATTATCAGTATCTAAAATTGAAAAGAAATATTTTTCAATTTAGAAAATTATAACACTAAACTATTACGAAAATATTTTTTCGCTATTGCAATGGCTATTGAAGCTTTCCAATAGACATTGACATTTTAACTTTTTTATGGAATAGAACCGATGCTAACTGAACCGACTCAAACTGTGTATAACACATTATATTTTCAGAAGATATTTGAATCAGATCCAGATTTTGGAGTAGCTTCTAATACTCCGGTAAATGAATACTTAAGCAGATTGATAAATTTGAATATGAAAACACTTTTAAATTCAAATTTTAATAATTGTATTCTGTCTGGATTTGATGTTGTAGTCACTAATACTACAGATAATAAATTATATTTAAGTATACTTCCGGGCACTGCTATTTTAAATTCATATTTATTTGAATTATTAAGCGTACAGGAAGATATTGAAATAATTGTTAATCCTGGTACAAATTATTTGATGGTATCATTAGCATATAAGAATTATGATAAAAATTTTAGTATTAAATTTGATATATTAGATGAAAATAAAAATAATTTAGTATCTAATACAGATGTATTTGATGAATTACTTCCGATTAAGTTATTTAGATTAGAATTAAAAGATAATAAAATTACTTTATTATCATTAGAAGATGATAATTTATACTTTGGCACAAACGCTGAGATTTATAATATATTGAACATGTTATATTTAGAATCAGAATATACCAATAAGTTAAGTAAGTGTACGCCGTTAAATAAATTAATTGATCTTCCGAAAGATTATGTTATTAATAACAAAACTTATTTAATTCCAAATTATGGCAAACATTACGACTTCGCCGCCAAACTAGCTAGATTATTGAAAAATAATAAAAATGTTAACTTGTTAAACAATCATATCTTAAACTTGTTTGAAAGTGTTCAATCTAACGATAATTGTTATATTTAGTGGCGGCGGGATTACTAATCATGCGAATCGGAATAATCGGAAGAATTAATTCAGGTAAATCCACTCTTGCTAATATTTTAGTAAGAGATTATGATTTTACAGAATATACATTTGCAGATCCAATTAAAGATATGCTGTGTGTATTGTTAAGAATGACAAGGGAAGATTTTGAAGTTGCTAAAAGATCAAATGAAGATTTATTAAATATTCCAAATCTAAATGCAAGAAAATTATTACAAACTCTTGGTACAGAATGGGGAAGAGATACAATTCACCCTGATATCTGGATTAATAGTTTGAAATCTAAAATTTTAAATAATAAATCTAAAAATATAGTAATATCAGATGTAAGATTTGAAAATGAATTTAAGTTATTACAAGAATTAGATTTTAAAATTATTAAAATTAAATCTAAATTTGAAGAAGTGTTACCAATACATGAAAGCGAAAAATTTTGTGATTATATATCTGATCATTTTGTAACTATTTACAATTATAAAGATATTCAAGATTTAGAAAATCAAGTTAAATTAATTTTCAAATGGGCCTCTGTATCAGAAACGGAACGGTCGGATGCAAATTGGTTTGACTACTTTGATGTCCTTCCTAGAATCGAAGCAGAGAGTTCAGAAATGCCATCCTTGGCACGTTCCGATCAACCAAACACCCTGATACCGAATTTTAACTAAACGGTCTCTAATCGATTATGTCAAAGAAAAGTTACAGAATTATAGCGAATCAATCTCAAACTAAATTTAAAATTCAATATTTAAAAGAAACATTTGTTTCTAAATTAGCAGTTGTATTTGCCCCAGATGTAATTCCGGAATTTGAATGGAAGGATGTTACTTATAGTTTTAGTGAGTGTGGATTTGATAGTTACTTTGGTAGTTTGATTAATGCCGAAAAATTTTTGCAAAACTTAATTCAAGATGAGATCGATAAAGATGCAGAAACTTGGACTGTGGTTAAGTCGCCAGATTGATAAAAATATAATCCCATTATCAATGTTTGGCGCACCCGTAATATTACTTATAATTTTAATAATTAGTTTAGTGTTTTCTAAAATTTGATATACATATTAATTAGTTGTTAAAATTGAGTTGACGTGAGAACTGGCCATTCAAACGTCAACACCCACCAACCATAAGGAGAATTATATGTACTGGTACTTATGATTAACTCCCCCGGCGAAAAGAGTAATTTGAGTCCGGACCTCAATTACTCCGTCGGGGCGAATTATTATCAATGATTTTTTATCATTGATAATAATTCGCTTATATTAATATTACTGTCGCGATGACAGAGTGTTTGAAAAATCATAGTTTGATGCGGAAAGCCGACAAGAAAACCGTGTCGGTCTCATAAAACAACGGAATCAGTGACACTGGACGCGTTCAAAGTCGCATTTTTACCAGGGACCTCACAGATTAACTCAGATGTGAAAACATTTGAGTTAATTCTTAAAAAAATAAATTTTAAGAATTAACTCAAATTACTGTCGCGATGACAGCTGGTGTGTTCGTCGGGTTTCTTTTACCCACCGTCCAGAACACCGTGATGGCGTGAAAATAACGGGTTCAGCAAACACAGGATTCCTCGGTTGATTAAGTTCAATAAAATAAATCCTGGGAACTTGCATTAACCAATAACCGTATTCGATTAATTTCGAATACGGGGTTAATTAATTTTTTTGGTAAAAAAAGAATCAGTCCAGAAATAATTCTGGACTGATTTAAATTTAGATATGCTTATCAAGCTCGTCTTTCAAAGCAGATAGACCCCCTGATATTCTAGTATAATTTTTACCGGATTGGGCGACGATATTATCTGTTGAATGCGATATAAAACTAACCATTACAAAAATGTGGTCAATATAAGTTAACATTGATTTCAACTTAGGTATTGAAGAATCATCAGACCATCCTTTTATATCAAAATACTCATTGTATTCTAATTTAATTTCATTAAACTGACTATGTAATAAACCTACTATCAACATTTTTTTCTTTTTGATTTTTGGTTTTGGTTTCGATGAGGATATAATCTCTATGGGTTGGGGTTTTTCCTCGGAGTTTATTTTTATATTCAAAATCATATTTTCAAGGGAATTTAATTTATCTATAATTTTAGTTTCGATAATATTCAATACTCTTTCATCAAATCTATTGATTAATTCAGATATAATTTTCTCAAATGGGACCTTTGTTAATTCAAGATCGACATTTAATTTTACATCAGATGAATAAAGTGAATCGAGTTCTGGATCTAACCACGCACTTACTGTAGTATAAGAAGTAAATTCTCGTACTCGTGATGGTGGCAAAACCAATGACTGGACAGCTTTAATTGCATTTAATTTTGATGACTCTGGATGTACTTTCAAATAGTAATAAACAGCAAATGAAAGTCGTTTCTTTTCTTCATCTGTCCATAAAACTTTGCTGCCAAATTTATATTTGTTCACGATACTTCTCCAAATTATTAAGAATCAGATTCTTCCGAATCAGAATCGTTTTCAACTGGATTTAAATAACTTTCAATGAACTTCAAATTCCATTTCAAATTATATCCAGACTTATTCTTCTTAGTCCAAACATGTTTTTGGCAATGAGGCCGACCAGTCACAGTCGGTTCCCAATCGCCATTAATATTAGTCTGAAGTCCAAACCCTTCTAAAATCTTATTGACTTTAATCGCACTTCCAATATTAAAGTGTTTTCCGATTTCGGTCGGTTCCAACATTTCAGTACGGGGAAGTATATTCTGCTGTGCTGCTGCATGAATTAAAGCTTCTCCAAAATCGATACCGGTATTTTTTCTAACACTTTTAACAATTTCTTGTTGAGCAATATGAACAGGACACTGTAACAAATTCCAAATTCTATATTCTGCTTCGAATTGTCTTCCTGCAGTTTCATATGGGGTGAGTATTAATTTAGTAGTAACCGCTTCTTCTAATTCTTGCCAGCGTTTGATAATTCTCATTCGTGAAGTAGCGTCATACCCAGTTACCAAGCAAATAGTAGAATCTCTGTCCATTTCAAATTGGCGACAGGTTCTTCCATCGGCAGATACGTAAGTCGTTGATTTATAACCTGCCCCCAAATCTGGGGGCAGTGATTTTAAAAGAACGTCAATGTCTCTCAATACATGATCGTGACGTTTACCAGTTAAATCTGCAATCTCTCGACTAGACATAGAAATGGTCGAATTTAAAACTTGCAAGTTTGTATTCAAAGTTTACTTCTCCAACTTAAAAAAAGTTTATAGAAAAATGCTCCCGGATAATAAATACCCGGGAGTTGGATTAAATTATTAATCCTAATCACTCACAACCACCACAACAAGGGAGGAACCTCATTGTGCGAATATATCTGTATATAAGAATTCTTAAAACGGGGTTTTTAAATTAACTAGATAAATAAAAAAAGAGCCGTTTTGGCTCTTTGGGATTTTTAATTTTTAAAATTCCCAATATATAATTCTGCTTCCTATATTATTGGAATATCCGATTACAGAATAATCGTCCATTTCTTCAGACGATCCTGTTTTCTGTTTTACAAAGTACATTCCTTGTTCTTCGATAACAACGGAGGCGGTATTGCCATTGTCCAACTTATAAGCAATTATGGATGAAAACCGTCCATACTTCTCGAACATCAATGCCGCTATTACAGCACCATCCTGTATCGAATCAACTTCTATGTTGATTTGATCAGACAATAAGTTTTCCCCCTGCGCCAAGTTCATTCTCAAAGTGTAACTTCTCATCTTGTTTCTCCTGGATGTGGTTGTGAATAACTATTAAATATGTATATGAAACGAAGGAAAGCACATGACCGGTTTCTCTGATTTATTATTTTTAATTGAAGAAGCAAGAAAACAAAAACAAAAATTACAAGTTAATACTCACATATTAACAAGATTTCGCAAATTTTTAGAAAATGATCACGAAGTAAAAAAAATCCAACAACGAGTGAATTTGAAATTTGAATCAATCCCATCTAAATCAAGTATACTAAATTCTGATTTAGCATATAAAAATAACCGCGTACTTCTATATTTAAAATTACCAAAAGTATCAGGCGAAGTAGTAGTAACATTTTCTTCAAATTTTAGTATTATTGATGTGAATAGATGAAAAATTTTACTGTTCAAACATGGGAGTTTTCTGATTCAGATGGTAAAATCAAAAAGCTCACAATTGATTATAAAAATAAAACTACAAGTATTGACGGATTAACAATTCCATATGAAGATGGATTGGCCACACTTGGGTGGATTTTAAAATCTGAAGTAGAGCAAGATAAAGAAAAAATAAAAGAGCTAGATTTTTGATCTAGTTCTTTTTTTATTGACAAATATTAATTGTCAATCATTTTTGCAAAACGTGCCGCCATCTCCAAATATACACTATAGATGGCGTTCTCATGAACTTTTTCCGAAGCATTCACCTGTTTGTACAACAAAACCAACTCTTCGTCAGAAATGGTTTTTATTTTTAAATATATTTCTTCCGCGATTGCATTATAGTCCGATACATCCGGATATATTAGTCGGTCTTTTGTAATCTTTTCATCTGCTTTTTTAAGTTTAGAAAATAACTTAGAAAGCATTTTAACGGAATCAGTTTTCATTTTGTTTCTCCAGTGGTTGAAAGTGATTATAAATATGTATATCAAATTCTCATATACAGATTAATAGATTTCCTGGAGAATTTGAATGAGAAACAATGACGACTACAGAAAATATCGTGGTAAGTGTAAAGAACTTGCAGAATTAGAAGTGAAATCAAACCCAAATTTAAAACTAGTTCGTGGATTTTATCATTGTCCATGGTGGGGAAAACAGCAACATTGGTGGTGTGTTAAACCAGATGGAACTATAGTAGATCCTACTTCAAAACAATTTCCAAGTAATGGCGCTGGAGAATACGAAGAATTCGATGGTATTATTGAATGCGATGAATGTGGAAGTAAATTCGCAGAAGAAAATTTAGAAGCTAAATTCGAAGGACGATATGCTTTTTGTTCTACAAAATGTTTGATGAGATTCGTTGGGTTATAAAAAATAAAAATAAAAGAGCTAGATTTTTGATCTAGTTCTTTTTTTATTTGGCGGATGTTTTACCATCCGCCAAACGGCGAAAATTCCGCCGAACCAATTCCAACTCCATGTGGATTCCATGACAGAACCCGTTTGGAGTTTGGATTAGAATAATCGGTACATTGAACTATGTAATAACCAACTCCATGTGGAGCAGGTTTATCGCATAATCTCATGCGGGCCGAAATTTCACATTCGTGCCAACGTTGCGAAATACTACCCCATCCTTCTTCACCCTTTAATTGGGTGAATATTGGATCTTGGAATTTGAATCCGACTTCACATCCATGAACGTTGTCACGAACCCATTCTGACCATCCGTGTCCTTCTGGTGTTTGTAAATCAAACCAACCGGAAGCTGGCAACAATTTTACATAATTGTTATTCAACAACAGCGGTTGATGAGAATTGTCTTGTTCAATGTAGAACACTTCAAAGTACAAATCGTTCATTAGATTTCTCCGAAAAGAGTGGTTGTTACTTAAGTATATGTATGTCCAACTTTCAAAAACACGGTAAAAAAATGGGGCTTTCGCCCCGGTAAGTTGAAGTAACTTTAATTTTATTTTTACTTCTATCAATTATTTTTTTCTTATTCTTTTCAACTTTTGGTTTGTTATATTTAAATACAAACTTAGCGACTGGGTTTTTCATTTTCAAACTCCCGATCAGAAATATGGTGAAATTGGATATGTATATAGAAAACCGCAACGGTAATTGCGGTTTTTTAATCTTATCTTAACAATTCTTTTTCAAGAAGACGAG
>JFJP01015749.1_pt1 | contig 10755 bp, 16 predicted proteins | sample 431651 | NCBI WGS metagenome assembly JFJP01 (sample SAMN02602958, study PRJNA72255) | Microbial mat metagenome, whole genome shotgun sequencing project. | biome: fresh water; feature: sink hole; material: water; isolation source: purple microbial (photo- and chemosynthetic) mats found in...
CAGCCGATCGCTATCAATCAGTCAGCGAAGTCGCCAAAGCACTCGACGGACAAACTAATCCCTATGCTAACCCCCAAACCGTAGCCCCGACTCAGCCACCGAAGTCGTCCAATGTTTCGCAAGTAGCAACGGTAGCCGTGGGGAGGCGGCCAGATTCGATCGGCCAAAGTTCCCACTCACCAAACCAGCCAGCACCAGTCATCGAGCCTGGAAGCGGTTCTTTGTGGGACAATCCAATAGCTGCGATCGGCATCGGTGCAGGTTTAGTCATCTTGACCGGCTTCGGTTCCTGGGCCTTAGTAGGTTCATTTCTGAATAAGGGGTCACAGCCAACCCCAACCCCACCAGCACTCACAAGTCCAACCCCAGAAACGTCGCCGACACCAACTCCAGAACCGTCGCCGACACCAACCCCAGAAACGTCGCCGACACCAACTCCAGAACCGTCGCCAGCATCAGCCCCAGAACCAGCCCCAGAACCAGCCCCAGAACCAGCCCCAGAACCAGCCCCAGAACCAGCCCCAGAACCAGCCCCAGAACCAGCCCCAGAACCAGAGTCCCGAACCAAGTCCCGAACCAAGTCCCGAACCAAGTCCCGAACCAACTCCGGCACCCAAAGCAACTCCCGCGCCAACTCCGGCACCCAAAGCAACTCCCGCGCCAACTCCGGCACCAACTCCCGCACCAGCACCAGCTCCCGCACCCACGCCAGCACCAGCACCAGCGCCAACACCCGCGCCCGAACCAGCGCCAACACCCGCGCCCGAACCAGCGCCAACACCCGCACCAGCGCCAACACCCGCGCCCGAACCAGCGCCAACACCCGCACCAGCGCCAACACCCGCGCCGACTCCCGATCCGGCTGAAAATCCCACCCAACCATCGCCTCCTCTTTAGAGGCTTCTGGCAAAATTCCCCTAGACTGAAGAAAGGATTTGGTGATGGCCCACTTTAGGTTCTGTTAGCATAATCAAGGTCCCCTCAAGTTCGATTCTTGGGCCTTTCGTCTTAAGGTTACTTTTTACCATCAGAAATGCCACGAGCGATTGCCCAATACATAGGCAAGGGTTGACCATTCCAATCAAATAGGGCAAAAGTTGATTGATAATCAGAATCTATTCGATCGGAGAACCATATTGTGGGGAAATTTCCCCATTCAATAATAAACTGAGCGCCATGATGCGTAGCTTCACGATGCACAAGATAAGCCTGATGTAAAACTACAGCACGACGAAGGCGATCGGGAATCATCGACTCGACTTGAGACAAAAATTTAATAGGATTATGACCAGAAAAAGAAATTCGTCGTTTCCAAACACGATCGTAAATTGAAAACTCTGAAATACCCCAGGGTATATGATGTTGTTGAGAAAATTTATTAAATCTAGAAAATACCCCATTATTATTAATCCAAAAAGAATCAATCCACTGTAAATGAATTTGAATTCCAATTTCAAATTTAAGTTTAGGATGCTTTGCCGCCAAATTCAAAACCCATTTTTCGTAAGTATCAAAAGTAAGTTTGTTGTTAAATAAATCTGAAGGTTCGTTCAATATAACGCGAGAATCTTTAGGAAGTGATTTTAAGAAATTGTCTAAAATTAATATTGTAGTATTTTCCAAAGGAGAACCTAGAAATTTTCTATTATTGATAAACCAATCATCTACAGTAAAACATTTAAAATTTGCTTTGCGTTTGTCTTCAAATCCGATTCGATGTGCACAACAATTATGAGTTTTGCACCAAAATTCAAGCCTAGGAGCTGGTTGTTTCGAATCTGAACGAAATTGATTTTCGGTCACAAATAGTGAAAATTTAGATTCAACCAAAGACCAACTAGGTAAAGATTTGTAGTTTGAAATATTAATAGGTGAGAAAATTCTACCACCACTAACAACACTTCCTAATTCTATAGAGGATTTGTAATTGAAAGGATGGGCAAAATTTTCAATAACAAAAATATATATTATTGCTATGATAATAGTTAAAACATTAAAAAAAATTCCTAATTTCAAACCTCTTAGTAAAAGCAGTTTCATTTTATTTTACGACTCCAGCCAGGATGCCAGCCCCGACACTCAGGATTTACAGATTCAGCAATCCAATAACCTTTATCCCATCCCTGAACAGATTCTAAATTTTTCCAATTCGGATTATCTAACTGGCGAAAGCGATCGCCTTGAACTGAATAATAAGAAAGAGCCATAGACTTAACAAAAGGTTCTGGTAAAAAAGGATTGTACTCTATATTCAAAGGCAAATCAGGCGCATCTTGGCTATAACCAACTATAAAGCATCCTTTAGAATCGGAAAAATTCTCTGTAGGACTTCCCCAGACAACTTGAAGCCAAACTTTTTTACCTGCAGGACAATCAGGACCACCACTATTGTCACCACAAGGATAAGATTTAAGTGTAGGAGATTTAGGATAAGATATAGGTTCAAAACTAGGAGATCCATATTTAATGTCGTTATCAACTTTCTTCTTGCATTTAATATTCGGCTCCTCAACACCCTCATATCTTGGAAAGTATAATCCCTCTGTATAGTGTGCATAGTAGTAATCCATTCTTTCTTGAAACTCTTTTTTGGCTAAATCAACAGATCTTAAATATTTTTCTTCATCATATGGAGGACAATTACTATAATCTGGAGGATTATTTTTATAATAATTATCTGTTAATTTATCTTGTTCAGCAGCTAGTTTGTCAAAAGGAATCATAGAATTTTTATAATCTTCAAGTGCTAATTGATTCTCAGCATCAATTTCTGCAATTTGTGCTCGATAAGCATCACATTCACTTGACCCAGAAAACAAGCCAAACAATCCAGTAACAGCAATTAAAACTATTATAATAGGAAGCCAAACACTAGCAATACTACCAAGAGTAAACCCCACTAAATAAGCGGCACTACGAGCGCTTAAAACAGAAATTGAATTTAAGACTAAAGGTGCCATCTCTGCGATTAATAGTCGAAGTCCACCTGCTAATTTAGCATATCGAAGTAACATATTTTATTTCCTATTAGCAAGTCGCCAAGCTTTAACCAACCCTGCAATTAACATAATTGGTAAACCCGTGCTGTAAAGTACGACTGCCGCGTATTTCATAATCGGTGAACCAACAGATTCAATGGCAGTAATCATCAAAGCCGGAATTCGTATTGAATCGGGCGAGCTAGGCATTGAATCTAAAATTTTATTTGATAAAGCCAGTCCGCCACTTTTATTTAACAAGCAATCATATTGTTCCATTTCAGCAGGAGTAAGAGCACGTCGCCAAGTATGGGAAAGCCAAAAAGCATCAGGATTAGTAGATGACTGACTACTTTCAGACTTAATTAATTCTAAAGGTTTATCCTCAGCTCTGATATCACGAGTGAAAAAAGCTTGACACAAACGCGATAAATCAGTATTTGCAGGAACATTGCCCATGCCGTAAGCAGCGGAAATCATTTCATTTGTATTAGTTTGAATCATCTCGAAAACACACCAAGTATATATCGGAGGAGTGGGAGCAGTAGCAATGTATAAAGGCAAGATAAATTGAATCTTTAATCACTAAATATGAATTTTATGCCTAAACCCATAATTATAAAAGGTTTGAGCGCGTTAACAATCATTCCGGGTAAGCAAATTTTTTGATATTCCAAACCAGAATTTATCTGGAAACATCCATCACCAATATTGTTAAAATAAGCTTGCTCAGTCGCAGTTGGTTGTACAATGTCGATCGGGAATTTTTGAGACATTTCAAGTGACAAAGGAACTGGAGCAGGACAAGTTAACCCTCCGGCGATAGCATTGGAAGTTTGAGCAAAAATTGTAAAAATTCCTAAAGCAGTAAAACCCAAAAGTTTTGCATTTTCTAACATAGTCCGATGACGAGGTTTCATTTTCAATTTACCAGCAGCTATTACTGATCGTATGAATTTATCAAATTTTTCAGATCCCATGTGTTCTTCAATCATTGCAAGAGTTGCACAGTTGTATTCAATAAATCCAATCGATCGCTGAATATCTAAATGTAACTTTGATGCAGGTATTAAAACAGAACCACGTTTATAAGTTTTAAAAAAATTAGTAGACGGGTCTTCTTTAAAGTTTATTTGCCCGCAAACTATATTATCTAAAAGTTTAGGCAATTCAGAAAAATTACAATCGCACATTTGGTTCATAATTGATTTAGCACGTTCTCTCTTGAATTCTATTTCAAGTCTGTCATAATCAACTCCATCGATATTTTTATCGTAAATTCTAACATAAATTTCAGATTCACGCGACCCTAGATAAACAGTAGTACCAGTCTTATTCCTACCTAAATTAGAAATTCGTTTGACTGACCTATAGTTAAATAACAAATTATTTGCAACAAAACTTTCCCAAGAGTAATAGGAAAGTCGAGGTGATTGCATAGGAAAATCAAGTGCAATATCAATTCGATTAGCAATAAATTCATACTCTTGTTGGCATATTTTAAGAAGAAGAACAATTTTATCAAGACTTATACCAGAAAGAGTGGAACCGTTTAAATCGACAAAATGTTTGTAAGGTTGGTCACTGCCAGAATCGGGATAACGAGTTCCGATTAGAGAACCTTGGAATTCGTATACTTCATGCCAAAGTTTGTTCATCGCGAGAACATTAGTATCACGAATATCATGCAATTCTTGTATGCGTTTTTCAAAAGGTAAATCTAATATACGCTCAAATTGACGAACCATAGAAGATTGGCTACTTTTAACTTGAAATCGTAACCAGTCAATTTTGATATTCCGAGGCAAAGATTTCATTGTTGTTACTCACTTGAACATTTGAAAAGGTAAATACAATAAACCAAAAAAATAAATTAATAAAGTTAAGGGATTCTTAAGGGAAAGAATATTAACTATTAATGTATAAGTAATCAAAAAAATAAATTCTAGAAAAATTATCCACCATATCTTGTATTGTTGTTTGATCTGATCGTCTAGTGTCTGCCATGTTAGGCACTCTTTAGTAATTCTTAAATCAAGTTGTTTTAAACCAGGATAACTAACAGCAGGTAAAATATTCCATAAAAAATTTAATTGAGATTGAAAAAAATGTGGACCGGGAAAAGGAATCTTACCTTGTAATTTCCAAGCTACGAAAGGATAACTATTGCTAGCTTCATAAATACGTTTTTTCTTAAACCTATCGTTTTTGTAATATAGATCTAGTTTTTCTTCCATTTCACTAAAAGTGTGTCCTCCATCATTGATATCTTCTACAGAAAGTTCAATAGAAGAAGTTGAATCTATTATGTAAGGCTGATACCCAAATTCTGTTGGTTTTAACATTTTATCATCTTGTCTTTCAAGTAAGCCAAAACTATCATAAATTCTAAATGTATGAGCATCTAAAGCGTTGATTATGCCTTTCCAGTGTTTAGTTGCTAGAACCCAAACCTTAATAGGATTTTTGCGAATTTTTGGGTCGCGGAACCAAACTTCAAATTCACTTGGCATAAATAAATGTACATCTTTGAATAGTAATTTATCATTGCCTAATTTTTCGTTCCAAATAGCAATGCCTTCCGCATACAAAACTTCAGAGCAAATTTGATTAAGTGATGAATGTACTTGTGAAGGATATTGAGCGGCATAAACGATATGTTGAGCCATTTTTCGATTATTGGCTACTGCATTAAGTGCTTCAGCGGGTAATGTCCAGGATTGAGCACTAGGAGCATATAATCCCATCTCATCTAATAATATTACAGCTCTAGGAATTTGTAAAAATTGAGCAAAATTTTTGTTAGAGGAAACGTAATAAATAATGCCATTTGGTAAATTATCCCAAAGCCACTTGAAATTATTGATTTTACAATAATAAGCAAGAGTCGATGGATCGAGAATAAAATTGGTTACTAATCTTAATTTATACTTGTTAGCAATTTTGAGCCCATGTTGAAGCATCAATAAACTTTTGCCACGGCCAGGAAGTCCATAAATAGCAGTAAATGGCATATTTTTTAAGATGTAAGGTGATCGTTAAGTACAACGATCACCTTATGTAAAGGGTTAAACGTTAAACACGACTTAGAACCATGTTAAGCACTCGAAGTGTCACCATGAAGCCCATTGGCGCTAAGGCAACTCCAAAAGCTGCAAGTCCAATACCATCAATCGCTTTAATCATGTCGATCGCATTGGTAACACCGGCAGCAATACTAGCAGCAGCAGCAGCAGCAGCCGTAGCACCAGCACCGCCAGTAGCAGAAGCTTGGCCAGCAGAAAGAATTGTAGCACCAACTACTAAACCGACACCAGAAATTGCAACAGATTTATAAGCTTCAGACTTATAAAACAAATTATTTAGTCTGGCAACTTCTTCTTTGTCAATTGAAAAAATTCGAGTTTTAGTTTGAGTCATTTCTTTATTTCCAAACTATGTACACAAGAGTTAATGAAAGAGTAGACGATGAGATTTTGGATATACAATACCGTGACTCCAATAGTTAAACAGATAATTATTTGACCCATCAACACCATATTGGTGTCAATGAATTTATCTGGTAACTCACGGTATCTTTCAGCAGCGGCCGCTACTGAATCGAGAAAATGTTTTATCATTCTATAAATCTTTTAGCAAGGACAATAAATGCGTGAGTAGATGTAGCGGCTAATGCAGCTTTCATAGCCCAATCTATTGAAAACTCAAGAACTGGCTTGATATCTTCTTTGATGAAATTCATAGCTTCAGCGGCGCTCGGAACAGTAATCAAATGCAAAGAAATAAACAATGACCACATATTAAGACCTCATTCTAATAGCTATTCCAAAAGCACAAGCAATAGCCATACTACCGAAATGATCAGAAATAAAATCCTGAGTAGAATTTTTCATATTATCGGAAAATTGCTCAGGACTTCCAAGTATGCGAGACATATTAGCAATAGCCTCTGCTCCAGTTATGCGATCGTTTGCTAATGCAGGGCTGATAAAATCGCCCAAAAACCAAAAACTACAACCGATAATAATAGCAAGTGTGGCCAAACGGCTAGAACAACAATCATTAAATCGAGGGGCATTCATAAGCCTCAATCAATTAATAAACAGCCTAACTATCCTAAGAATCAAAGCTAAACAAAAGAATTGAGTTAGTACAATAAAAAGATTCGACCAAATAAACTCTATTATCAGAGTTATCAAATCATCATTGCTGTACGTTGTTATTAGAAGTGTCATCTTCGGATTCGTCCTCGTTCTCATCTCGGGAAACTTTAAGTTTTAACCACTGTGTCTTTGTTACACTCAAGAGAGCAAAATAATCTTTGAAAACATCATTGGGACTAGGATTAACAGCTTTAATCCATCCATCCCAGTAAGGTGTTGGATTATTCCCATTGCCAACTGCCGCTGGTTGGAGGGCGAGAATAAAACTATAATATTCTCCTTCAATTAATCTACTAATATTAAGTGAAGGAGTAATTCCAACCTTGCAATTATAAGGGTTTGCAATTTCTGACATAACCATGTCAAGTGGAGTTTCCACAGAAGTTGCGCCATTATATTTTTGCAAAGGTATCTGTCCCGATTGCAGATATGGTAAAAACAAGAACGCTTTGATATTACCAGAAGCGTTAATTTCAGACCCTCCCCAACGAGCCCAACACAAAAACACAGGATAGCCTGCAACTTTTGTTGTCTTCATGCCCTGTCGGACGGTATTTTCTGGACCAGTATCACCAACTCTGAGGATACTGGTCATTAAGTCGCGACCTTCCTTAGTTACTGCCATTATTTATTTTCCTTGTAACGTTTCCACATTTTGTCTGACCATGATTCTGCAGGAATAGGTGGTGTAGTATAAGTGGGTTTTGGCGGTGGTGGAGTATAAATGGGTTTTGGTGAAGGGGTATAGGTTGGTTGAGGGGGTCTCAAACCTGGTGGTGAGAGAATAGGCATTGTAGTTGTGATGCTTGTCAGTAAAAACAGTTCGATCATTTTATTGTCCAATTAGTAAGTTAATTTTCAGGTATGTAGGTTAAATATACAATTGTAATTATACTTATCTTTTTGGCAACATATTGTATATATATAATTGTCATGTATAATCTAAGTGTTCTATTCTAAAAAGACTATGAGTATAGTTGATATTTTTCTGCTGACAATTCTTGCTTCTAAAGAAATAGTATCTTTATCAAATGTTGTGCAGCAAGTACAGTTTATGGATATCAAAAAAGTTCCTTCTCGCATCGCAATTTATAAAAGATTACACGTCTTAAACAGGAGTAAATTAGTGTATATATTGTGGGAAAAAGACAAAAAATTTTATTTAATTTCATTAGCAGGTCTTTTTGTTATAACAGAATTTAAAAATCAAATAAATGGAATAAAATCAGCATTAGTCAAAATCAAATTAAATGGATCGCAACAGTCTTAATGATAATCGATCATGTTGGCTTTTTAATAGACGCAGAGCCAATGCGGATTATTGGCCGTTTAAGCTTTCCGTTTTTTGCCTGGATTTTTGCACAAAACTGGAAACGACGAGGAGAAGAAAGTGCTAAACCTTTAATTACTAGATTGATGTTGTTTGGAATCATTGCCCAAATTCCACACATTATATTATTTGGCACTCTCCAACTAAATATATTAATTAGTTTTGCGATTGCTGCGATAACGTTTGCTCAAGTTCATAAATCAAACAAAAAAATCCTGATGGTAACAATAGGATTAATAACTGCACAACTTTTGGGAGTAAGTTACGGATGGTATGCGATAATTTGTCTATTACTGATGATTAATTTTAAAAAAGGAGGTGATCGCATGTGGTGGATAAGCTGGATAGTGACTAATATGGTCTATGCTGTAACCTGCGGTAGTTTTGGTTTGATTCAAATCTTCGCAATTTTCACGCCAATAATTTTGTTGTATCATAATCCAGCCAAAGACCAAAAGCCGTCGGCTATTGAGAAAAAATTTTTCTACTACTTTTACCCAGTACACCTGGCCGGATTAGCGGCGTTGCGAACAATTATGTAAAAGTGATAAAATGAAAGGCTTAAGAATTGAACTTAAGGTCAAGGTTCTAGACCTTGTATCGGTAATCGGTATTTCACGATAATTCCCTAGCAACCGTTATTAAAGTTCCAACATCACCAGATCCTTTCATCACAATTATAGCAATGTCAGAAGATCTACATGAAAAAAAAATCGATTTATTATAGAAAGCTTAAGCGAATACTTAGAGCAGCTTTGTTAGAAATGGATACATTGGAATCAAATTTCTCCTAATGTTCCTAAAGGCGATCGCGTTCGGTGACTACTATTTACTGTAGACAGCACTGTAAACGTATTGTTTACAGTTTTGCGTCGCTTCCTCAATCAACTCCAGCGGGCGATCGCCTTCAAAAATACCAGGGCGGACTTCTGGGATGTAGAGGCAATTTTAGAAATAGTTAGGGAGGAATAGATGAAAACGTGGGCCGGGGGGGGAGCCGGCTTATGGTTCGCCCCCCCGGCCGCGACAGTCAGAGTTTATGGCGCCGCAGGCAACCGGGTTGAGTAACACCCGGTTAGACTTTAAAAAAAACACCAAAATTGATATAATGTCTGATTTAGTTTTATATTTTGTATGAAAAGACAATATTCTTTTTTGGTTCAACGGATTATTCGATTAAAACAAGAGCGGGATTTTTACTGTTGGCAGGTTCGGTGTTTGGCTTGTGCGCTGAAATTTTATCAGCGCGATCGCTTGAACTAGCAGCCGGTGAAATTTTTCGAGTGGCAGCTTGTCCGCTAAGATAGTTTGTTGTAGGGCAATTTATGATGACGGACAAGTTGACGCCGAAAAATTAGCGTAGCGGTCGCCGGTTGCGGGTTGTCGGTCTAAATGCGTTTGGGGTCATTTGAACTTGCCAAGCTGTTTCTCTGCCGATTTTATTTTCTGTTTTCGTGAAGATAAATATCCCTCGCTGGAACTGATTTTTGCGGGGTTTTGCTCCGGTCAGTTCAGATATTTTGCAAGTTGGTAGCAGCATCATGTGATTGGCGGCATATTCTAGTGCTTTGTATTTTGCCAGTGGGTCTTGGTTTGCGAAGTGCCGCGCGATCGCTTCTACTAATTGTAAGGTTTCGTTGAAGTTGTCCAGTTGTCCAGTAGATTTGTCCAGTTGTCTAGTAGACTTGTCCAGTTGTTTAGTAGACAAACTGCTTGTAGATTCTGCATCCCTTGGAAATTCCCATATTTTTTTTCCTGGATTGTTTTTTATGAATTCGTTTAACTTGTCTAGTTTGTCCAGTGAGTCACTGGATATTTCTCCGCGTTTTAGCGGAAGTATCTGAAGTGCTTTCATTCGATCGTACACCGACTGTTTACTTCTTAGACTGTATCGAGTTTGCAGTTCTGAGATTTTGTAGTTCATTGGTCGCTTAAGATTTGTAGAATTTCACTAATTGGTTTTCCTGATTTGATTGCCTTTTCTACTGCTGGACATTTACTGGCTACTACGTATTTCCCGCGTTGCCGTTTTCCTTCCATCCATCGGTAACTGCTGTACGGTCCCGTACATCCAATTTCGGGGCAATTAATGGAATGTTGCTTTCCATTGCGGCGGATTTTGTAGTGGTTTTCGAGCCACCCGTTGCCACTGTATCCTTTGTCGGAATTCCAGTAATAATTTTTAACAGACTTGACAGTTTCTTGGGAAACTTCCCCTACAACAGACTCGACAGTTTCTTGGGAAACTTCCCCTACAACAGACTTGACAGTTTCTTGGGAAACT
>JFJP01040738.1_pt1 | contig 10755 bp, 12 predicted proteins | sample 431651 | NCBI WGS metagenome assembly JFJP01 (sample SAMN02602958, study PRJNA72255) | Microbial mat metagenome, whole genome shotgun sequencing project. | biome: fresh water; feature: sink hole; material: water; isolation source: purple microbial (photo- and chemosynthetic) mats found in...
TAATTTTTCTCCTCCTCTCCTTAAAGGAAAGAAGAGGAGAGTGAAAAATCACTTTATTTTAAATCTGCTTCGTAAACAGTTGTAGTAGCATCGTCTAAATCAATTGCGATAATTTCTTTACCATTAATTGATTTAGGGTAGCTTTTTAAAATTGTTTTACCAGCGAAAGATTTACCTGCTAAAACGTCATAAGAATCCATGACTTCAGCAATTAATTCCGCTTCAACAACTTCTACTTCCTCTTCTTTTTTTACTTTAGCCATATTCTAATTATTAAGCAGCGGTGATACGAGCACCTTGTTCAAGAGCTTTGTATCGGATAACCCAGCGAATAGCACCAGTATTAGTTGCTGATGTTTCAGCACGGATAACACCGCCATGGCAAACTACTGGAGTAGCTTGTGGAGCGAGCGGAACGCCGACAGCTGTATTAATTAAAGCGTTGGCATAAGTACCAGTGATAGACATTCTTGAACCGACAGTATCAGCAGATACGTTTAAATCTGCGCAGATGTCAGTAGCAGTAGTGCCAACATAAGTATTTAGTTTTAAGTTACAAGCTTGTGTTTGAATAATTGTCGTGACGATGCCAATGATGCTGTCAATCTGAACTAAACCACTAACAGTAAACAAGATGCCTGTTGTGGTAGCAGGGAGAGCAGCAGCAGGTTTTACCGCGATAAATTCAGCGACGCTTGATTGTTCTGCGCCATACAAACGAACACCTTTTGTGTCCATGATTGCAAGTTCAGCAGCGGTTGGAGCGGTTGTGAAATCAGGAGCGAGGATGATAACATCGCCACGGCCTGCTACACATTCATCCAAAGCTAATGTGATGGTAGTCATGTTGCGAGCTACACCAGCTGAGTCAGGGCTATAAAGACTAATTATGTCTTGATAGTTAGCACCAGTTGTTGCAGTTACGACAAATGTTTTACCGGTAGAAAATGGGGCGGTTGCAATTTGCGCTGCGCCATAACCTACATTTTTATTTAAACTCATATTTTTATATTTTTTCTTATCACAGCCACCTGCCTACCGGGCGCAACTAGGTTGCGTTGCCCTGTAATAAGAAGTTAATTAGAGATTACGAAGTTGGGCAAGACATTACTAAACCACGACCGGCTAATGTTGCGACGCCCATTGAGCCTCGAACACCATATTTCCAATCGTCGTTGGAAGCGTCTTCACCATTGTTACCCATAGCTGGAGTCTTCAAATTAGCATTCTCGAAGATACCAAAGTAACCTTGGAAAGAATTTGTTGGGTTGCCATATTGAGCCATGATACCCCACCATCTCTTTTTTGTAGCGTCGCGAGCTCCAGTTGCTGTAGTTGCAAGCAAAGGAAGTTCAACATGACGATATTTACCTTTCTGCATGTTGAGGATACCAGATTGAGCAGCGTCAACATCAGCAGTTGATTGCAACAATTGTTTAATTGTGCGGCAAGTTGCTGGGTCATCAGAAGAGAAGATGATGTTTGCTTTTAAGACGCGTCTGTCACCAAAGTTAGACAAGATGTCAGATACGAATAAGCCCTCTGCTACTTCTAAACCGCCTTGTGAGAAAGCTGGGTCACCAGCAACTCTGTTGCGATAAGTTGTAGAAGAATTCTTTAAGGTGTGAGCGCTGTATGCAAGAGCATAATTATCGCCAGTTGTAGTTGTGATTGTTTCACCATCCATATCAGTGTATGAAGTAGCGGTAGCAAAAGCAAAAACGTGACTGAGGTTAAGTTCAAAACGTTGTGGGATGAAGTGGTTTAAATTTACCAAGTCAGCTTTAACGCTTGAAGAATATTGCTGAGAGTAGCGTCGGAATTCCCATGATACATTGATTTCCAAAGCATATCGGCGAGCTTGCATTGTTTTTGAGTAACCGACTCCAACGCGACCTTTCATAGCGTTTTCACCTTGGCGTTTTAATTTCGCATAAGTGTCAACATCTACTTCGTCGTAGCGTTTTGTGTCAGAACCCCAACCAGTCAAATCTTCTTGAATGAAGAGTTGAGCAGCTGCTGGAGTAATCATGTCTTTTTGGTGTGAAAATTGTTTCATTACCAAATCGGAGAACTCCGGTAGGGTGGCTGTACTGAGCCATGAGGCAAAAGCCATATAATTAAAAATTAATTGTTAATTAGACCAAAGCTGGTTTATTGATTACGAACTGACCTTTAGTAGTGCTAATGAAAGCAACTACTTTTGCTACATCAGTAGATGAAGCAGCGCGATTTACGCTGGCTGCGTCAGTTAAGTCTACTTCTAAGCCCTCGTCAGCTACTACAAGAGTACCTGCAACAGTATCACATTCGAATACTGATGTTTTGTTTCGAGGAACAAGGACAGGAATACGTGTATTCGCTGCGTAATCTGCATCAGCAGAAGTCACAGTACGAGCACAGATACCAATCAATGCTGCATCTGAAGCATCGGCTGGTTCAATTGGGTCTCCGGCGCCACCATTTGTTTCAAATGCAACAAAATTGTTTGCAGTGAAAGCTGTGGAAGCAACTTTGCGGAAATATTTTACATCCCAGTCACCTGAGATAGGATATACTGCCATATTATTGTTTATTAAATTAAAAAAAAGTACACATTTCTGCATACTCGTCAATCTGTTTTTCACGCGGTGTCTTCCGCGAAGACGTAGTAGGTTTTTTTACAGGGTATCCGACCCGATAATTGGTGTATTTTACAGCCGCACCCGGCGATTTGTTAAGTTGATAGCGCATCAACAAGGCGAATCTCTAGCCAGTAGAGGTCGAGGCTACTGGCTAAGGTCTGACTTGTTCAAATAACTATTTTGCTACTCTCATTATAGCATAGAATCGAGTTTTTGTAAACTCAATTTATTTATTTCTTCAACATCAAATAATCTGCTTTGCACTTCATCAAAAGCTATTTGCACCGCGTCGTTCGACATGCGTTTTACCGCGTCAATAATCGTCTGAACGATTGACCAAGTGTAGTTCACATCGGAAATACAGAAATCGGCGTCTTTCATTAGCTGATTTATCTCTGCCCCAATTGGTGAATACTCCTTGATTGATTCTTCCCAAGTGAATTTACAAGCTTTTGGATTGTGCTTGGCGAAAATTAGGATAATCTTTTCGGCGACTGGTTCACATTTTGCATCGCGTAACTCTGTTTCATTGAGGACTTTATCCACAGTTTCAGTGGAGTTATCCCCTGAGTTATCCACAGCTTCTTCTATAACTTCTTCTAAGATTTCTTCTACCTCTGTCATATATTTTAGTTTAAAGCTTCTTCAGGCAAGTCAATAACATTGCCATCCGGTAATTTAATCTTATAGGTGTGGGTTACTTTAACAACAACCATTGGGACTTCTTTGTCAGTGACTTCTGTTTTGAAGTTGTCATAATCAACTTTAGCAAGGAGAGTTGACCCAAGGCGTTCTTCTTCTTCGGTCTTGTCCACCGATACTATTTCTCCCTCAACGAATTCACCGGACTCAATAAATTTAAGATATTCTGTTTCGTGCTTCGCGCCATCAATGTCGATTACCTCAACCATCATGTAGCGACGACCGCCGACATCTACCTTATCCCAAGTCTTGCCATATCCAGCGACAATCTTGCCATCGATGTATCTAATCTTTGCGGTTAGATTACCAATGCGTTTAACTTTCTTTGCTGGAGTCGTAGTGTTTTCTAATTCATTCAAGCGTAATAAGATATTATCCAAAGTAATTTTGTCTACTAATACTTTTTCTTTATCTTCTACTTTTTCTTCTTTTAATTCTTCATTTAATTTTGCCATATAATATAAATTTATTTTTGATTAGTATAAGAAATATCACCGAATATTTCTTTAGCGACAGACTGTCCTGCTTCTGTGTCGGAGAATCTTTTGCCATCAGCCCCAACTAGAATTGGTGGTTGCCCTCTAACGACTGTTGTCTTTGGGAAATTAGTGGATGGGTCAGCAATTAACTCTGCTTCGCGGACAAACTTATCTATATTATCTAGCGTTACTTCTTCGCCGGCGGTTAGCTTGGTCAAGTAGTGCTCAACAACTTTTCTCTTATCATCGTCATACTTTGCTAAGAGGCTACGAGTTTGTTGCCCAACCATCTCTGAACGAGCAGCGCGGCGAGCTTTGTCTTCAATCTCTTCGTAAGAGATAGGCTTAATTGATTCAGCCAAAGTCCCGTCTTCTAAGATTTTTTTACCCATGGCTGACAATTGTTCTTCAAGCTTTCTCGCTTTAGCTTTCTCGGCTTCAGCACTTGAACGAAGTTCACGCCAGTTCTTTTCAACTGGGTCACTCTCGTATTTGTCAACGCGGGCTTTGTACTCTTCGACTTTTGCGGCACTCTCTTTAAGAGTCGCAATTTCTTCTTCGGTTGGCACCTCAATCTGAGAGCCATCCTCAGTCACGATTGTTCGTGGCATATTTTTATTTTTTCCCTACACTCGTTCTTGCAAGCAACGAGGAAGCTGGCGGGTAAATAAAAGCTTCTTATGTTAACGCGTATGGGTCATACTCTTCGCCCGGTAATTTAATCGTCGGTTCTTTGTCCGGGTCGTTGATTGAATCTAACTCTTCTCGTAATAATTCCAAACCATTAATCATCATCTGCACATCGCGTATCGGATTAGTATTCAAGTTTGGATTGTATTGTTTAACTTGTTCTTGACATTGAGTAGCAATAAGAAAATTCACAACATTGTTAAAAGCCGTTGAAGTTAAAATTTGTTGTGCTTCAGAATAATAGCGACGACGTTCAGTCGTTGGCATCTCTTGAGCATTGAACCATTTAATTCCACGGTCTAAAACTTTTTCCGCTACGAATCTTGGGTCGCCTATTTTTTCTTTTAACATTTCATTCTCGGCGCGTAAAGCTAAAACTTCCAAATTGTCTAAGGAAGTTTTGCCAGAAAATAATTTGTTTAAAATTTTCTTAATCATATTACATCGCACTGGCTGCTTCTTGAGCAGCTACGTTTTGATTAGCGGAAGTTGAAGCGGCTCTTAGCCCACGTGGCACTTGTTCGCCTAGTGAATCACCACCACTTTGTTCCGCTGCTTCAATCTCTTTCATTAAGTTCTGAGCCCCAGCGGATATATCTTCGCCCCCTTGTTCCGCGCCCATTGGCGCTTGAGCTTTAGGTGCAGGGACATTGAACCAATCCTTTGCTTTCCATTTCTTTTCAAAAGCGTCAGTCACCACATCAGGATTCATTTGTTTGCCAGTAAGTTTAGATACTGTCGCGCCCTGATTCAATTGGTCTTGGAAAGTAATCTTATCGAAAGCGGTGCCCTCTTTATCTTCTGAGTAAACTAGGAAGAACCAGTTGATTGGAATTGTTTTTAATTTTTTTACATTAACGAATTTGATGCGAACATTATTTCCTTTCTCAGATTCATCTTCCTCAAAGTCATAAAGTGATTTCTGTTCTTCTTCGTTGATGTCACGTGAGAAAAGTTTAATAACTTTTTTACCTTTGCGACCATTAGGGAAGCTAGTGTTCTCAACAGTGAATGAACGATACACATCTTGTATTTCACCGGTGAAGTCATCAACTTTTCTTTTGATTGGGTCTAAGTAATTTTCTAAAATTGTATAAGTTCTGATTTCCGTTAAATCTCTTTTCATGCGCATCAGAGCGGCGACGATTCCACCAAGCTGTTTCAAGAATTGTTTTTGCATGGTGATTACTTCAGTCGCTGACATTTCGCGCGAACCTTGAATACCCTGAGCGATATTTGGTGTACCGATAAATTCTTCAATCTTTTGTTCAATCAAATTATACATGGAGAACTCACCTTGCGTAACGCCTTGATGGTCAATAAGTTTTTCAAAGTCAGCTTTGCGTAAACCTTGTGACCATGAACCTGGGTCAAAGATTCGGCTAGAATAAATCTTACCGGACTTTGGTGTCGCCATTGGTGGTTCAAGTACCTGTTGAAATTTGCGTAACATCAAACGAATTGTTTCGTTGGAAATTCCTTGCATTGTTTTCGCCATTGAAGTCATTGGTCGACCAGCTAAGAAACGACGGGACATCGCCTTAGAAGTGTAAGCTCTTAAACTATACTTAGGATAGCTACCATCAAGCTTCGTGCCTGGGTTGCACATTGGCACACCGTTCACATAAATTTGTTTCTCATCATCAGGTAAAGATTCGTAAGTAATTATTTCTACTTCACCATCTTGCAATTCCCCAAAGCGATAGGAAAATGCGCCGCCTAAATATTCATGGCGAGTGGCATTGTTTGGGCTAACATATTTAAAATTATTGTATTCCCCAAAGACTGATTTCGCTTGTTCGTAAGTTACGCGGTCATAAGTACAGATGTAAGGTTGTTCATCCCAGCGATAAGCCGGCATTGTCCAATCACCTGGAAATACTTGTAAACCAGAAACAATTTCTTTTTTTGCAATCGCTACAGTTTCTGTGCCTCTCTTATAAGTTCTTGGTTGAAAAGTTTCGCGCACATAAACAATGCGTTGAGATAATAATTCATCTAACGCTTCTTCCCAAACATCATCTTCTTTTTCCATTTCTTCAGAGCGATAAACCATGTCACCCATATCATCACCAAGGTCTTGTATCTCCATGTCATCTTGGTCGAAAGCGCGAATCTCAACTTTAAGATTCATGGTCATCAATTCATTTTTGACCGCATCTAATTTTTTCTCACTCGTGCCAGTATTAACGCGCACTTCGCTATCGTTCATCTTTGGCGTGAGATAAGTATTTTTTAAATCTTCATTCGTGGCATAGTCCTCGGTATAGGTCATGCCATCATAATATTTATAACGTTGCTCACGCATAACTTTCGCGCGTTCAAAACGCTCGAGAAGTTTTTTATGTTGAGCATACATCTCTTCGCTCATAAGTTCTGAAGCAATTGGTAAATATTTATTCACCATGTCCATAGAACTTTTTACCACTTCCGACATTGTCTTAGGAGTTGTCTTTTCCATAAAATAAAAAAATAAACCTACGCGGTTTAGTCTAAAACTACATCACAGCATTGTTCAATTAATACCAATTGAATAGCGCAATGGTTACAAATGTATCTTGGTCGGAGAAGTAAGCGACCACAAAGGGGACACTCAATTGTTTTAGGTAGCTCCACCGCATCTTTGGATAGTGGATATTCCACTTCCTTAAATCTCATATTAATAAAAATTATTATCTACCAAACCGGCTCGAAGCCGGTATGTAAGACGGCGTTGGCAGACAACAACCAGTCCCTCATGGACTAATAGAGGCACAAGTCCCCTAGGCTAAATCCATTTGCATACAGTATAGCACATTTTCAACTTTACCACAACAGCATTTTTTCTAAATTAACGCGTAAGGATTGAAATTTTTCTCATTTGCATGCGAGTTATGCACAGTCACCTCGGTTCGGAGTTGTGACACCAGATGCCGACCTTGAAAAGCAATCGCGAGAGCGGTCAAAAGGTCAAAGTGATTCGTCGCTTCAGGGTCATGTTTCGTTGACGACAATTCATTGCGGTCGTAAACCCGGGCTTCATAGACTAAAGCTTTGCTCGGCACCTCAATCAGTTCCTCGTTAAAGGCGGTCGACAGTTCATAAAACATTCTCGGCTTCGTCACCATGTTCGTGTGCCAACCCAAGCGCTCCGTCTGCATTGTATCTTCGCGCGTTTCATTTTCTTCTTTGTAAATATAATCAACTGGATAAATCTGTTTGAGCTGCGTTAATGTCGCATGCCCAGTATTGTTTCGCTCCACCATGGCGAGAGCATAATTATAAACCTTAGCTTGTTTCGCAATTTCATAAGCAAATAAATCCGGGGGGATAAGATTATTCTTATAGGTCGCAACGACTCTTGGCTTCTTAGCCAAACTACTTAACGTCAGGTCTAAGATAGCAATTGCACTGTGGTCACCGCCTACGCCCTCAGATGGGTCAGCCCCTAGGACATAGAAGTGATTTGGCCGGGGCTCATCATAAATTGCCCAGTCGCCAATCATCTCCGGTGTCTTCTCAAATTGCTTTTGGTATTCAAGTTTAATCGCATCAAAGAGTTTCGAACCAGACGCCACAAAAGCTTCCTCCGGCGTCGTCGGGAATTCCTGCAATAGAAGCGACCATTTCCGCCCGAGTTGCACAAATTTATAGAACCACCAGGTGAGTTCATTGTCCGTAATCGGTTGATAAAGATGCGGTTGCATTTTCGCTTTCTCATTATGCCTCTTCTGATAATCTAAAAACTCTTTCGGTATCTGGTCATCGGGTTGTTTGATAGTCGCAATTTCCTCCACATCCCATTGCCAATTATAAAAGTGCGCCTTGAACTCATGCGGTTTGAGTGGCGCATCGCTGTCACGGTTATACGCATCCCAGAACATATCATAGAAATGTCCACCCTCACCCTCAGCCGTAGATTCAATCGTGAGGCTACCAGTGGGCGTCAGAGCGGGGAGCGTACCTGAAAGTAACTCAGTTGCCTTGTGTGGGTATTTCGCGCAAATTTTGCCAAATTCTGACACGTGGATTTGATTGTATCTCCCGCCTCTCCCAGAAGACTTAATTTCAATCGCCGAGTAAGTATCATTCCCAAAGTTCAGCTTCAGCATATTCGCATTCGACAAATCCACCTGATACATATTCTTCAAGGGAAAGTGCCCCCAGGCGAGCATCGCAATCTCATCAAAGACTTTCTTGGCGGAGGGGTCATCGTAGCTGATGAAAAGAGAATTATAATTCTGATTGAATAAGGTATTGTCCAACATGTCCACCGTAGAGAATGTCGTGAAACCTAATCTGCGGGACTTTAGAATTATATTCCTCGTGTGTTTGTTCTCTAAGAAGTGTTGCTGAGCTTTATTTGGTTTGAAGACAATAAGGTTCGATTGTTTATTTACAATCTTATAGAGATGCGTCATCCGCCAATCCTTAACCTTGAGAAGCGCGATGGATGAATCGTCGGCTAGATTAGTTGTCCTCAACAACTCCGTCATGCGGTTGCGTAATTTGATTTAAAGGATTTGATTGATTAATTATTCGGCCTTGGTGTTCTAGGTCTTCCATAATTTGAGCGATTGATTTCTCTTGATGCTCAGTGGTTGTCTTATCAATCCAATCATCATTATTTTTTAACCAAAAGATTAAACCAATTGGTGGTCTGCCTGTTAGCATCAGTTCCTCAATGTGTTCAACTATCGTTTGCTTTCCGAGTTCCAGCACCCGATTAAAATCCGGGTCGTTTGTTTGCGCGGAGAGGAGTTCACGGCGGGTGATGCCTAAGCACTTTGCTAAACCGGTCATGGTTGGAATCCTATCACGGGTGATGCAGTAATCGAAGTAAGCCTTAATGTGCGCTAAGAGCTCACCTCTAGTTGAAATATGCTTCTGCTCAAAGTTTGGCGGAAGAAGAGAAAGTTTTTTTATTTCTTGAACGGAGAGATTGTGTTTGCCCATATTGGGTCGAAATCGCATGCGATTTCGGGTCTGGCGTAGGTTGCCTAAAGACAACCTGATACTTATAGTAATTAGAGTATAGCATACTTTTTGTAATATGGGAAGAATGTCGCAATGAAAATAGCATGGTGATTGATGTTTAGAGAATTAATGTCGCAATGAGTGGTGAATAATGACGCAATGAATTGGGCGTTGGGTATAAAAAAAAGGGCGGAGTCCGCAGGACTTCGACTCAAAGGGGGCTTTTAGGAGAGTGTATGGGAAATAGGGTGGGAGTTAAAAAATTATTTTTGAAAAGCCCCCCACCCCCCACGTCTTCCTTGTGTCCTTGCCTTGTGTCTGTGTGCCCTGTGCGCCTTGCGTCGCGCCCTGCGCGCCTTGCCCTGTGTTTTTTTTCGCGGGCGCCTTGCCTTGCGCGCCGGGGGAAAGATATGCCAGCCCTATGCCCTATATATATATAGTATGAATATGAGAGTATAACCAAGTGATTAAACTAGTGAGGTCGCTTAATATACATTAACCGACATTAACTAAGATTAGCCAAAAAAAGAGCATGCTAAAAAATAGGGTATAAATTGAAAAGTAAAAATGGCTAACATTAGCCAAAAAGAAAAATGGTTTTTGTGATTCGCCTAAACGCCAACAAGCCACCAGATTGACCAGCAAGCGCTTGCATGGCCTCAATCGTAAACAAGGGGAAAACAAACGCCACTTTCTCCGTTTTTATTATACCTCAAATATTATAATACCCTCAAATAGTTGTTTTCAGAAAAAAAAAGTATTTTTTATTTTTTGCCATACTGTAATATAATTTTAAAAAGAAAGTCTTTTTTTTTTTTTCTTTGAGCTCTTAGCCTTTTTTTGGCATAGTATAATAATCAAAACCTAGTTTTAGATTCTCCATTTGCATCCACCTTAGGAACTGCTGTTATAGTTTGATTCTTATACCACATCTAAAATAGTATTATAATATATTCTATAAGTCATTTTTACTTTTGCATACTTTTTCAAGTATAGTACAAAAAACACCATATAAAATAGGCATAAAACGACTCAAAAAGTTATCCACAGGGCATACCTTGACATATTGTTTAAAGTGTATTACAATATCTTCAGTATATTACAACATAGGGCACAAGGCAACAGCCTAAGCCCTTAACAAAAACGAAAGAGGCAACATCATGACATTCGAAAACAATACCCGCATTTTCTTTCTTAGCTCATGGCTCAAACTCAACAAAGTCGCTCGCGACTATTACAACCGGGCACACGAGCAAGGCAAACTAAACATCGTGTTAATTTCTGGTCAAGACGCCTAAACTTTC
>JFJP01024728.1_pt1 | contig 10754 bp, 12 predicted proteins | sample 431651 | NCBI WGS metagenome assembly JFJP01 (sample SAMN02602958, study PRJNA72255) | Microbial mat metagenome, whole genome shotgun sequencing project. | biome: fresh water; feature: sink hole; material: water; isolation source: purple microbial (photo- and chemosynthetic) mats found in...
CCAAACCCCAAACCCCAAACCCCAGTAAACTGTAAAACTTTCCACCAAAAAATCCGCAAAGTATAAAAGAAGGGATTTTACATGAAACAGCAACCACAGCAACTGTAGTTTGGATAACATTCCTACTGCCAAAGTGAAGTAAGTTGAAACCCATTTTTGAGACATTGGGTTTTTTGTTAATTAAAACTTTCTCTATGGATAAGAGAGTTCAGTTTGAAAATGTTCCGAGCAAGCCGGCATGGAATCAAAACAACGCGAAGAGCAAGAACGTTAGAAGCGAACATGCCCCAAAGGATCTAACAGGTGCGAAAGCAGAAGCAAATCAAGCAAAAATGGCGAAAAAAAAGCAGGTGATGAACTTTGAGGAGTTTTTGAAGAAGAATGATGGAAAACCGAAAGCGAAACTTGAGAAGCAGAAACCAAGTAATGAATCCTTCCAAAAGAAACAGTCTAACAGAGGTGATCACAATACTGAATCTCCTCCAATTCAAGCTAGACCGCAAAACTCAAAGAAGCTTGAAGGGATACTGAGAGAACGGAGTCCAAAAATAGTTGAGCCTCTCGAGCAGCCAGAGGAACGAAGTTTGGAGAATATCTTCGCGACAGATACGGCCGAAATTCAACAACCTTTCGAGCCTGTATCAAACCAACAGCCTAATGACTTTACACTTATGGCCAAAGGCGCAGAGCAGATAAGACAACTACAGGAAAATCACATGAGTTCACAAGTTCAAGCTGAAGCAGGTCTGAACAAATCCAACCTTACCTCAGGTGACGATTCAGGCAACAATAAGAACATCAGAGGCCTTTTCAAGAAAGAGATCTACGGAAACGACGAGTCGAAGAAGAAAGAGGCTCAACTCAGGATGAAACGAGAGCTCGAGTATCAGATGGAGCAAAATAAGCTCAAGAAAGAACAAGAGAAGAGGAAGAAACAAGACGAAGAAAAGAAAGAGCAGGAGCGACACCAGAGATATCTGGAAAAAGAATACGAAAGGAGACAAGAAGAAGAACGCAAAGAACTCGAAATAAAGCGAAAGAAAGAGCAGATAGCTCAACAGAATCTTGCCAAGCTCGAAGAAGCTCAGAGAATCAGTCAAATGGAAAAGAAGAACAAGTTCGCCCAAAGACAGCTTGAGACCCCGGAGAGCATCTATGGTGCCGCCTCCGACAACAAAAGCATGGTCAACGGACGAAAACCGAACAGAGATACTAATTTCGACCGTCAGCCATCGACAGTTTTACATAGCGAAAAGCCTCTGAACGATTATATGCAAAAGGAATCCCCATATTTCTCACCAAAGGCTGACCCACCTGTGCACCAAAACTTCTTCCAGCCGAATATCCCTCATTCGCATCCATCACATACGAATGAGCAATTTGGAGGGACTAACTTCACAGAAGGTACCCGCTGAGTAACCAGTCTAGTAACGCGACACCACCCCAATCAGTACGTCAGCCCCCCCTCGATGCCAACAGGTGAAGTCGCAGCATACCCTGGCCTCAGCCAAGAAGCTCATGCATTACTCTACCAGCGACAATTTACTCCAGTGACCAACTTTTCGAACCATGGAAACACAGACTCGATCCCTGTGGAGAAGAATGTCCTCGAAGGACTGATAAAAGAGAACCAAGGCTTAAAGCAAGAAGCCAACCGAAACAACATGATCCTCGACCTCCTGACCAGTAGGACTTTCTCAACAGACGCGCTCTTCAAAAAACAAACACAGGCGGGCTCCGCTTCGCTCATCATGAACGGCAACCAGAAACTTCCCAATCCCAGGCTCCGAGAAGAACCCAGGACTGCAGACGGTAGGAGGCCTTCATCCAGGTCACCCCTCGCACCAGAACAGAGGCGGACTCTACAGTCAAGGAGGCCATCTGCAGCAGGTGCCTATCAGCAAGCAGAAGCGGAATTTCAGGATCAACACTCCCGTCAACCAGCAAGCCTTCCAAAAGCCGAACTACGCCAGGAGAGAGCAGCGAAAACTTCCGCCAGCTGATGCCTACCGAAAGCTAAAGAGTGGCTCTCCATCTCAGCTAAAGCATCTGCAGGGATACAACCATCGAGGAATGCAGGTAGGCTCGACTTGATGAGCAAGTGTCTAGCATGCTGGAAGAGTTTCAAGACATCGACAATTTTCAGCACATTGATAATTTCCAGCACATCCAGCATGATGAGCCTGAGCCGCAGTTCTTCGACTTCAAAGAACAACCTTTCGATGAAGCTGTGGAGTTCAACAACTTCGACTACGAGCGAGATACAGGCTTCCAGTTCGGTTTCAACCAGCAGCCGACCGCTTTCCATAGACCTGCACCTGGTTTTTTTGGAGACATCGAGTCTCAAGAATCCCACATGCTCCCACCAGGTGGTTTCAGTCTGACCCAGTCAACAAGAACGACATAAAATGGAGGTCTGAGAAGTATAAAAATGAGATAGCGACCAAACTGAGTAAGATCAAGAACGAGCTGAACACCAAAGACCACAAGATCGAGCAGCTGCTTAACAAAATAGGAGTCTCCAGCAACTAAGCTGCAAACTTTCTCGCCAGCCTGCTGAAAAATACCAAGTCAAAATAACTTTAACAAGTGGAGTGAATTTAAGGTCTTTGAAATTCGATTAGCGAATCAGTTTAATTGGCTCTTGTATAATTAGGCATTTATTAGACAAGCCTATCGAAGATGAGTTCTGCGCCGAAGAAGAACGTTTCGATTGAAATCAAGCGACCCAAGGAAGCCCTCGAGTTATGCATCGACCAGCACTGCGAACACTACAACGCACACCTCGAAGCAAAAATCGGGTCGAATGTGTACCAGTCGCGCATTTTCAAGCTCGGAAGCTCCACAGAAGCAGTTCTTTTGCGAATCTGCCTTGGAGAACACACCCTCCCACTTACTGACCACCTTAGCCTCAACATTAAGCTCTTCGTCCATCTGCCGAACAGGGTGCTTCTATTCGGAGTACAAGATTGCAGGCTTGGCAGCACCAAGTTCCCCTACGAACAGCAATTCCCTATGCTTGCTAAAGCAGACCACACCAGAGTCTACAATCTGACTGTTGTTGTGCAGGAACAAAATAGCGAATTGCCGACTATCTATTTGCATCAAAGTCCAATCGGTGCAAGGAAAGCAGACCAGGTTCCTTATCTTTGCGATCTGCTCCGAGAAAAAGCGAACACCATGATAACACAAGGAACTGATATCAAATCACCAGCTCATCTCGCCTACGGAGTCGCGCTTGCTATCATCAAGAAGACCAGCAATAATTTTATCATGTGCAACATGTTTTCACACATGATTTCTGATGAGTTCAACGACTTTGTACTCAGCAGATCCTCCTGCTACCTCAACTCTCCTGCTGTCCAACCGAAAGACCCTAAAGACAAAAGAGTGTTCGTTGACTTCAAGAACAAGAGACAACTTGTCTTCGCCGCAAGCAGCAACTACAGTCTGCCACGGATGTACTTCTCCGGCATCGTCTTGCTTCCAAATGGCAACTACATCATGACTGGCGGAATGACAAAAGACTCGACCATAATCCACCGAGGCCTGTTCTACCTAAACCCAAGACACAACTTCTACATGAAGATCGCTGAGCTGCCATTCAACCTGAACAAGCACGACATGCACTACTTCAGAGGATACGTACTGGTCAACGGTGGAGTCGACCATAAAGACGACAAATCCTATTCAGGAAATGATAGTGGCCAAAACTCCTCCAACTTGAACAGATTCAACCTCAGGACTCTCCAGTGGATGCAGGGCACCATGGTCCACACTATCAAAACCAACATCAAAGTCTGCTCGATCATTTTCGCTAACCAATTGGTCGTCTACAAGGGTACAGAAAATCTTGAAGTCTTTGACCTGAACCAGCTATCTGGGACTACTGGAAAATGGGTTTGCTATAAGATCAAAGGAGCTCCTGATGAGCAATCTGAAGCATACACGCAGCTAAACCTGGCTCTTCCGGCTACATTCTTCCAAATCGAGGGCACGTTGTACATCTGCCACAAGAAGCCCCAAGAAACAGCTCCAAATTACTCGATTTCGAAAGTCATCCTCAAAACCAATCCGAAAGGCGCGCTTCTGGCTCTGTTTATCAACATCAAAGATATAAGTCTAGCGAACATCTTCAGCTCTCATATCTTCTCAGAAGTCAACAACGGCATCAGGACAGACACTGTTTACTTTAGAGAAGCTTCGGATGTGAAACAAATCGTTTTCAAGAATGGGCAGTTCGATGAGAAAGCGAGCTCTGAGATTGCAGCCAAGTTCGAAAACCACTTCCATTCAAAGATTTCAGATGTTGAGATTGGTGACAGCTCCGAAAACGCGATCTCAGGCCTTCAAGCCAGCTTGAGCTGTGGGAAAAATAGAAAAATCGCAGCGTTTCCAGCACTCTTGCCTGAATCTGCTGACCCTGAGTTGAAAAAAATTCATGAAGGCGAAGGTCACAGTCTGGTTCCTACCAACACAAACAAAGTCTACCTCTTCAACTACTTCGAGAAAGTCGCCGAAGACTCTTACACTTTTGCGCAGGAAACTAAAGCGATTCGAGAACTGAACTCTTCAGACGCAAAGTCAGTATTGCCTGTACCAGGTTCTATCTTAGATACTACGAGGCACGGAGTTGGCTACACAAACAGCGGCATTTTCTTCGTCGGCGGACTTATACCATCAGCTGGCTGCTCGACATATACCAAGCAACAGATCCTCAATCTCGAAGCCACACCACAAGACTGGACTGTCAGCGCAAAAATCATATTCTATCGACAAGAATTCCACTACTGGAAAGTGATCGATTATCTGCCCAGAGGCCTATTCTCACCTATCGTCCTTGTCTACAGAAACCAGCTAATCATTGCAGGCGGCTTCACAGAAGACAGAAAGCCAAACACAAGCATTTACATGTTCGATCTGGAGACATTCACCATCTTTGACGCGAAGATCTCACTGTCGCTTGAAGTTCCTGACAACAAACAGATTGAAGCTTGTCTGATTGATGACTTCGTGTACTTCGGATTCGAGGGAGGTGAGTTCTGCGAAGTGCTGATCATCAGCGAGCTGCGAACTTTCACTGAAAAGAATCCGCTTTTCGCAGTCTTCAGGGTGCACCACACGCAGCCGCTCGAAGAAGACGTAAGTTTTAAATACAGGCTCCTCCTGCATGAACACGGAACGAAGAACGCTTACCAGCTGGATACGACACTCGCAGACCTAAAGTCGCTGCTCAATAAGCCCAAGGATGATTTCACTGCTGCTGTTTCTGAAAAAAGCACAAAATGTCCTGAGGTGGATCTTGTAGTAGGTCAAACACAGCAATTATTGGCAGTATCAACCGGAGATGATGACCTGTTCGGCCTTGACCAAAGAACCCACACAATGACTTTCTCAAATCACTACAGTCAAAACCCTTTTTCGCTAATTGTCGAGGATACTCATGGCAAGACTCGCGAAGCAGTCTACAACTACAGCAACGACAGAGTCATGTGGAAATCGCCTAACCAAACAGGTGGAAACAAGGAAAAGGAAGGTGAAGGCGACCAGTTTACTAAAGGTCTGATCCAAATTCCATTTCCTTACAACGCCACTGCAAACTCTCTGCCAAACGGAAAAGTACTGATCGCTGGAGGAGAGTATGCTTCTGGCGGGAAACTAGTGGCAACTAACAAGACCTGGGTGTACGACCCACGACAACACACCTACACTCAAGGTCACAAGATGAGGCGCCTGCGGGTCGGGCACACCACTCTATCATTGGGTAACTACATCTACGTCTTCGGTGGTAAAAGCTCTACTTCTGGAGAGATGCTGAGTGACTGCGAGCGGTACTGTGCAGTGACAGGCGAATGGGAAAAGATCGGCTCTTTGCCTTTCCCGCTCAGCAATGCTGCCGCATGTACCTTGTTCAATCGGATTTACATTTTCGGCGGTGAAGTCCCTTCAGGTGTCTGCACTGCGAACATCCTTGTCTTCAACCTACAGACGCTGGTCTTCGAGAATCCACCTTTGAATTCAGACTTGAAAATGCCGACAGCCCTTAAAGGTCACTTGGCAGTCAGCACCAGCTTCAACAGCTGCTTCGTGATTGGAGGAGAGGACTCAGCAGGTGCAAACATGCAGGCATTCAGCTTCGAGTTTGATGACGGTTACTATAAATGCAAGCTGGCAAAAAAATCCGGAGTTAGAACTGCGCTCTATCCGCACGTAGGAGGAAAGATCACTATCGTCGATGGCCAGGTGCTAATTGTCGGCGGAAACCCTTTGCATGGCTGCGAAGCTCTCGACCTGAAGTCAGACTGTCTCAAAGACCTGTCTGGACTGCGCAAATCGCTTTCTGGGACGACTGAAATCTACTTCAACTGTTTAAAGAACAACTTCAGCATCGCCTCAAACTACCTGCACTCTAACCCGCAGTTCGACAAGCTCTACATCTTTGGTCTAGACCAGCAGAAAGAGATCTGGCGGTAAGCCTGTGTTACTCAGTGTCAACATCGAGACGCTAGAATGGGAGGTTCTGGATTTTCCGGACTCAACAGAACAAAAACTCAAGCTCTGGAACTACTCAATAGCCATCACCCTGCCCGATGGTCGTATCTTCATCTCAGGTGGCATCAAGAACGACCTGCAGAACATCCAGAAAGAAGCTTACCTCCTCACTCCTGCAGAGAACACGCTCCAGGTTGAGGTTTTGCCCGACATGTTATCCGGAAGGTATACCCACACCTCGACTTACCTCAACAACTACGTCTACTGTCTCGGCGGCAGGACCTACGGAGAGGTACACTCGAGTCACTAAGCAACAGAATGGAATCCATAATGAGTGTGAGCGGTTCAACCTTGCTTCCAAAAAGTGGGAAGCAATCGCTCCAATGAAAAGCAGGAGATGCACTGCAAGCGCGACTTCGTATAAAAATCACGTCTACGTGTTCGGAGGATATCAAACCGGCGGAAGGTGCAGCGGGATCGAGAGATACGTCGAGGTCAAGAACATTTGGGAGATCGTGCCAATCAACCTCGCAGTTCCTATTGAAGCTTCAGTCATCTGTCATCTGTCAGACAATGAAATCGTCCTTCTAGGAGGCAAAGATCAGTACACAGAGCAGAAGTTCTGCACAGTCTATGACTTGGAAGCTTGCACCGTTACTCAGAAGCCTCAGATGAACAAAGAACACGTGCTCGGCAAGGGAGCGAAGTATCTGAACACAATGGTCATGATTAGCGGCTCATCCAACTACTGCATTGAAAAATGCAACATTTCCAATTGGAAGTGGGAAGACCAAGGCACAATCAGGCTCATGTTGAGCAAAGAGTTCTCGAAGACAACATTCGCACAGAGCTATTAACTCTTATTGTGGCCTTGAATAACTAATTCAATAATTGTTTTGATGTCGGAAGACACTATCATCAAAGATGCAGCCACTGCTCTAGCTAAATTTGGCAAATTCATCAAGCTGACTGATGAGAATGTAGAAAAGCACTGACCAAGACCAGAGGACTGATAGGAATGGTATCAAAAGTGAAGCAAATCATGAACAATTCTTCGAATGAGATATGGAAAATCGCAAGCGAATTTAAGGTATTATCCAGTGATGCGAGACTGGCCTGAAAGAAAACCCCTTTGAACACCCGATTCTCCTCATGTACATGACCGAGCTGGGCTCTCTGTTCCAAAAGATCAGCAAATTCAACTTGCAAACCACAATGGTCTTGAACAATAACTTCATCGAGCCGCTAAACCAGTTCCATAAAGACTCTTCCGGACACAACATTAAGATCTTCAAAGAACTGGAAAGTCTGGTCACAAACCTTGAGAAAAGCAAGAAGGCAGCCAAAGCAGCGCGCAACAATTACTACCAGCTGTCCTCCAACGCGGAGAAATCTGAAGGTCACCTGCAATTAACTCTTCACAGGAGCAATATGAGCGAAAAAGAGCTGGCCAAAGAAGTGCAGAAGAACGAGCAGCTCAAAGTATTGAGCCAGGAAGCTCGAGAAGACTACGAAAAACGCTGCAAGGAAGCAACCGAAGCCTGGAATCAGTTCAGAACCAAGTTCTTGGCCAATTTCAATACGTTCGACCTCAAAGAAGAGAACCGGGTCGAGATGATCAAGCGGAAAGGAGTCAGTCTATCGCAAGACCTACTTGCCCACTTCAAGAGCGAAAATCCTGTGATGGTAAGCAGCACTAAATCAGGACTTGAAACAGAAGTACAAAGAAATCGACAACCTCAACCAAGGCAAGAAACTAAAAAGTATCACGGAGCTGATCTTTGGGCCCAACTTCTCAACCGACAAGTTCAAAGCAGAGCAGAAAGAAGATTTCGTATTGTACGAGCGCTACAAAGTTGAGATGGACCAGCGCATGTTCGATGAAAGCTTCTACGTGGTCGACATGGAAGACGTCAAGGAGCAAGACATCGAAGAGCTCAAGATACTCATCACCATGATCTTCAATTCCTCAGAAAACTGTAACCCAAGCAATCCCGTGCGTAAAAGGTCAAACCTGGATACCAGTGAGCTCGAAGCGACTAGAGGAAGTAGAGCAGAGGAGTCTTCAGCGCTTTCTTCGAAGGAAGCTGAGAAGCTGTTTTCGAAAGTGGGTCTACGAGACTTCTTTATCAAAGAGTGCATCAAGCGGATACCTGAAAGGAGACAACCAATAAACCAGTCGACAGATAGCTTCTACAACATGAGCGTCGCGATTCGCGGAGTGATCACCAGTAAACTCGGTTGACGAGACATGAACCGGTCTGGTGAGCGCGACCCTGCAAAGTTTGTCGACATTCTGCGCATTCTCAACACCTTCTATTCGAAGAAAGGAGAGGAGAAGTGCTTCCTCTACCAGCAAGCTGATTGCATGTCAATGTTCAAAGACATCTTCCTCTGGAGCTCTGCTTTCAAGTGTCTGCTCAAGAAAAAGAAACTCGACCGCGAGAACACAGGCAAGCCTGCCAGCACCATGCTGAACCCATGGCGCATGTTGCAGGGCCTGCAGAACATCATCGTCAAGAAGAACTCGGAGGAAGACTTGCAGTCGGTATCTGCAGCTGACCAGGACTCGATAGCAAAGAGTGAATCGCTTGACCTCTTCGTCTACTACCTCTCGAACCTCAACCTCTCGATGGACATCAACTCAGAGATCCTCGCAACCATCGTCAAAGAGTAGTGGCGACTCACCAGCAACGAGATCGAGCCAACTCTGCTCACCAGCATGATCGACCAACTGGAGAACTCCTCGCTGTGCAAAGACATGCTCAAAACTCTCAAGCAGAAGCAATCTTACGAAAACCTCCAGGAGCAGTGGGATGGTCTGGCCTACCTGCGCTTGGCTCTACCGTACCTATCCGAGCCCCAAGACCTGCTTAATCTGCTGTTGGTCTGCAAGCGCTGGCATGGCGTCTTCCACATCAAGGTGCAAAAGCAGCTCCTGTCAGCGGTAGTCCCGCCTACCGAGAAGCAGCGCAACCTGCTCTACAAAGGCGTGCTTGAGATCGTATGTTCATCTGAAGACAGGCCAAGTGCCAGACGAACTACCTTGGCAGACAAGTGGATACGCTGCAGCTAGAAGAGTCGATGGAGGATGTGATCAAGATGGACGTGCACAGGTCCTTCCCAGACATGAAAGACTTCGACTCTGCAGTATTCGCTGCTGACCCAGAGCCTGAAGCGGTTGCTGCGAAACATCGCCTTCGAGTACAACGAGACAGCCTCGTACTGCCAGGGCATGAACTACCTCATGGGCTTCTTTTTGGTCGTCCTGCGCGATGAGGAGGCAGCCTATCGATGCTTCTCACAGCTGCTGGACAAGTCTCTGTTGAAGATATTCATCGACGGTTTCTCGCATCTACAGGGCTACTTCTATATCCTCGACCGCATGATAAACCTATTCATTCCTGACCTCTGGGAGCACTTCAAGGTATCTTCCAGTGACTCAGGAAGAACGCGTGCTGCCGGTCTTCTACAGTTCGGGCTGGTTCATCACTCTCTTCACCAACTCACTGCAGTACACCCACAAGTCATACTTAGCCACATGGGTCGTCGACTTTGTCGTCGCTGAAGGCATGACGGGTCTCTTCAAGTGTATGATCGTCCTGCTAGAGTATCTGCGGTTCAAATTCGTCAAGCTCGGCTTCGACCAGATCATGAACTACTTGTCCGACCTCACCAAGAAAGAGATCTTCACCAACATCTTCTACGATAACTACTTGATTGATCGAAGTGCAGGTGTCAAGGAAGAGGCACTCAGACAAAAGTACATTCACCACTGGGAAGACTTCAAGTTCCTCAATCGTTTCAGAGAGAAAGTCAATAGTCTGCTGCTGACTCCAGGCTTGATCCACTCGCTGCAGAACAAATACAACTCCATCAAGCAGAGGATCAACAGCAAGCTCTAGCATCTTGATAAGACCATAACTACCATTACTGTGTCCGAAATTCCCATATCGAAGACAGCTACTGCCTCCCATTCCTGGCTCTCTGTCCACTGTTCTCTTGTGGTCTCGACTTTTGGTTCTGTCCATCAACCCAGTCGCCGCCTGACCTTTTTATTTGAAGATTTTTGAACTGCTGGTTTAGTGTTCAGGCGGTATTAGGTTAGGAACGGAGATGGAAAGATACCTTGCTGTAAGCTACCTACCGTACCACCATTTGTTGAACCTGAATGTTTGTTGGTCTAGGAGTGGGAGTGCAGACGGAAGTCAAGCTTCAGTGTCCAAAAAGGAAGCTTACAAAACATACATCTGAATTATAAA
>JFJP01029815.1_pt1 | contig 10754 bp, 8 predicted proteins | sample 431651 | NCBI WGS metagenome assembly JFJP01 (sample SAMN02602958, study PRJNA72255) | Microbial mat metagenome, whole genome shotgun sequencing project. | biome: fresh water; feature: sink hole; material: water; isolation source: purple microbial (photo- and chemosynthetic) mats found in...
TGGAAGCAGAACAAAATGAAGCAGGACAAAGCATCTTGGAAGCAGAACAAATCAACATGAAAGCAGGGCAAAACAAGCTGGATAAGGAAAAAGCAGCCGACGCCGTCAAGGAGGTCCACCCGGTCAGGGAAATGGCGCGATGCGGGCTGGACTGCGGCAACTGCGACTGGCGGGAACGTTGCAGCTGCCCGGGTTGTCAGGCTGCCATGGGCCACATGTTTCACGGAGAATGCGAAGTCGCGCTGTGCAGCATCGGAAAAGGGCTCGATCATTGCGGACAATGCACGGACTTCCCGTGCGAAATCCTCAACCGTTTCGCGTTTGACAAGGAACACGGCGATCCGGAGGGCTCCCGGATACAAGTGCTGCGTCACGCAGCAGCACGGACCTGAACGGAACGAAGGCGCACCGACGCACAACAGCCACATGTAAGAGAGGAAAAGGCGCCCCCTCGTGCAGCAGCCACACGCCTGAGAGGAAAAGGCGCCCCATCGCACAGCAGCACACGCTTGAATCAAGCTCCGAAGAGAGAGGGCAGTGTCCGCATCAAAACGAACACAGCCCTCTTTTCATCCTGGCCTTGTTCCAAGCATCATTCCTTCAGACACTTGTACATCGTCCCGAGCAATTCGCGCGTCTTGTCCGCGCCATGCTCCCAATACATGATGCCGGCCAATCCCTGTTCCTTCAGGTAAGCACACTTGCAGGCGATGGACTCCGGGTCGTCATAGGTCAGGAAGTTGGTCCCGTTGAAGAGCCAGGGAGCTTTCGCTTCATCATCCCAGTACCGGGTGTATCCCTGGGCAAGAAATTTTTCTGCGATCTCGTCGTAATGCGCACCATGACCACCGGTTCCGCCGGTCATCTGGTGGAGACCGTTGTTCCGCTCCGGTACATTTTTCCACATGCGCCCGTAGAAGGCCGCCCCGATGACGATCTTTTCCTTCGGCACCCCGGCATTCACGAACATCCGGACAGAACTCTCCGTGCTGATGCGGAACAGATCCCCCGTGGAATTGTACAGGTTGGTATGATGTCCGGTGAGGATCTGGAACCCGCCGCGCATGTCGTAGGTCATGAGCTGCACAATGTCCAGGTACTTCTGCACCTGGTCCATTTCGGTGCCATCGACATAGTACTGGTCCGCTCCGGCCGCAATCGTGAGCAGTTTTCGGGCTCCCGGCATCTTGTCGAGTGCTTCCCGCACCTCTTTCAGCAACATGGTGAAGTTTTTCCTGTCCGCCTTGTGGCAACCGATGTCCGCTTCACCATAGCAGGGATATTCCCAATCCAGGTCAATGCCGTCCAACCCGATTACACGCACGGCATCTGCACAGGTTTCCGCGAAGATTCTGCGGCCTGTTTCCGTGAAAGCAGCCTCTGAAAAGCCGCCCGCTCCCCATCCGCCGACGGACAGCAGAACCTTCAATTCCGGGTTCCATTTACGCCAGGAGGCGATACAGTCGAGATTCTTCAAATGGGCGATCGTCACCCTGTTGTCCCGCACCAAACCGAAGGCGATGTTCAAGTGGGTCAGCATGCGGCAGTCGGTCTCGTTGACGATGGGCATCGAATGGTCCATGGCATAGGCGGTAATGTAATGATTCATGGATGTGCCCTCCTTTGTTGAAACCATTTTATCATCATCACTCATTGTGATTCCTGCCGTATCTTCCACTCACCGGCACTTTTCTGCTTGTTGGCACTGTTGAACGGCTCATCGATTCAGACGCAGGAGATACCTGCCGTCAATGTCTCCAGTCCTTCGCCTGAAACATGAACCAGCGCGCTGCCGGTACCTCCTGTGGACTGCAGCACCACAAGCAGTTTTCCACGATACGCCATCCGGCTTTCCGTCCCATACGGCTCATGGCTTGCCGGATCCCCGTTTTCCAATCCTATGACGCAGACTGGGCCTTCGCAGGCAACGGTGAGACGATGCGCCGCATTCGGCACCGGAATCCCCTCCCGATCTGTGATATCGATTTCAAGATGGGTCAGATCCGAACCATCGCCAAGCAGGGAAGCGTCTTCGAAGCGGCCCGTCATTCGGGAAGGTTCGCCGGCCGTTGTCAAACTGCACGCGCATACTGTGTTTCCATCCCGAAACCCTTTTGCCGTCAAGGTTCCTGCCCGATATGGAATCTTCCATTCCAGTGGCAGGGAGTCCAGATCGGTCACAATCTTACGGCCCTGTGATTCCCCATTCAGGAACAACTCGGCTTCCGGACAGTTCGTATGCAGCAGAACGGAGATTTCCTCCCCATCCCTGCCGTTCCAGTTCCATGATGAAACCGCAGCCCAACCCCGCCAACGGCGCATTTCCAGATTCAGATCAGGCGGAAGCACGGACAGCCAGGCCATCGGAGCATTCGTCCACATCGCCTTCCGGAAATGGAAACCCGGCTTTGGGAAACCCGCTATGTCCAGATATCCGGCCTGCGAGTTGCGGATGGGCCAACCCTGGGCTTCCCCGAGAAAGTCGATGCCGGTCCAAAGGAACTGGCCACAGATGTAATCATTGTCACGGACAGCCTTCCAGGCCTCCACCGACTGGCTGTTCTCGCTGCCGTAGATGATGCGCTCCGGGTGTGCCTTGTGGTCCGCCTCATAATGGCGCTCCAGGTAATTGTATCCGGCCACGTCGAGAGCGTCGGCAAAACCGGTCAGGTTGGAAATGGACACATCAGCCAGCGCCGAGGTCACCGGGCGGGTCGTATCAAGGGACCGGACCATGGCAGCCAGTTTCCCGGCAACGACACCCAGTCGATCCGAATGGGGATGGTCCGGCTTGAAGCGCTCTCCCAGAATTTCATGTGTCCACGGGTCATTCGGGTAGTCGATTTCGTTTCCGATGCTCCATAGTATGATGGAGGGATGATTGCGGTCGCGCAGCACCATGGCCTTCAGATCCGCCTCTGCCCATTCAGCGAAATGGGGCGCATATCCCTGACGGCTCGGAATCCCCTTGTTGTGACCGAAGACCCACTTGTTCTTCGATTCCTCCCATTCATCGAACGCTTCATCCATGGCCAGGAATCCCATTTCATCGCAGAGATCGAGCAGATTCGGATCCGGCGGGTTGTGGCTGAAACGGATGGCATTGCACCCGGATTCCTTCAGGAGACGGAAACGGCGCGACCAGACCTTCTTCGGGACTGCTGCGCCAAAACAGCCGGCATCGTGGTGGAGACAGACCCCCTTAAGCTTCCGGTTCACGCCATTGAGAACAAATCCAAAATCAGGATGGAACGAGAATGAACGGATCCCGAACGAGGTGGTTTTCCGATCGAAACAGTTCAAATCGTCGGCAATTGCCAGACTGGATAGTGCACCTGTCTTCTCCTTCACCGCCAGAACCGGAATGCCGTTGACCCACTCGACGGGAGGGTGTTCGGACTGCATCAAACCACCGGTCCGACTGCCGTCACTTGTTGGTGCCTGTTTCAGTCCTGCCGCCTGCGCCTCGCCTGCATGCCGCCCCGCTTCATACCGCATGCCAGGATCCTCGTACAGCAATGTCTCCACCTGATATAACGCAGGTTGTTCCGGCGACCACAGAACCGGCTGGGAAAGCCGGACAGTCTGGGCGAAAACAGTTTCGCCGGCCGTTTCCAATCCTCGACGGCTGGCAGACGCGCCGACCTCATGGCCTGCAGCATCCAGAACGCGACTGACGAGCAGAACCCGGCACGGATTCTCCGTTTCATTCAGAATCGTCGTCTCAATGCGGACTTCAGCTTCACGGGCATTCGCGACAGGGGTCTGGATGAAGATGCCGTCCTCCTTTACATGAATCGGTTCAGAAACGGTCAACCAGATATCGCGGGTGATGCCGGAACCCGTATACCAGCGGGAGTCGGAAAACTCGGAATGATCGATGCGAACAGCTACAACCTGCTCGGAAGCACCTTCCCGTCCATCCGGCAACAAACAGCCCGTGATGTCATAGGAAAAGGTGCTGTATCCATATGGTCTCTCCCCGAGCAGCTTCCCATTGCACCAAACCATACTGTGGTTGTATGCGCCGTCAAAGCGGAGTCGGATGCGCATCCCGGCTGCCAGCACACCGTCGGGCAGCCGGAATCTCTTTCGGTACCAACCGATGCCTCCCGGCAGATAGGCCGTCGCGCTGGTGAGGGATTCATCAAACGGCCCCTCGATGCTCCAGTCGTGCGGAAGCGAGAGGTTCCGCCATCCACTGTCCGCATAACCGACTGTCTGGGCTTCCTCCTGCATGCCGTTCCAGATTCCGTCCTCCAGCCTGAAGGTCCAGCCATCGTTAAAACGAATTGTTTTCATCCTGCCGCTCATATCGTTACCGCCTTCCTTTCAATAAACCCTTTCAACCAGACAATGGTGCCGTCAGGTCATCCAGTACCGGCAGGTCATCCAGTGCCGTCAGGTCATCCAGTACTGGCAGGTCATCCAGTACCGGCAGACCAAGAAACAATTGCATCGTTTTCCGCCGATTTGACTTGAAATATCCGGAACCCACATTCATAACAGTGTGCAACTGATTTCATCTACTGAAATCGATTTCAGTTACCATTATCTCACACGATGGTCTGCAGTGAAATGGATGAATCGCATGTTCACCTGTCTCATTTTATGAAAAAGGGTCTTGTAAAGAAATAACCTGCTCTTTGAATTCCCGAAAACAATGGCCAAACCTGCCATTCTTATCAGGAAAAGAGCAGGTAATCTCTTTCCGGCGACTAGGACCGGAAACCTGCGTTTCCGATCCTTTCAGTCTGACGTGTGCTGCTGGTGGAAAAGTCGTGCACTGCTGGTGGAAAGTCGTGCACTGCTGGTGGAAAAGTCGTGCACTGCTGGTGCAAAAACGGATGGGCTCTGCCGAATCATTTTCTTGCGGCCTGGCGCTTGATGAGATTGTGAATCTTGTCCGACGGGTCGATGAGATGGCTCAGCGATTGATCATGATTCAAGGTCTCAATCACATAGGCCATGAATTTGGACATGTTGACATCGACAAACCACGGTGAAGCAAGAAGCTCCGGTGTGCGATACGTCAGATTCGTGGCATATACGCGGGAAATAAGGCCTTCCGCATAAGCATCATTGAATTTTTCCAGCCCCTGTGTGAACTGTGCGAAAGTGACAACGACAAACACACGGTTTGCATTGCGCTTCTTCAGCTCACGGGCCACATCCAGGACAGAATCTCCCGAAGCGATGAGGTCGTCGGCAATGAGGACATCTTTTCCGTCCAGATTGTCTCCGAGGTATTCATGGCTGACGATGGGATTCTTGCCGTTCACAACCCGGGTATAGTCGCGGCGCTTGTAGAAGGTGGACACATTCAACCCAAGCATGGTGGCATAGTAGATATTGCGCTGCAGACCCCCCTCATCCGGACTGACCACGAGCATGTGGTCCTTGTCCATCATCAGGTCCTTTTCCTTCCTGAAGAGTGCCTTGAGCACCTGATAATGCGGACTGAGGTTCTCGAAGCTGGAAAGGGGAATTGCATTGCAGACACGCGGGTCATGCGCATCAAAGGTGATGATGTTTGAAACCCCCAGACGATCCAGCTCCTGCAGGGCGATGGCACAGTCAAGCGATTCGCGGGAAGTGCGCTTGTGCTGCCGTCCTTCATAGAGAAGGGGCATGATGACGGAGATGCGCTTCGCCTTGCCGCTGATGGCACCGATGGTGCGGATGATGTCCCAGTAATGGTCGTCCGGACTCATCGGACGCTGCTGGCCATACATGGAGTAGGAACAGTTGTAGTTTCCGACATCGGCCAGAATGAAAACATCATGATTGCGGACAGTCTCGTTGATCACCAGCTTTCCTTCCCCGGTGGCGAACCGGTTGGCCTGGTGCGGGATGAGGTAGGAGGAACGCAGGTAATCCGGTGACAATCGGGCAATGTCGGGATAGAGGTTCACGGTTTCCTGCCGCCACCCGGCAATCCAGTCGTCCACAAGGTTGCCCACTTCAGAGGCACCACTCAGGGATACAATGCCAAGGCTTCCGTATGGAATCCGGTAGACAAATGCATCATTCTCGTTGTCGACACAGTAGTTCTTCACTTCGGCTCATCCTCACATTCCCAATACTAGATGTCTGTCTGCTGAAGGTGTGCTTCGACCATTCCGTACAGTTGCAGCAGGTTAACAAACTCACGCCTGTCCGGTCCGGTCTGTCTATCGAAAACGGTCGGGGCAGTCCTCTACCGTGTTTCGCGAATGGGAGTTGTGCAACAGCCTGACGGTATCCTGGTCCGCCGGATGTGCAAGGGCTGTCTTTGCCAGACAGCCCCCGAATCAAAACATGTCCTTCTTGTAAAGAAAAAGTGCCGTCCCTGCAGATAATACCACCGAAGCGAGCAAAACCCACAGCCACATGAAACTTCCCGCGATGTTGGCAAGATTGGTATACGGAAACACCACATTCTGACCGAAATAACTGAATACCATGGTTGGTATGGCCAGCACGATCGTCACGGAAGCCAGAAATTTCATGACGCCGTTCAAGTTGTTCGAGATGATGGATGCGTACGTGTCCATGGTACTGTTCTGAATGCTGCTGTAGATGTTCGACATTTCTATGGCCTGTTTGATTTCAACGATGGCATCCTCCAGAAGATCCTGGTCCTCTTCGTACATTTTCACGATCCGGCCACGCAGAATGCGCTCCATCATCGCCTCGTTTGATTTCAGCGAAGTGGTGAAATAAACCAGGGATTTTCCGAGTTCCATCAGTCTGTACAATTCACGGTTTTTCATTGACTTGTGCAGCTGGTCTTCTATCTCATCGGTTTTCTTGTCGATATGCTTGAGGTATTTGAGGTAGTCTTTCGCCACATGATAGAGAATCTGGAAGATGAAGCGGGTCTTCTTGTAGGTGAAAAGTCCTTTGATCTGGCCATTTCGGAAACGCTCCAACACGGCTGCCGGTTTGCTGCAGATGGTGATCAGATAGTCGTCCCGAACATGCAGCATGCCCATCGGCAGGGTCTCGAACTTGATGATCTTGTCATCCTCGTAAACATAAGGAACATCCACAATGATAAGGGTCTGATCGTCCTCGATGTCAATACGTGCCTTTTCTTCATCATCAAGCGGATCACTCAAAAAATTCGGCTCAATTTCCATCTCATGCGAAATTCGGTCCAGTTCTTCCTGGGTCGGCGCAATGAGATTGATCCAGCAGCCGCGTTCGATTTGGTCGACACGCACAAGTTCGGCTGCCGGGTCCGTCGTCCTGAAGATCTCCATCATCGGAAATCACCTTCTTTCCCTTCAGGCATCACAAAGAAATATCCTGTTCCGTTTCAAGCGAGGATGGAATACATTCCTCCGTCGTTGGAAATGCATCGGACAAGATGTCTCTTTTTCAGCCCTTCAATCACCTCTCTGCATGAACGCCGGCAACAACCGGCCGAGGCCTCCATCCATATCCGGATGGATTTGGGCAAAGAAAAAGACCGCAGGATGCGGACTTCGATCGTCGTTCATAACCACCACTCCCCTCATCCGAGCTTTGGCACTATGCGACTTGGAACGTTTCCGGCTGCATGGGCAAAACCTTGTTTCCGGTAGTGCCTGTTTTCCCACGTTGGCGTCTCTCGACGTTTCCCGGGTGCAGCGTGCGTCCGCATAGGAGCCTCACCTAATGGAGTCATGATGCCCTTTGGCATCCAAAATCATTATAAACCGGAGAATCCGCCATTGGCAATAGTGCAACCATACAGGCATCGGCCTTCTGAGATAGCCTTCCTTGGTTGAGCGTACGTTTCGTCAGCGGGAAAGTGTGATTTTCCGACGTTTTTCGACATTTGGCAAATTGTATGCAAGAAACATCTGAGGTAAAATGGATGGAGCAGGCAGAACAGCCAGGACGGAATCACTGAACCATCCAGGAGGACCGATGAAACGTGTCGCGCTGGTCTTGGAAAACATTACCTGGTCATTCGATTTCGCCATGTCAGAAGCACTCGGACATGTCTGTGAAGCTGCCGGAGTCCGGCTCATGGTTTATGAGGCATGCTGCAGCAGCCTCGCTGGGATTGCGGAAAAACTGCCCGGACATGGCATCGAAGGGGTTGTCATTCTGGCGGATTCCATTGTTTTGTCCGATGCGTCGGAATCCATCAGAAACTTCATCAATCTGTTGACCATTCCCAGTGTCACCATCGGACCCAGGTTTCCTTCCGTTCCCTCTGTGCAATCCGACAATACGACCGGGATGCGCATGATCATGATGCACCTGTTCGAACAAGGAGCCCGACGCATTGCGCATGTCTCCGGGCCGGCAGAAAACAGGGAGGCCGCAGAGAGGAAATCCGCCTATCTGGATGCGATGGCGGCCAAAGGAATTCCCGTGCAGCCCGAGTGGCTTTTGGAGGGGCTCTTCAGCCCTATGTCCGGATATCATGCGATGAAACGTCTGCTTTCTCTTATCCGGAGCGGCAGCCTTGATGCGGTCACCTTTGCCAATGACGAGGCCGCAAGCGGAGGGCTTCGGCTTCTGGCGGCAGAGGGAATCGAGGTTCCGGGGGATCTGCTTGTCACGGGCTACGGGAACGCACCCTGCAGCCTGCTTGCCTTTCCACCCCTCACAACCGTTTCCAACAATCCTGCGGAGCTGGCCTCGGAAGCGCTGTCGGTTCTTTCGGCAAAAGGCGCAATGAGGACAGAAAGCCAGACAAAAGTCAAACCCTTTCTCATGAAGAATGTCTCTTCCGGATGTGCCAAACGCATCGATGCGCTGAGACAGCTGCTGAGTCTTTTTCCCATGACGGAACTTTGTCATGCCGAATTTTTCACCGGTGCCTCAACCGATGAGGGTTTCTGGGAGGAGATAACAGGGAAACTCCATCATTATGGAATTCCCTCCCTTCATGTCGTGCAATATGCTTGGCCCGGTACAATCAAGGAGAAGGGGGGCCGTCCGGAAACGTCCAGAATGCTGTACAGCTGTTCCGATGGCAGGCTCCTGCCGACCGGTGATATTTTTCCAACCGGTACATTGCTCCCGGACAAGCAAATTTCCGATTCCAACTGCCCCCTTGTATTCAAGGAAATATCTTTCGACAACCAGCCGTTCGGCTACCTGCTCATATCTCCCAAGGCAGCCGCAATCGGACATCTGGACGACATTGCCACGCATTGCATCGGCTGGTTGAGCACAAAGCAGCAGCGGGCGGAGCAGAACCGGAACAGACAGCGCATGGTTGAAACCAGGAATCAGCTGATGGTGGTGAACCGAAAGCTCAACGAGCTGAAGGTGCGCGGCAATCTGGAAGGTGCGGTTTCGAAACCGGAATCCGATGCGGCCTATCATCCCCTTCCGGACAATCGGTACATCATCATGCTGGTGGATATCGACGACCTTCGCCATATCAATGAACGTTTTGGCTATCCGGAAGGTGACACGGTTCTTCGCCGTGTCGAGGAGGCTCTTGCCTTGTGCATCCGTGAAACTGACCGGCTTGTCCGTCAGGGGGGAGATTCCTTTCTCCTTCTGCTGAAACAGGCCGGGGAAACAACCGTGGAAGTGATGCAGGAACGCATGCTCCTCCAGCTAGACCGCTTGAACTCGGATTTGATGAAGGGATACCGCATTGATTTCACATGGGGGTATGCATTCGGGGATGGCAAAGATTCCTTTGAAAGCGACGTCCAGCGCGCGGATGAAATGCTGTACAGGAAGAAACGCGCGCGCACGGTTCAATCACCGCGGTGAATGAGTGGCGTACTGCCAAACGGAATCATCCAGATACCCTGGTCAGGCAGGAATCTTGAAATGATCGGACTCAGACTGTCTCCGCCCGATGCATACACGGCATCCGACGTTGCGGTCACAGCCAGCCATACGGTATCAGACCCCGCTTCGGTATTTCCGAGCCAGACGGACCCTTGGTCTTTCGCTTTTGTGACGAACCCTTCGTAAGGGATTCTGTTCCGAAACAGATACCCGGCCATCTGCTTTCCGAGATACCGCACGTGCCAGGGCTCGAACATCACTTTTGTCGCTGATTCCCATCCATCCGGATACCGCACGACAAATCCGTATTTCCATCCTTCAGCCATCAGCCAACGATAATTTGCAGTTTTGGCGAAATTCAGACCGTAGCCGGTCAGGGCTTCGATGTCAAACGCAAGACCGGTCTGATGTTCGCTCCCGAATGGTCGCGCAACTCTGCGAAGGGTTGCCGCGAGCGGATCCAGGATGGTCCTGTCTGCTTTGCTCCAGTTCAGGCGCCGGTCAAACAGAGTCTTCTGCCAGACTGCCGACCGATAGCTGTTTCCGAGATCAAACCCTGATATGCCCTGCATCTGCGCTGCCCGAAGCATGGTGCGCAGTGCGGTCACCACATCCGGGTGGAACTGAAAAGACTCCCCCGGCTTCAGTCCGAGCAGGTTTGATGTCCAGCGGAGATTGGGTTTGTAGTCAACGGGAAGCAGCATGTCGGAAGAGACATATCGAAGCGTTTCCACTGGGACAGGGGCCAGCCGTTTTCCTGAAACAGGAATCGGCGCTATGCCCATGGTGATGGAAAACATGGTTTCGGACTTGTTTTCCGCCCATAATGGCAACTTGACGATATAACCCGAGGCCATGGCAAGACCTGGTGTGGATGTCACGGACGCTGCCTGTGTGGCGACTGATGTCGAAGCTGCTTTCGCAACAGTCGCTGCAAATCCGGATGATGTCGTCGCAGGTGCAAGGGTGAGTCCCGATGCTGATGTCACCGTTGGCATGGTCAGTCCCGATGCTGA
>JFJP01040740.1_pt1 | contig 10752 bp, 8 predicted proteins | sample 431651 | NCBI WGS metagenome assembly JFJP01 (sample SAMN02602958, study PRJNA72255) | Microbial mat metagenome, whole genome shotgun sequencing project. | biome: fresh water; feature: sink hole; material: water; isolation source: purple microbial (photo- and chemosynthetic) mats found in...
TTTAAGCCTTATATAAACAGGTTTATCCTCATCATACTCTTTTTTCCCGGCAAGATCATAACGATAGTTGAAGCCTCCTATAACATAGGGTCTAACATTGTTCAATCTTTCGCCCTTATATTTAAGCAACAGAGGAAACTCAAGAAACGATGATTCAAGTCTTTGCTGATCATTATAAAGAGTGCCGTTTTTATAAAACCGGATGACCCTTTGCCCAAAGGATACACCTGGAAGGAATCTCAGGTCAAGGTTTCTTGCAGGCCGTAAGTCGGTAACTATCTGAATATTGATTCCTGGATTAAGTATGCTCACCTCCGGATAGAGTGAATCTGTGGCCAGGAATTCCTGGGAAGGAGTTATATTAAAATCCATAGTATTAAAACCCAGACTGAATCCAAAGTGGAGAAGTTTCTCATCGTACCATGATTCATTTTTGGGTTTTTGTTTCTGACCATAAAGTGCAAAATGTGTCAGAATAAAAACTATAATTACTGCAATGCTTATCCTACCTCTTTTCAAACTTCCCGGGAATTTTAGTAATTAGCCATACCAGATTATAAACTGTGTTCATTTCCAATTATTGTTCAGCCATTTTAATACCTGTATAAATACTAGCAACGCCTCCGGTTAGTTTTATCTGATGCGTCAGAGAAAACCCTGCGAGGCGCAGTAACCTGACGAAATCCTCATTATCAGGAAATTTGTTTACAGAGTCAGGAAGATAGCTGTAAGCTGTATTGTCTTTTGAAAAATATTTTCCAAACAGAGGAAGAATATTTCTGAAATAAAAGTAATAGACATTTCTGAATGGGAATCCCTTTGGTTTTGAGAATTCCAGAACCATTATCAAACCACCCCGGCGGATCACTCGTCTCATCTCTTTAAGGCCTTTTAACGGATCAGAAAAATTTCTAACTCCAAAAGCCACCATAGCGACATCAAAAATATTATCAGCAAAAGGGATCTTCTCAGAATCGCCTTCAATCAATTCAATTTTGCTTTCCAATCCTTTTTTAAGCACCTTCTCTCTTCCAATTTCCAGCATCTTCTTCGATATGTCTATGCCATCAATCTTGGAAGGATTAAGCTTTACAGCTGCAATCGCCAGATCCCCGGTACCTGTTGCAACGTCAAGTATATGAGGTCTTTTTGCGTACCGCGAGATTACTCTTACTGCTCTTCTTCTCCATAACCTGTCGATACCAAATGACAAAAAATGATTAAGAAAATCATATCTCCAGGCAATAGAGTCGAACATAGATTCAACTGCTGCCCGTTTGTCTTCTCTCAGATCAGTGGCTCGGTTTGTCATTTAATGCAAAAAAACAAAGATAGATTTTTTTACTTCTCTCTATGCAACCTGCATGAAAAGAACTTTAGCAACCTCTCTGAAAACCTTATTAATAACTCAAAATCACCGTATTCCTTTGGTAATAACTGCATATTCCTTTCCCTCCGTTTGAGCAATGAAATTTATTTCTATTTTTACGTGAAACAAAATCAAAAATATCATGAGTAAAACAATAATGATAACCGGTGCGACAGCCGGTTTTGGAAAAGCAATAGCCTTGCGTTTCGCCGTGAACGGATACAACATTATTATAACAGGCAGAAGAAAAGAGAGACTTGATGAATTGGAAAAAGAGCTTCTCTCGACTGGAAATATTAAAGTACTTTCTCTGAATTTTGATGTAAGGGACCGGGATACAGTCGCTTCCGTTATCGAAAAGTTGCCGGAGGAGTGGAAGGCAATCGATATACTTGTGAATAATGCTGGGCTGGCAGTTGGCATGTCGCATATTGATAAAGGTGTTATTGATGATTGGGAAAGGATGATTGATACCAATATTAAAGGCCTTTTATATATTACAAGAGCAATCGCCCCGCTGATGGTTGCCCGCAACAGCGGACATATCTTCAACATAGGGTCAATTGCAGGCATAGAGGCATACGAGAACGGGAATGTTTACTGTGCTTCAAAATCTGCTGTCAACTCACTATCCAAGTCCATGCGTATTGACCTTTTAAAAAACAATATCAAGGTTACTCACATAGCCCCGGGAATGGCCGAAACTGAATTTTCCATAGTACGGTTCAAGGGTGATAAGGAAAAAGCCGACGGAGTGTACAAAGGAATAGCCGCCCTTACTGCTGACGATATAGCTGATGCAGTCTACTATTGCGCCACGCTCCCATCTCACGTTTGTATCAACGACCTCGTGATTACACCTACCCAGCAGGCAAGTGTAAATCATAGTGTGAGGCGTGAGGTGTGATACTTTTATATAAATAATTCTACATGAACCCCTGGTCCTTCAGCACCTTCAGCAAGACATTTGAGAAGTGCTCATTATCTGCTTTTTTATATCTGACATCGGTAAAAACCTGAGCAAGTGTCTTTTTACTATTTTCTGCGATGAAGAGCTGAGAGTCGTTTCGCGCCTCCTTCTCTTTATAGTAATTTTCAATATCCTCATCAGAATAATCGCGGTATATTTCCCTATGCGTAACAGCATCCAGAGGTAACCTGTCGACCTGCTCAGGCTCTTCATCGGGCCACCCTAGCGTGATAGTTGTCACCGGGATCACCCCTTTTGGGAGTTTTAATGCTTCAATTATTTTATCAGCATTATATGTTGTTGTACCTATATAGCAAATTCCCAAGCCTTTGGATTCCGCAGCAATAGCAAATGTCTGGGCAACCAGCAGTGCATCAATAGCTGCGGTGATGAATGACAAAAAATTATCATAGCCGGGCTCTGCCTTCCTCAGGCGGCACCATTTATTAAACCTGTTGAAATCCGCACAGAAAGTCAGTATAACAGGCGCCATGGTAACGACCTTCTGATTAAAGTGCAGGGGAGCTAAAACTTTTTTTCTCTCTTCATCCTTTGTTACAATAATGCTGTAAAGCTGCATATTCCCTGTAGTGGAGGTTCTGCAGCCCATCTTCAGCAAATCATTAAGCAGTGCGTCGTCAACCTGTTCAGATAAGTATTTACGTATAGATCTTCGTTTAAGTAACAATTCAGAGATTTCCATATTTTCAGTAAGTTGAATATCCTGCAAAGTAAACAAATTGTATTCTAATAGAAAGAGAATTGATGAAGTGGTAAAAGCAGATTTTTTAATTGCTTATGTGGAGAATGTTTTTTATACTTGTTAGAGATTTTTAAAAATTAATATATGAGCAGACCAGTAACACTATTCACAGGACAATGGGCAGACCTTCCATTTGAAACAGTATGTCAGAAAGCAAAGTCATTTGGTTATGACGGTTTGGAACTTGCCTGTTGGGGCGACCACTTTGAGGTGAATAAAGCGGATAAAGCTTATTGCCTCCGGAAGCAGGAAGTTCTCGCTAAATACGGACTAAAAGTTTTTGCCATATCAAATCACCTTGTTGGGCAGGCTGTTTCGGACCGTATTGATCAGAGACATAAAGGCATTCTACCGGAATATGTATGGGGAGATGGTGATCCTGAAGGTGTCCGTCAGAGAGCTGCCAAAGAGATGATAAAAACTGCTGAAGCAGCAAAAAATTTGGGGGTACATATTGTTAATGGATTCACAGGAAGTCCGATATGGCACCTGAATTACTCTTTTCCACCTGTCAGCACTTCAATGATTGAAGATGGCTATGCAGATTTTGCTTCCCGCTGGATTCCAATCCTTGAAAAGTATCGTGAGCTTGGTATCCTGTTTGCTCTTGAAGTACATCCTACTGAGATAGCCTTCGACATAGCTTCGTCCCGTAAAACTCTCAAAGCATTGGATAACCACCCCAGTTTCGGATTCAACTTTGATCCATCTCATTTTGGTTATCAGGGAGTTGATTATGTTAAATTCATTTACACTTTCGCTGAAAAGATCTTTCACGTCCACATGAAAGATGTAGGATGGTCAAAGGTCCCGGCAGAGGCGGGTGTTTTCGGTGGTCACACTGAGTTCGGGACACAAGGAAGGTATTGGGATTTCAGAAGTCTGGGGCATGGTGATATCAATTTTGAAGAGATCATCAGGGCACTGAACCGCATTAATTATAAAGGACCTTTATCGGTCGAATGGGAAGACAGTGGCATGGACAGGGAGTTTGGAGCTAAGGAGGCTTGTGAATTTGTTCGAAAAACAGATTTTCCCTCATCCGAAATATCCTTTGATGCAGCTTTTGAAAAATAATTACAGATATAAAAAGAATCTTCTAAAAAATTTTAAACATAACAATACCAACATGGAGACAATCAAAAAAACCCAATTGTTTAATGCAAGTTGTGTGGCTCTAGTTGTCACAGCTCTGGCTTTTGCAACAAGAGGCTCTTTTGTGGAAGCATGGGCCATTGAATTTAACCTTACCCATACTCAGGTAGGATGGATAATCGGTACCGCCTTTTGGGGTTTTACCCTTGCAATGGTCTTCGGTGGACCACTTGTTGATATTATAGGCCTTGGAAGGATAATCTCAATTGCTTTCTTCTGTCATGTAGCCGGCATTATTCTTACAATAATTGCAACCGGGTTCTGGTCCTTATTCATTTCGACTTTGCTGATTGGTGTAGCTAATGGCAGCGTGGAAGCAGCCTGTAATCCTTTGATAACAAGCATGTATACCGATCAGAAAACCCGCCGTCTTAACCGTTTTCATGCATGGTTTCCAACTGGTATCGTAATAGGGGGACTTGCTGTTTATCTTTTTAATAATATTGGATTAAACGACTGGCGTTATGCAATGGGAATTATGTTGCTTCCAACATTCGTTTATGGTTACTTGTTCCTGAATAAGCAGTTTCCACAGACAGAAAGGGTTGTTTCGGGATTCACTTACAAGGATATGCTGAAAGCATGTGTCAGTCCCCTCTTTCTATTCATGGCTTTTAGCATGATTCTTACAGCAGGAACTGAACTGGGTACTAATCAATGGATATCTGCCCTGCTTGCCAATGTCTCAGATAATCCAATACTTCTGCTTGTGTGGATCTCTGGTATTATGGCCCTGGCACGTCAGTTTGGAGGTACACTCATTCATAACCTCAAATCGACGGTTGTGCTTCTTACCTCATCAGTGTTAGCCTTTGCCGGCTGTCTGCTGATGGGCTATACCAGTGGAGCTTTTGTGTTTGCCTCTGCCGGTGTTTTTGCACTTGGAGTAGCATTCTTCTGGCCATCAATGTTAGGGTTTGTTTCCGAGAACATTCCTCAAAGTGGCGCTCTCGGGCTCGCTATTATGGGAGGGATTGGATTTCTTGGCGGAGCAATTGCCCAGCCTGTTCTTGGGGCTATTTTTGATGCCCAGACTATTGCATCAATACCTGCTGGAGAATCTGTTGAAGTATTAAAGTCAGCACTGGCAGGTACCCATGAAGCAGCAGCATGGGCGACGGCCCAACTTAAAGGAGGAGCAATGACATTGAGGTTTGTGGCATTTATTCCTGCTGTCCTGATAATATCCTTTACATTCCTGCATCTCTGGAAGAGAAAGCATGTTTAAAACAGGCAACAGGCTGTATATTTCGGGCCCGAACAGGTGCAAAGTATATATCTGGTTTCGGAAACTCTTAAAAATACAAACAAAAATATAAGTAAATACTGATTATGAAGAAAATAAAACTAGGAATGATAGGCGGCGGTATTGGTGCATTTATTGGAGACGCTCACCGTCGTGCTTCAAGAATCTGCAACGATTTCGAACTGGTTGGCGGTGTCTTTGATGCCGACTATGAAAGAAGCAGGCTGTTTGCTAAGAATGAAGGGATAGCTGAAAACCGCTGCTACAAAAATGTTGATGCACTTATTAAGGCTGAGTCAGCTCTGCCTGCCGATATGAGAATGGAGGTGGTGGCCATTGTTACACCAAATGCTCTCCACTTTCCTTTTGCAAAAAGCCTTATGAATGCCGGGTTTCACCTTGTCTGTGAAAAACCTATGACAATGACTGTTGAAGAGGCTGTTGAGCTTGAGGAATTGGTTGCGAAAAAGAGACTAACCTTTGCGCTCACACACACATATACCGGTTATCCAATGATCAGGCAGATGAGAGATCTGATTGCCCAGGGTGTATTGGGGACCATTCAGCGAATTGATGCCCAGTACTACCAGGGTTGGATCAATTCAATCATTCATGGTACCGGCAGCAGGATAACAGGCATATGGAGACTTGATCCAGAACATGCCGGAGTCAGCAGCTGCATGGGCGATATTGGAGTACATGCTTTCAACCTGATTGAATACACCACAGGCCTGGAAATTAAAGAGGTACTCTCCGACCTTAATCCTGTTAAAGAAGGAATAAAACTTGATCTCGACGGAACTGTTCTTTTACGTTTCAGTAAAAATCTGAAAGGAGTAATACGTGCAAGCCAGGTATGTGGCGGAGAAGAAAACGGAATTACCCTCGCTGTTTACGGATCTAAAGCCAGTCTCAAATGGGGACAGGAAAATCCAAATTATCTATATATGCTGAGCGACACAGAACCAACCAAAGTATATAAGCCGGCTCATGGCTATAACGGTCAGCTTGCCGAGGCAAGCCATACAATGCCTTCCGGACATCCTGAAGGTATTTATGAAGCGCTTGCCAATATATATAAAGGTGCAGCCAAATCGATCAGAGGAGAGAATTTCACTCCGGGCGAATTTCCTACGGTTCACGATGGAGTCAGGGGAATGACGTTCATCCATTCGGTAGTGAAATCGAATGCAGATGGAAATGTGTGGGTTAAGTTGTAGGAAAGTACCGGGGGCATTGTATTTAGTACCGGGTCGGTTCTAGCGTGAAAAAAATCAAATCATTAAACAGGATAGATATGAGGTACGCACAAAAATCAGCTATAGAGGTCTCAAGACGAAAGTTTCTGGGAGTCATTTCAACTGCTACTGCATTCTCCATGATACCAGGAACTCTGGCCTTTCCTGCCCTGTCTCTTTTCCGAAATGAAGAGAAACCCGACTCCAGGTTTGGTGGTGTCCAGGTTGGCGCCATAACATACAGCTGGAGAAGCATGCCCTGCGGCGCAGAAGACATCCTGAAGTATTGTCTTCAGACTGGTATCAGTTCTATTGAGCTTATGGGCGATGTGGCTGAGATATATGCAGGCATCCCTATGAGCCCTGCACGGCCACAGTCCGGAAAATTGATCTCCAATGCCGATATTGAAGCTTTTGAAAAGACTTCAAAGGAAGCTGAGGAGAACCGGCGCAGCTGGCGCATCAATGCATCAATGAAAAAATTCAAGGAACTAAGAAAACTTTTCAATGATGCCGGTGTAAGTATCCATATTGCTAAATTCTCGCCTGAAAACTGGACAGAAAAAGAAATAGAATACTCATTCAAAGCCGCCAAAGCCCTTGGAGCTATTGGAGTGAGCAATGAGATTGGAGAAAAGGCATGCAGGATAATCGGTCCGATAGCCCAGCAATACGGGATGTATGCCATCTTCCATCAGCACCTGCAACCAGGGGAACCAGGCTGGAGATTTGATAAGTTTCTGGACTATTCGCCGGCAAACATGCTTAATTTTGATGTGGGCCACTATTTTGGTGCTACAGGATTACACCCGAACGGGATTATTGAAAAGCTTCACGACCGAATTGTGAGCATCCATATAAAAGATAAAACAGGACCTGAATCCAGTCCCGCCAATACAAATATGCCCTGGGGAAAAGGAGAAACGCCAATCGCAGATATTCTTCTGCTCATAAAGAAGAACAAATGGCCGATAAATGTAGATATTGAGCTGGAGTATGCTGTACCTGATGAATCAGATGCAGTCAGAGAGGTGAAAAAATGTGTAGAGTATTGTAAAGAGATCCTGCTATAAACATGACATTAAAAGAAAACATGAATTAATGATGAAGAGAATTGATAATAACATTTATAATCACAAGGCTTCGTTACAATCATTCCTTCTGATTTCAATAATTTTCTTTTTGACATGCGGTTGCGAACATCTTCCAGACCGGTCGCCGGTTAAAGTACTGATTATTAGTGGCAAAAATAATCATGAGTGGCAAAAGACAACACCTCTCCTTCTTAAGATCTATAACGATTCCAGACTCTTCATTACTGATGTCTCTCTTGCACCAGACACTCTGACATTCAGTGATTTGAACAGATACAATGTTATTGTAAGCAACTGGAACAGCTGGCCCGATAATGAGTTACGTATATCTGAGCAGTGGGAGAAAGACCTATTGAAATACATTAAGAAAGGTGGAGCCATGGTTTCCATACATGCCGGAGCTTCTTCATTTTATACATGGGACGAGTATCATAAAATCGGAATCGGAAGATGGGGAAAAGAGACAAATCACGAAGAACCGCTTATCGCAAGAGTCGTCAAAGCTGATCAGTCACATCCGGTAACAAAAGGATTTAAAGATTTTTATATTGTTGATGAGATATGGGAAAAAACTGAAATCCATCCTGATTCCAAAGCTCTTGCCTTTGTTTCTGCTACCGGCAAAAAAGATGGTCATCCAATCATCGAACCTGCCGTTTTTGTAAGCCAGACAGGAAAAGGACGTTGTTTTTTTACTGTTTTGGGACATGATGAGAGGGCACTTCTAAATACAGGATTACAGACATTAATTCTAAGAGCTACACAGTGGGCTGCCCATCAACAGGTTACGATTGCCATTCCGGCTGATTTAAGAGAGGGAACAATCTCAAAAGATAAAAATCTGGGATGGGAGTCATCTGACACAACAATAAGCCTTGTAAATAATGATGAAATAATATGGCAATATAATTACAACAATCGTTTTGGAAAGGCTTACTTTCATCCGCTGACAATCAGAAATTCATCCCTCACTTGTGTAAGTCCACCAGATCATTCCTGGCACCAGGGACTATGGTTCTCATGGAAATTCATCAACGAGGTCAATTATTGGGAATATCTTAGCGATTATAAAACCGAAGAGACCGGATACAGAGCTGCAGGGATTACCGGAGTATCCGAAATAAAAATATTCAAAAATCCTGATTTCTCTGCCGATATAAAGATGATTTTAAATTATCACCCTGCCGGTGGAGAACCCATCCTGCATGAAAGCAGGACCATACATGTATCACCTCCGGGCATCGATGGCAGCTATTTTATTGATCACAATAACATATTTACTCCACTGACAGAAAATGTTGTTCTTGACCGTACTCCAATAACTGGTGAGCCAGATGGCCAGTCCTGGGGCGGATATTCCGGGTTGTCAGTAAGGTTTAACCAGGATTATACATCTCCACTTATTATTGCACCGGATACCAGTATGAATTACAAAAAAAACAACTGGGTATACATGGGTTTTAGCACCCTTACCGGCGATACTGCAGGCATCTGTATCTTGCAAAACCCGGCGTTTACAACTGCACAAACCAGCTGGTATGTGATAAATGACCCAGGAATTCCATTTTACTATTATAGTCCCGCCGCCATATTTGATGGAAAAATCATGCTTAAAAAAGGTGAGCAGCTACAACTGAAATACAGGATATGGATCATCCCCGGAAAAACTGGAAAGGAAGAACTGGATTTAAAATACTCTGATTATCTGAATGAAATATAATACATATATCAAAGAGGATATTTACCTATAAAACATACCCAGATGGAAAAAAACAGCATAAGCAGAAAAAAACTTACCCGCAGGGATTTTGTTCAGAAGTCGTTAATCGGGGCAGCAGGAATAGCTGTGCTGCCAACCATACTGCCATCATGTTCGGACCGTAAGCCTGCAAACAGCAGGATTAATATTGCTCATATAGGAGTAGGCGACAGAGGTACGGCCGAATTGATATATTATCTGCTGCCACTGAAAGGAGCAATAAATGCTGCTGTTTGTGACGTCTTTAAAGATCGCCGTGAATCAGCAGCAGCAACTGTCAATAAGTTCTATAAGGATAATAATGATCTGGTTCCTCAATGTACCCCTTACCTCGATTTTGAAGAGATCCTACAGAGAAAAGATATTGATGCTGTGCATATTACAACACCCGATCATTGGCATGTTCCGGCAGCCATCAAAGCTGCCAGGGCAGGAAAACATATTATGCTTGCAAAACCGCTGGGATTAAGTTATCCGGAATACCAGATACTTGCCAAAGAACTGGCTGAAAATAATGTCCGGTTTCATTACGGCACCCAGCAGAGAACATCTGAGCATATGTATCTTGGTTATAACATGATAAGGGAAGGTATTATCGGGGAAATAGAACGGGTTGAAGTATGGGCTCCCGGCAAGAATCCGGTTGAGAGCCCTGTCTGCAATGAAGTACCGGTCCCCTCAGATTTTGATTTTAACAGGTGGACCGGACCTGCACCAATGAGACCATATTGTCCTGAGCGTGTAACTAACAATGGCTCATGGTTTAATTACGACTACAGCATTGGCTTCCTGGGGGGATGGGGTGCTCATCCTCTGGATATACTAGTGTGGATATTGAAAGAAAAGGTTTCCGGATCATACACTTGTGAGGGAAAAGGGGAATTCTGGGCCCCGGGTGGATTATACAATAACATCCTTTCATGGGATGTCAACTGCAAATATCAGGATGGTCCGGAAGTACATTTCGTTAGCACTGATGTTGCTATGAGGGAAATATTAAATCACAGGGAAAGGAAAGAAGAAAACGGGACAACCTTCTATGGCACCAAAGGGTGGATATCTTTAAGCCGGTCGTCGGCACAATCAAATATTCCTGAAATAGATCAGAAACTAAATAATTTCCCAAAGACACAGGATGGATGGATAAAAAGCGAGAAT
>JFJP01040741.1_pt1 | contig 10752 bp, 5 predicted proteins | sample 431651 | NCBI WGS metagenome assembly JFJP01 (sample SAMN02602958, study PRJNA72255) | Microbial mat metagenome, whole genome shotgun sequencing project. | biome: fresh water; feature: sink hole; material: water; isolation source: purple microbial (photo- and chemosynthetic) mats found in...
TGCTTGCGATAATTCGAATGAAGTACGCTGGTCGCCACCAAAATATTCATAAGATAGAATAATTCCCGGCTCAAAAGCGTACAGCCCTTTTTTATCAATGCCATATTTAAACAAAGCAACATTTTCACTCTCAACAGGATAAACACTTAAGGTTATAAGCTTAAGATTTATATTACTCTGACCGACGACAAACTTACAAAAAAAAAGTGAAAGAAATGAAAAAAAAATTAATTTTGACATAATCTGCTTTTATTTTCATTCGAGCAATGTGTTTATACTATTAAATTGTAACTATTTAGCCACTTAAAAAAAGCACACTTACCACAATGTTTTTTTTGAACGTTAGGTGAATTATTTCTATTTAACGTTATCGCTGGTTTGCTTAGTATGGTAAATCAATAGCCATGCCATTTCGTCTATTGTGCAATATTAAATTTGCTATTCATTATTAGCCAATAACCAGAAACCGGACGCTAACAATGTATTTTATCTATCCACCAAATAAAAAATCAAACCACCAAAAATATAGAAAAGAATTACAAATATTGTATTAAATTTGCATTATTAAAATACTATTGAAAAAAAAAGAGCTATTGCTGACAATATCAACAGGAAACGAATTTATGAAAATCTTCAGGATAAATAATATAACGATTTTTTTATTGATATTGCTTTTTCTAATTCAGATTCAGCATATTGTGCTTGCACAAAGCAATTCTATCGGCATACAGTTTGAAAAGATTACTGACCAAAACGGGCGCTCGTTAGGGTTTGTAACCGGCATATTGCAAGACGAGTACGGCTTTATGTGGTTTGCAACACGCAATGGTCTGTATCGCTACGACGGTTATTCCTATAAATTGTTCAAACGGAAACAAAATGATACCACATCGCTGCCATTCAACGATGTAGCTTACATGCACTATGATTTGGAGGGTAAATTCTGGTTGCGGCATTTTGATAGGTTTACAGTTTTGAAGACTGAAAAAATCATGCAATTATCGCCCGCGCTCAATAAAATAAACGAATCTCTTAGCTCTGAAACGAAAATTGTTGATAGCAAGGAAAATATTTGGTTTGGACCTACAAAAAACGGCGTTGTTAGGTACAATAAAAAAAACCAAGCGTCGCAAACTTATATGAAATTTGCACCACAATTTCATCCTACGACTTATAAAATCATTGATTCACTCGTAAAAACCACAAAACCTTTAGCCGGTTTTAGCACAGTCGGCATTAATGTTGACACTATTAAAACTTTTGATTTACAAGAAGATAAAAAGGTTTTAATCATGTCAACCGGCGAAATTGATGATTTTGGCAAATACGATTATGGCTTTCTGATGCGCGGTAAAGATACTGTGTGGACAATGCACGGTAGCAAATCGAAACATTCGGGTGGTAATGAAAAGAATAAATTGCAAATCGAAACCATATTTCTTAAAAAAGGAAGCTATACACTCCATTTTATCAGCGACAACACGAATGCTTTTGATTCTTGGGACGGCGGAGCACCGAATAAAATCAATTTTTATGGTGTGTTACTTTATGATTTGGAAGCTATTAAGCTAAATAATCTCCGCACACTGTTAAATAATTATAAACCGGCAAATGCCATTTCATCGGATGAAATTATTGATATGGTTGGAAATCAAACGTGTGAAATTGCTTTTGTAACAGCTAATGGTATTGAATACTATAACCGCAATACCAAAGCTTTCGATTTGCTACCTCTCAATTTTGCGAAACTGCTCGGAACGCAAGATTTTGTGATAAATAAACTCTATGTGGATTACTTATCGCGTTATTGGATAGCTACATCTAATGGGTTGCTGCGCCTCAATCCTTCTACCAACGAAACCAAGCTTTTCCAAAATACGCTCCAAACGCCTAATCTCTTAACCTCAAACAATGTTTTAGCTGTTTATTACGATATGTCAAATAATCTGTGGGTTGGCACTGATGATGGGCTTAACGTGATGCTCAACGCTGCCGCATCGCACGAGGAAAGAAAATTTCTTCATTTCAAAGTTGATAATGTTAATCGCTTGTATCACAATAGTATTTGGCATTTTTTTGAAGATCGGGCAGGCAATATGTGGATTGGTACGCAGGAAGGGTTGAATAAAGCTGTGAAATCGCGTTTTAATTTTTTTGAATTTGGCATTGAAACCATTGAATCATTTCCGGTTAACAGCTCGAACAATAATATTTTTTGGTATAAAGGCAAAGCAGATACTATCTTTGGTTACAACAGGCAAACGTCAAAAACTACGTTTTTTACAATTCCGCGTGCCTATTTTCCAAACAGCAAATCAAAAAATACTTTTGAGTATTTCTTTTTTGATATACACTGCGATGCAAAAGCAAATCTTTGGATTTCGATTGATAACTCCTTGTACAAATACGATTTAGAGAAACAAGCATTGGATAGGGTAGTTGCATTACCGGAATATGCTAAAATAGATACTGCCCAAAATGAAGTTTTAGAGATAAATAACCACATTACGCAAATTTTTGAAGATAAAGAAAATGCAATCTGGCTTATAGCGCTCGAAAAATTATATAAGCTTGATGCACAAAATAAAATTTTGACCGATTCTATTGATTTACAAATTGTGAATGACAATAATTTTCGCGAAGGGATTAAGTTTATCAAATATGTAGCCGAAGATAATGCTGCAAATTTTTGGTTTCGTACAACAAAAGGTGTATGTTTTTTGCAGCACAATAGTAAAAAGCCGTTGTTAGTCATACCATTCAGCGATGAGTTGCAGGAAACCTCGCAACCCGATGGAAATTTATTTGTTGAGCGCGATGGTACTGTGTGGTGTGCCATGTTGCCCGAACTATATAGAATCTACCCGAATAGAAAAACTCAAAGTTATAAAGCCGAAGGACTTAGCGATATTGGAAATTGCCGAATATTAGGCAAAATTGATAGTCTCCTTTGGATTTACAGCGATAATGGTGTGTATGCTTTCAACGAAAAAACCAAAGAATTCAGGCAGTACCAAACCCGTGAAGGCTTGGCAGATAACATTATCAACGGAGCTGTTGACGACCGGCATAATAACATTTGGTTTAGTACGGCGCAAGGAATATCAAAACTCGACAAGCAAAGTGATGAGATTACCAATTATTTTCGTCCATCGGATTGGGCATCATTTAAGTTTGTGGGCAATTCAAAATTTGGTGAATTTGCTGAAAGTGAAATCATATTTTTTGCAAACAACGGCTTTATAACCTACTATCCCGATAGCATTAATAAAACTGCTCCTCCGGTAGTAATCACACGGTTCACAATTTTTGGCAAAGATTATAATACAGATTCGTTGATATTTTTAGAGAAAAAAATTGATCTAAAGTATAACCAAAATTTTTTGGCTTTCGAATTTGCTGCCCTTGATTTTACTTCACCCGATGCAAATCGTTACCAATACAAACTCGATGGCTTAGACAAGGATTGGACAATTTGCGATGCCAACAGTCGCAAAGCAAATTATACCGGATTGCGACACGGACGATATGTGTTTAGAGTCCGCGGAACAAATAACGATGGTGTATGGGGTAAAGAACAATCCATCATTATCATCATTCATCCACCTTTCTGGAAGACCACTTGGTTTATAATGCTCGAAATATTTACCGGTATCCTTCTGATTTATTTGTACATAAAAATTAGAGAACGACAATTGCGACGCGAAAAACGTATTTTGGAACGCAAAGTAAAGGAACGCACCGCCGAAATTGAAAAGCAAAAACAAGAGATAATAAAGCAACGCGACGAAATAGCTGAGCAGCAACGGAGTATTATGGACAGCATCCATTATGCCAGCCGGATACAAGCAGCTATTTTGCCTCCCTCCGAAATTTTGCACAACATATTACCACAATATTTTATACTCAATAAACCGCGCGATATTGTTAGTGGTGATTTTTACTGGATGACGCGGCTTCGCACAAAAAACATTACAAACGAAACACTTATAGTAGTGGTTGCCGATTGTACCGGACATGGTGTACCGGGTGCTTTTATGAGTATGCTTGGTGTGTCGTTCCTCAACGAGATAATTGGTATAAGCGATATTTACTCGGCTGCCGAAATTCTTAACAGGCTTCGCGACAATGTAATAAAATCGCTGCACCAAACAGGCAAAGACAATGAAGCCAAAGATGGTATGGATATTTCGCTGTGTGTAGTTGATATGACTACACTTAAATTGCAATTTGCCGGTGCTTATAATTCGCTGTACATTGTGCGTCAGGTATCAAACGAAGCATCATTAATTGAGATAAAAGCCGACCGTATGCCAATTGGTATTCATTTTAAGCAGCCAACATTTACCAACAACGAATTCGATCTGCAAAAGGGCGATTGCCTCTACATGCTTTCCGATGGTTATGTGGATCAAATTGGTGGATTGCACGGGCGTAAATTTATGTCTAAAAATTTTAAGGCGCTAATTCAATCTGATGATTGTAACAAGTTAACCATGCCAGAGCAACGTAAATTGCTCGATACTACCATCGAAGAATGGCGAGGACCTCATGAGCAAATAGACGATATTTTGGTTGTGGGATTGAAAGTGTGATACTAAATTTTACGAGTTTAAAAAATTTGAGAAAAAATTTCTTTTTATCTGTTGTTGGGACGTAACCAAATCCTACTACAACTTGTATGTTATAAATTATTAATTCATTAAAGCCATGTTCACATGAAAAATTTATTTTTTATTACAGTTATCGCTGTGTTATTCACTTTGGGGTGTGGTTCGTCTGATAATCAGAGCGATGACAATACAGAACAAGATTCGGTAGCCGCTGAGAGTTCTGTAAATTCGGATGAGGTTCTGGCATTTATTACAAAACCCGAATACGGATGGAAACAAGCTGACAAGGAATACTTTCTGGCATTTTTGACCGATGGACGGGCGTCAATACAAGGCGACCAAGGTGAAGCTACAATGTGGGAAGGCACTTGGGTATTAGATGGTTCTACGCTTAAAGTAACTTCCGATGAGTTTGGCGAACAAATTTATACAGTTAAAATTGATGGCGCTGAGTTATTACTTAACGATACGAAATTTGTTGCTTACCAACCATAACTTTTTATCGCAAAATTCTATTACCTCCTTATTATCAAACCGAATCAAAATTGCTGATTGCCCATTTTTGACAACTAAAGTGTAAATAAAAAAACCTGACCGCAAAGATAAGCTGTCAGGTTTTTTTGTCAAGTCAAATAAATAAATTATTCAGCGCCAGAATTGTTGTAGAACTCTTGTAAAGCAGGATCATCTTGCGGACGAACTTGTTTTCCAATAGGATACTTTTTACCGGCTGCTGAGTGGTATATTTGCATGTTTATATTTTCATACGATTGACCAGAAGCATCTAACCGTTTAACACCTTTAACTTCCATGTTTTTCCAGTGTTCTTTGAACGATTTTGCTTCTTCTACAGGCATCGAAACAGTGTAGCGCGCACCTTGTAGATAAACTTCAATTTCTTCTTTATCTGCATTATACTCGCCTAATTTTTCAATATTAAAATTAACTATTTCATACGATTGTTTCAATCTTTCTGTATTGCTCGATTTCAGCTCAACACCACAACCTTCGTAAGCGTCTTTTTTATACATATTGTATTCTTTAACGCGGGCTTTAAATTCTTTGGTCGTTTCAAATTCGCCTTTTGTTCTAATCAGGTCTTTGTGTTCTACCATTTTCACTTTCAGGCAAGTACCAAGTACGCCACCTTCTTGTTCAAATTTAGCAACTTCTTGTGCCCAAAGATAATCTTCGCTTTTATCGCAGCTTTTAAATCCAGTTCCGGCACATTCGCTTGGTGTTTCGGGGAACGATACTTCTTGGTAAACTACCGGTATGCTATCATTTTTACCCAATGTACTGTTGAATATTTTTAGATTTGCATCTTTACCTGATTTTAACCAAGTACCAAATTTGTGTTCTTTTCCTGCCGAGTCAACAAGTATCATATTAATATATTCCACGTCGCGCAGGTTAGCCGATAAGCGTTTTACACCTTGCACTTCGCCATATTGATAGTTTTCTTTAAATTGTTGTGCTTGTTCTATAGGCATTTTGAGAACATACCATTTGTCGAGCAAAATTTTATAAGCTTCGGCATCAGCATTGTAATAGCTTAGTTTAGCAATTTTCGCTTTAAATAACTGGGTTGATTCCAGAATTTTTTGGTTACTCATCACTTTATAATCAGCCGCACATTTTTCAGTTATATCCGCTTTAAACGATTCATACAATTTGAGACGTTTGTTGTATTCTTTAGTACTTTCAAATTCATTTTTCGGATTTGCCAAGTATTTCAATGTATCAAGTTTGCCTTGTAAGCAATCATTCAGGTCGAAAAGATAGCCGTCGAATTTGATAATGTGTAAATCGTCGAGTCCGGCACCTGTTGATTTGGTATAACCAGCAACCACAAAAGATCCATCGTTGGTGGTGATAATACTTTTTGCACGGTCGTCGTCTTTACCGCCAAAAGTTTTTGTCCACTCTATATTACCTATTTTATTGAGGTTAACTACCCAAAAATCATAGTTGCCAGTACCTTCTGAGTTGGTAAAACCGGCAATAATTGCATTACCATCAAGACTGGTAACAACTTGGTTAGCATAGTTGAACTGGCGTCCACCGAAAGTTTTCTCCCAAAGAATACCGCCGCTATTGTCTAAACGTAGTACCCACATATTACTATTTCCTTCGCCTTCGTAACTGTTGCCTGTAACTACATAACCTCCATCAGGCGAAACAACTACGGCATTAGCAACGTCGTATTGGTTGTAGGCTTTATCCCAATCTTTCTCACCATTTGCATTTAGTTTAAGCATCCAAAAGTCGAAAAGGTCTTGCTCTGGTGAAATGTTGGCTGCAATTACATAACCACCATCGGAAGTAGTTATGATTTTAGATGTAAAATCGTCAAATTTGCCACCAAAGGTTTTATCCCATAGCTTTTTACCTTGATGGTCAATTTTAAAAACCCAGCAGTCGTATCCACCGGTACCTTTACTGGCGGTATGTCCAGTAATCACGTAACCATCTATTGACGCAACCACTGCACCATAAGATGCGCAGAACTCAGCACCTTTACCGCCGTAGGTTTGTTCCCACTGTAATTCGCCTGCTTCGGTTAGTTTAAGTGTCCATATATCCAGACTACCTTCTCCTTGCGATTTGGTTTCGCCTACCACTAAATATCCGCCGTCGGCAGTTGTGATAATAGTTTTCGCTACATCGTATCGTTTACCTCCAAAAGTCTTTTCCCATACTTGGTTACCATTGGCATCGAGTTTCATAATCCAGAAGTCGGAATTTCCGGCTCCTTTCGAGTTGGTATAACCTGCTACTGCGTAACCACCATCAGGGGTGGCTACTATCCAGTTCGCAACATCACCTTCGGTGCCGCCATAAGTTTTTTGCCACTCTATCTCGGGTGCAGTTTGTGCCATAAGCGAAAAGCCTGCAAAGTAAAGTAATAGTGCAATGAATAGTTTTTTCATCGTCTCAAAGTTTAAATTATGATTTACTTGTTTCATTTGTGCTTCTTATATAATCATTTAATCCAATTCATTTTTTCTGCGAAATCCTATCGTCAAATATAATAATCTTACTTTATATTTTCAAATTGTTGGCTTATTTTCGGTCAAATAAATGAGAATTATTTTATTTTCTTATTTATCAGTGGGTATCAGCCTAATCTACTCTAATATATCAAATCGCAACGGTTGTTATCACTAAAATATATTATCAGGTCTTGTTATTGAGCCGTATTAATTAGTTGAAAACCCTAATTATTCAGGTGCAATAACGCCCAATTATGCTGCGTAATCAGCTGATTTTAATTATTCTATATCTTACACACAACTACAATTGATTCAACCCGTTTAAATTTGCAGTAAAATTAGATAAAAAACATTTAAAAATCAATCAATAAATAAACTAAATTAAATACAAATTTATAGCTTTGCTCAAAATGATGCAAAAATATATTTTGTGAGCGTAAAAGCAAAAAAATGGATTTGTATTTTACGTTTTGAATCGTATTTTTGATTTGTTTTTTGTTTCTGTATAAACGTTAAAATAATTTCTTTTAGTGAATAGAATATAAAAATTTGAGTAATAACCAAACAATTAAATAATTATGGAAAATTTTGTTGCTTATAATCCTACTAAAGTTCATTTTGGCAAGAATGTGGTGGATCAATTGGGTGCTACTGTTGATTTATATGGTAAAAAGGTGCTTATAATTTATGGTAAAGGCTCAATAAAAACCAATGGCGTGTACGATAAAGTGATGGCACAATTACAGTCAATTAATGCATGTATTATCGAATTTGCTGGTATTAAAGCCAATCCGGTGATTGAAGATGTAGATGCAGCAGCCAAACTGGGACGCCAGCATCAGGTTGAAGCGATTGTGGCTGTTGGTGGTGGTAGTGTAATTGATTCTGCAAAAATTATTTCGCTCGCTATTGCTAATAATTTTGATGGCTGGGATATTATGACCCATAAAGTTGAAGCGGTTACTGCAATTCCTTTAATTGTTGTTCTCACATTACCAGCAACAGGTACCGAAATGAACGCCAATGCGGTAGTACAAAACCATGCGGTAGGCGAAAAAATAGGTTTTAGTTGCGATATTTCTTTTCCGCTTCATTCGTTCCTCGATCCGCAATTTACATTTTCGCTGCCACGAGTGCAGATAGTTAATGGTATAGTAGATGCTATGGCACATTGTTTTGAAGCATGGTTTGGCTATGGCGATGCTAAACTATCTGATCAATTTACAAGTGCAATAATTTGTGATCTTATACGAAGTGGTCCATTATCGCTTGCCAACCCGCAAAACTACGACGACAGAGCTGATATGATGTGGGCTGCCACTTGTGCGCTCAATTATATGACTATGCATGGAAGACGTTCAGGCGATTGGGGTGTTCACGGTTTGGCACATAATTTATCGTTGCTATACGATACGGCACACGGAGCTACACTTTCGTTGGTATATCCTGCATGGCTTAAGTTGCACAAAGACCGTATTCCCGAACGAATAGCAAAACTTGGCGCGCAGATATTTTCTGTTACAGGCGTTGAAGAAACCATACTTGCACTCGAAAAATTTTGGGATTTGGTAGGATCGCCTATTCGTTTGCAGCAAATAGGCATTGGGAAAGATAAAAAACAAGAAATTGTTGATTTGATGCGCAAAAACAAGGCTTCGGGCATGGTATATCCAATCACAGGCAACGATTATGACCAGCTTGTCGAACTTATGTACTAATGTTTCGATAGAGAAACCATTGACTATATTTTGGTTTCGGCGCGATTTACGCCTTTTTGATAATACAGCCTTGTTTTTTGCATTATCGCAAAACGAGGCTGTATTGCCTTTGTTCATTTTCGACGAAGCAATAAATAGCGAGTTAGCCATAAACGACGGTAGGATAACCTTTATATACAACACGCTCAATACGCTCAAATTGCAACTCGAAAAAATTGGAAGCTCATTGTTACTTATAAAGGGAAATGTAATCTCTATTTTTGAGAAGCTTATCGCACAATATCCCATAAAAGCGGTGTACGCCAACCACGACTATGAGCCTTATTCTCTGATGCGCGACAGCGAAGTTGCTACCTTATTGTCAAAATCGGGAGTTCAATTTTTTAGTTTTAAAGATCAGGTTGTTTTTGAGAAGTTAGAAATTTGCAAACACGATGGTAATCCATATACTGTGTTCACACCCTATATGCGTCGTTGGAAAAGCGAGTTGAAAACCAAACATTTAGAACAATATAATTTGGAACCGTATTATGCCAATTTTGTTAAAGCTAAACCATTTCAATTGTTTGGTTTGCATGAAATTGGTTTTGAGCGCTGCGATATTTTCATCGTAGCGGCTCAAATCGAAATAAGTACAATAAAGCAGTATGCGCAACTGCGTGATTTTCCGGCTGCTGATGCTACAACGCGGCTGGGTATTCATTTACGCTTTGGTACAATCAGTTTACGCCAACTCGCTGCTATTGCTCTGCAACATAGCGATATTTACTTAAATGAGCTTATTTGGCGCGAGTTCTACATGATGATTTTATGGAACTTTCCAAAAGTTGTAACGCAATCATTCAAATCGAAATACGATAATATTCCTTGGGTAAACAATGCGCAGCAGTTTGCTGCTTGGTGTGATGGAACTACCGGATATCCTTTGGTTGATGCAGGTATGCGGCAATTAAATCAGACTGGTTACATGCACAATAGGGTTCGAATGGTGGTATCGAGTTTTTTGACCAAACACCTATTAATAGATTGGCGCTGGGGCGAAGCATATTTTGCGGCGAAGCTGCTTGATTACGAATTAGCTTCAAACAACGGCGGTTGGCAGTGGGCAGCAAGTACGGGTTGCGATGCCGTACCCTATTTTAGGATTTTCAGTCCCGATGCCCAACTCAAAAGGTTTGATCCACAGATGAAATACGTGAAAAGGTGGATTCCTGAATTTGGTACTGCGGCTTATCCCATTCCAATGGTTGAACACGCAATGGCTCGCAAAAGGGCGATTGATACCTATTATTATGTATCTACACATTTTTGAACAAATCGTTAGGATTAATTCCAGAACGTAATATTGCTAAATGGATAAGAATAAGGTTAGTGAGCCAGCGGATTGTTTTTTTTGCAACCACAAACCTAAATCATTGGTTATTC
>JFJP01000530.1_pt1 | contig 10751 bp, 7 predicted proteins | sample 431651 | NCBI WGS metagenome assembly JFJP01 (sample SAMN02602958, study PRJNA72255) | Microbial mat metagenome, whole genome shotgun sequencing project. | biome: fresh water; feature: sink hole; material: water; isolation source: purple microbial (photo- and chemosynthetic) mats found in...
ATCGACGACCTCGACACCTTCCATGCCGCCCAGGGGTTCTTCAAGCGCACGATGCCCCAGCACCTGGGCGTGCTCAAGCACTATGTCGGGAAAAAGCCCCTCTTCTCCAAGTACCAAACCGACGAGCAGATCGACCGGATCTACGCCCGTCGTGTGAGCCTGCCTTCCGGTGGTGCCCTGGTGCTTGATCAGACCGAAGCCCTGGTGGCCGTGGATGTGAACTCGGGCAAGACCAGCGGCGAAGGGGTCGAGGACATGGCCTTCAAGGCCAACATGGAAGCCGCGGAAGAGGCTGCTCGTCAGCTACGTCTGCGCGATCTGGCAGGCCTCATCGTGATCGATTTCATCGACATGAAGCGGGAATCGCACAACAAGGCCGTGATGGAGCGGTTGGTGGAGTGCCTCAAGGAAGACAAGGCCCGCATGGAGGTGGGGAAGATCAACCGCTTTGGCGTGCTTGTAATGACCCGGCAGCGGCTGCGTCCATCCCTTCAGCATGTCACTCACGAAGCCTGCCCCACCTGCCAGGGATGCTCAGTCGAGATGGTATCGCCGAGGTGCGGGTCAAACTGGCACCTGGCGTGGCGATGGCGGTGTTGAACCAGAAGCGGAAGGATCTTGCGGAGCTGGAGGAAGCCCACGACACCCGCATCCTGATCCTGGCCGATTCAGAAACGGCCTATGGCGAGATGGCCGCTGAAATCGAGCGCCGTGACGAGGAGACGGAAGAAAAGCCGCAGCCTGTACGCCAGGAACGCCTCCGAGAATCGGAGGACGAAACCGTGGTGCTGGGTGGCGATGCACCCATCTCCTTCGAGAAGGCGCTGGGCCAGGAGCCCAAGCGCATTCAGCCCCCGGCGGATGCCGAGATCAAGTATGATCGCCGGGATGCTCAGCGCGCTGCCTTGGACGAGCGGGAGCGCCTCCGCGCGCTTTTCGAGAGTGCCAAACCCCAGGGTGAAGATGCCGAAGTGGTTGAGGAACAGGCTGATGAGGTCGTTGCTCCCAAGCCCAGCCGGGGACATCGACGCGGCAAGGGCAGCACCAAGCCCGAAGCCAGCCCAGTTATTGCCGATGCGGCAATAACCTCGGAGATTCAGGTCCCGCGCATTTTTCCGCTGCCCACCGCCAAACCTTTCGAGCCTGAGCCAGAACCCGTGAAGCCGGTCTTCGATCCCTCCCTGGTTGCCGATCTGACCAAGCCTACCGTTCGCCCCAAGCTTCTGGCTGCGGCTTCACCAGCCTCCGAGCCTAAGCTGGAAAGCGCTCCCAAGCCCACCAGGGGAAGGCCAAAGGCGGCCTCTAAAATATCGGTCATCGGCCCGATCGCCGACGCCGCGCCCGCTCGAAAGGTCACCAAGCCCGCTGCCAAAGCGAAGCTGGCTCCAGTCGAACCAGCCCCTAAGCCCAAGGCCACTCCCAAGGCCGTTAAGCCCAAGTCTAAGGCCTAAGGGTGGCCCATGACCCCAGGCATGCGCTTTCATTTGGCTCCGTTGCTTGAAGTCCTGAAAGAGATTGACCGGAAGATGAGCTCAGGTTCCTTGGGCTTCTTCTGCTCAATCTCCCTACGGGCACGCGGCAACCTCGGGTCCTGAGGCGACGGCGTGGATGCCCTATGCTCTGCCTCTCGAAATGCTGTTCCCAAGGCAGCCAAGGTTCTACTGCTCTTGGGCTTCCCTTGTCTTGCCCTAGCCCAGGCGCTGCCGGGTATTCCGGGTGGTCCACCTCCTCTCGAGGCACCTTCTCTTCCGGAATTGCTTCCTCTGCGCCCCTTTGCGCTTAGTGGAGGGGAAGTGGAGGGCACGAGCCTGCGGTGGCGCGGGGAGCGCGTTCAGGAGGCCGATGGCATTTCGATCATCGAGAAGGGGGCCATCCAGGCCGAAGGTCTGCTTTTATTGGCCGACCGCATTACCTACGAGCGGCGAACCGGCAAGCTCGAGGCCAGCGGCAGTATTCGTCTTGAAGCACCAGGACTGAGGCTGCGCTGTGAACGGCTGCAAATGAACTGGGCGCAGCAGATCGGCGAAGCCTGGGCCCTGGAATTGGAAGTCCCCCCCAGCTGGACCCTCCGCTCCAGCCATGTGGCGTTCGCCACAATGAAACTATGGAATTTCGAAACAGTGGAGATCAGTCCTTGCCCCCAGGTGGAACCAGGATGGTCGGCAAAACTCGCCAACATGCGGCTCGAGCTTGATGGCTTCGCAACCTTCCGTCACGCCCGAATCCTGGTCGGCGGCATTCCCGTGCTCTACCTTCCGTGGGCGGCCTATCCCGCCAAAGCAGAACGCAGTTCTGGCCTTCTCCCACCCCAGATTGGGTATTCGAGTCACCTTGGTGCAAAACTGGGGCTCTCCTATTACCAGGTGTTCGGGGACACCATGGACGCCACCTTCTCGCCCGTCTTCTACACGCAGGAAGGGGCCCTCTGGGGAGGGGAATTCCGCTGGAATCCAGAACTGACCCATCAGGGGAGTTTTCAGGGCCAGTACATCAAACAGCGGAGCAATGATGAAACCCGTTATCGCTACCGGCTTCAGGAGCTGTGGCAGCGGGAGGATGGCTGGCAGTTCACGGCTGACCTGAATCAGGCCTCTGACACCCTCCTGGAGTCCGATTATGGAAGTACCGCGGGTAGCCTGGGGGCGGCATCCTTTGATAGTTCCCTTTTCCTGGGAAAGAACCTGCCCTGGGCTTCCATCAGCCTCTCGGCAGCAGAACAGCGCACATTCTTTCAACCAGAGGACCCCTTCTACCGTACAGATTTTCCTTCTTCACTTAGGCGACAGTCTCTCCCGCAAATCCAGACACGGATCTATCCCATCCCACTGGGGCGGTTCTATCTCGACGGAGGCGCCAGAATTGGCCGCTTCCTGTATCGACTTGACCTAGGAGAAGAGCAAGGCACGGCCTCTTACGCCTGGACACGCGATGACTGGTTTACCCGACTGCATGGTCGACTGGGTCAATGGGGACCCTTCCGGGCGGACCTTCAGCTTGCTGCGCGGTACACCCGGTACAGTGCTTCCCTAACCGAATCCGTTTTTGACTCCACGGGTGCCACCAGCGGAAACCCCCTGGACCCTGCGTCCAACCCGCTTTTTAATCCCTTTCGCGTGGATTCAGAATCGGTACAGCGACTACTGGGCTCAGGGCGTATACAACTGTCAGGACCTCAACTTGGACGAACCTTTGAAAAGATCAGCCTGATCGGGTACACCGGGGATCTCAAGCATGTCCTGGAACCCTTTGTCGGCTTCACAAAGAACAGTCGTTCCTCCATTGAAGGAAGGATTCCTCGCTTCGATGAGGTCGATTCTCGGCCCGGAGTGAACAGCAGTGCCGATGGGGAAGAGAGTGTGGAAATCGGGCTCAAGCAGCACTTGCTGGGACGACCCGGACGGGGTTCGCTCTTCGCAGATCTTGTGAGGTGGCGAATCGCTACCCGCTACCACTTCCAGCCCATCCTGTTGTCCGATGGTCGGTTTAAGCGGGGCTGGGCTTCCCTCGACAACGAAATCGACATGGAACCCAACGAACGTCTGCGACTCAGTTTCCGCCGTTCTTCTGAAATCGGTTCAGCCGGAACCGATAATTCGCTGTCCGCTGAATACACTTCGACCCAGGGCAGTCGGTACAACCTGGCCTTCTTTTCCACGGGCATCAATCGATTCCTCGTCCGGCAGCAGGGCATCCAGGTGGGAGGCATCCAGAGGTTCTTCGACGACCAGTGGCGCCTGGAGTTCCAGGCCAACTACGACATCCATCGCAAGGGTTTCGCCTTCAGCCAAGTGGCTCTGGCCTATCTAACGCCTTGCGTGGCGACCAGACTTCGGTACAGCCATGTGGCTCGACCTCACCTTCACCCTGCGCGGTCTTGGCGACTGGGGGCCATTCGGGTTGCGCTAAGCCCGTTGCAGCCTGATCACCCGGCAGTGGTAACAGAGTCAGGGTCTACAGACGCCTTGACGACTTCAATCCGATTCCGCCCCTTGTGCTTGGCAAGGTAGAGTGCTTGATCCACAGCGGCAAACAAGGAACTCGCGCTGTACCCCTCTGGTGCGCCTACGCCAAAACTCATGGTCGGGAATACCATTTGGCCAGATTCCAACGCGATGGGATTCTCGTCAATTCTGCAGCGAAGCTTTTCAGCCACTTCGGCACCGGCCTGGATGCTTGTTTCCGTAAGCAGGATCGCAAATTCTTCGCCGCCGATGCGAAAGGCCAGATCGGACCTGCGCAGAGCGCGCCGCATGCGCTGCGCCAGGGCCTGGAGCACCTCATCACCTACCAGATGGCCGAAGCGGTCATTGATCAGCTTGAAGTAGTCGAGATCACCCAGGACCAGCACAAAGGTTCGCCGATGGCGGTCCCACTGGTTGAAGGCATTTTCGAGATTCTGGTCAAAGGCCCGGCGATTCAGCAGACCCGTGAGCGGATCCGTCAGAACCTCGTTGCGCAGGGCGGTGGCCTCTATCTCCAGAAGAATTCGGCGCTCCCGCAGGTCGTTGATCTGAAACTGGAACTCCTGCTGGATTCGCTTGGCATGGATCCATTCAAGCCCTCGCCGACAGGCATGAAGAAGGCGAGGAGCCGAAAGGGGCAGGGTGACCCAGTCCATTGCGCCTGCCAGCAGCAACTGGCGCTGCAAAGCCTGACGGGGGATCTTCCCTAGCAGAATGACGTAGGGCGGGACCTCTCCATGCTCACGCATGGCCTGGAGCGCATCCAGAGTTCGGGCACCCGTGGCATCCATTCCTAGAAGCAGCAGAGGGGCCTTGACTTGGCCCTGGACCAGGGACAGGTCCTTGATAGAGGCGGCCGTGAGTCCGAAGCCAAAGTGGTCGACAAGCCCTTGAATCCTCTGAATGAGTTCTGGACGTAATCCCGACACAAGCAGGGGAACTTTGGAACCGCCACCAGGGATGCTGTCAGCCTCCACCGCAGGCCCCAGGACATTTAGCAGGCGCTGAATGCTATCCGTGGCCAGAACGTGGCCATCCACATCCGTGGCTCGGAGGCGAGGCATCTCATCTTCGAGCAGAGGTTGCTCGAAGATGAGAAAGATCGGAAGGTTTTGGAAGAGGATTCGGGACTCGCCCCGGAGTAACGTGCAGAACCGGAAGCCATCCATGGGATCCCCGGTCGCATCCACAAGAATGAGCTGGGCTTGGCTCCAGGCTTCGGAGGCCAGGGCGTCCAAGTGGTCTTGAACATGCAGAACAGTATTCCCAGCCCCCTCAAAGGCTGTTCGCAAACGCTCGACTAAGCCGGCGTGCTTTGTGATGGCCAGAATATTCATGGGATCGGGAGGGAACCAAGTGAGAAGCAGGATAACCGGAAGCCAACTCAAGAACTACATGAATCAAAGCAGCCTCTTGTCACCGCTTTTTCCCAACAACAGCACAAAGAGACGCTGTGGCCCAAACCCTACTCGGCAAGCCCCTGCTCACCCAACCAGCGCTCGGCATCGATGCCCGCCATGCACCCGCTGCCCGCAGCCGTGATGGCCTGGCGGTAGGCATGATCTTGCACATCACCGCAGGCGAACACACCAGCGATGGAGGTGCGGCTGGACCCTTTTTCTACCGAGAGGTAACCGTTCTCCTCCGTGGTGAGTTGGCCCTGGAAGAGTTCAGTATTGGGCTTGTGGCCAATAGCGACGAAGAGTCCATCCACGGGTAGTTCCGAAACGGTTCCATCCAGGGTGTCCTTCAGCTTGAGGGCCCGGATCTTCTCTACTTTGTCACCCATGGGTGTGTCCAGCGTCGTGGTAAGGATGTCTTCTACAACCTTGTTCCAGCAGAAGGTCATTTTCTCGCTCTTCATAGCCCGCTCCTGCATGGCCTTGGAAGCACGCAGTTTGTCGCGGCGATGAATGAGATTCACCTTGGAGGCGAATTTCGTGAGGTAGATGGCCTCCTCAAGGGCTGTGTCGCCGCCTCCCACTACGGCGATTTCCTTGCCCCGAAAGAAGAACCCGTCACAGGTCGCACAGGCAGACACTCCGCCGCCGCTGCGGGAAAGCTCTTCATCCTTGCTGATACCCATCCACTTGGCCGAGGCACCCGTAGCAATGATGAGGGCATCGCAGGTGTATTCGGCCTGGTCAGTAATGATAAGAAAGGGGCGCTGTGACAATTCCACCCGCGTGACCGTTTCACTCTTGAGGGTCGTGCCGAAACGCAGCACTTGCTGGCGCATTTCGTCCATCAACTCGGGTCCCATTACGCCTGCCTTGAAGCCCGGGAAATTCTCTACTTCTGTGGTCATCGTCAACTGACCGCCGGGCTGGGCGCCTTCGAAAATAACGGGTGCTAGGTTCGCCCGCGAGGTATAGATCGCGGCGGTATAGCCAGCGGGGCCGGTTCCGATGATGGCGACTTTGTAGTGGGATGAGTTCATGGTGGGACCTCGGTTGCGGGAAGCGCCTGGGTGCGGTGCTTCAATCGAGGGCCATTCTACCCCAGGCCCAGCCGAGCCAGATCCCGCCGCCCTTGAATTGACCGCTGGGTCTGTTCAGCGGAGGAGGGAGGAAATACACTCTGGCTATGGTTCGACGAGTCCCCGGGAATGATTACCTCCACCCCCTGGCCAAGCCGGCAGCGGAGTTGCACCCGTTGATCCGAAGGGCGGCCTAGGCGCATGGGTTCTCACCCCTGGCACCTTCGGCGCGCCATTCCGCCGGGACAGGCCCCCTGGACTTCCCTCCAGAAGGACTTCGGTCTGTCTCAGGAAGCGGCTCGGCTAGCCTGGATGCGAGGAGAGGATTCCAGCGAGGCCCTGAGTTGGCGAATGAATCCGGACTGGTCCAAAACGTATGACCCGTTCCTGTTGGCAGGCATGACCCAAGCCGTTGCCCGCATCAAGCAAGCACTAGAGCAGAGTGAGCGAATCGTTGTGTACGGGGACTATGATGCCGACGGCGTCACGGCAACCGCCCTTCTGGTGCGGGTGCTGGAAAAGCTGGGTGGCCAACCCAAGTTCTTCATTCCAAACCGCTTCAACGATGGCTACGGCTTGCACCTGGACTGCATCCGGGAATTACACATGACCGGTGGACCTGGGCTCTTTATCTCCGTTGACTGCGGCGTGCGGTCTGTGGAAGAGGTCGCCGCCAGTGAGGCCCTGGGTATCGAATGGATCATTACGGACCATCACGCACTGGGACCGAAATTGCCTGGGGCGGTGGCGGTCCTCCATCCTGTCCTGGGGGATCATCCAAACCGGACATTGGCTGGGGTTGGGGTGGCCTTCAAGCTGGGCCAAGCCCTGCTGGACGCAGTGCCTAATCCAAAGAAATCAGACATTCCGTTCCTCGACGGCCTGCTTAAACTGGTGGCCCTCGGCAGCGTTGCCGACATGGTCCCCTTGACGGGTGAGAATGCCTTGCTGGTGAAGCGGGGACTGCGCGCACTCGGTGGCACTAACGGGCCTGGGCTCGTGGCGCTTTTCAAGGCCGCCCGGATCGAAGGGGTGCCCAAAGCTTCTGAAATAGCCTTTGGTGTGGCTCCGCGCCTGAATGCCGTGGGCAGAATGGGAGGAGCCGAGGATGCTGTCCGACTGCTGCTCACTCGGGAACCCGACGAGGCCCGGCGCCTTGGAGAGCAGGTGGAAGTCCTCAACCAGTCGCGCAAGGCCGTGCAGGAGGAACTCTTGGCCTGCCTGCCACCACCCGATGGCGAAGCCTTCGATCTCGTGCTTGAGGAGGGCGCGCACAAAGGCGTGCTCGGCATCGTGGCGGCGCGTAGGATGCGGGAGAGTGGCCGCCCCACTGGCGTGGGCACTCTGCATGAGGGCATCGCTCATTGTTCCCTCCGAGCGCCCGAGGGCTTTGACCTGACGGAACTGGTGGCCACAATCCAGCCATTCATCCGTTCAGGGGGTGGCCATCGAGCTGCGGCCGGCATCAGCTTTGATGCTTCGCGTCTGCCCTTCGTCCGCCAGACCCTGATCCGAGGCGCTCAAGCCCAGGCCTTAACGCGGGTGGTGCCCGGTTTGGCTGCCGATGGACTAGGGACTCAGGAAGTTCCTACGGAGGATGAATTGGTCGCTCTAGAGCCCTTCGGTCAGGGATTTCCCGAGCCCATGGTGATAGTGAAAGGGCGCCTGCAGGAACCCTGCAGCACCTTTGGTCAGGGGCATCGAAAATTCCATTTGGATGGCATCAAAAATGGTTTCACATGGTTCTTTGCGGAGGAGCAATCCGAGCAGTTAGTTGTAGGTCGAGACCTAGTCCTTGCCGTGTCCCCCCAGGACCACGCACGCTGGGGCCGCTCCTGGCGAGTGGATGCTCTGGTCGATGATCCGGAGGCCCTATGAGGATCAGGAGCCTCCTGAGTTCCCGCAGTTGGGTGTGGAAGTATTTGGGCTGGGCCACCCTTGGGAGTGTCGTGGCTCTGAGTGGGCTCTACATTTCCCTCGGCCCGCGCCCGCTCCCCCCAAGGGCCAAGGGTGATCTTTTTCATGGCACAGAGGGCAGATTCGGCACGATCACCGAACAATTGGGTGAGGGTCGTGTCTTTCGCCTGGATTACGACCGAATTCTGGGCGACCAGGAGGATCTGGTGCTCTCAAACGTGAAAGCCCGTCTCGAGGAACCTGAAACGCTGTGGAAGATGGCATCGCCATCGGGTCATCGGACGGCTGGCAAGTGGACGCTGCAGGGCCCCATGGCTGTTGAGGCCAGTCCCCCCAACTCTGATGTCCTGTTGGGACGAGGGACCATCCGTGGGCAGGGTCCCGCGCTGCTGTGGGAGCAGGGAGTCTGGCAGGGACTTGCTCCTCTGGAATGGGAGGGGCTTGAAGGTCAGGGCAGAGGCCGGTGGTACATGCCGACGGGGTGGCGCCGAGAATTAGACGGCCGTTTCATTGTAAACCAGGGCCCGGTTGTCTGGGTTGCCACCGATCCAGGTGCCGTGCGGCGCCTAGAGGCTGCTCGTCTCTGGCTGACCCTTGGGTTTCGCCAAGGACATCTCGATCAGGTCAAGGCCACTTTAGAGGGAGGCATCATTTCCGCGGGCAGTGCTGACCTGGAAGAGCGTGTCATCCGTTGGTCCGCACCCATCCGTTTCGAGCGAGAGGACGGATGGCGGGGGGATTCCGAGAGTGGTTGCGCGCCTCGCCCGGAAGGGGGCAAGCCCGTGGAGCGGGTCGAGTTAAAGGACTTCCGGGCCACCCGACGTGTGGAGGGTGGATCCGAAACCCTCAGTGCCGAGGGCACTCGATGGACTGCTGCCGGCTTGCGGGTGGAAGGAAACGTACGCTGGGAACAACCGGTGGACGGAGAACGCCTGACCCTGCGGGCACCTAGAGTCCTGATGCGGGAAGGACCTGGTTCGGACCTTCCGGAGGCGCTGCCCATTGGGGAAGCCTGGGCCGAGGGGCAGCCCGTGATCACCTGGGGGACAAAGAGCCTCACCAGTCCCCGAATGCAAGCCCGGCGAAGGGAACGAACATGGCGCATTCAGGCGCCGGTTCTGGGGCGCGGTGAACAAGGCACTTTTAGTGCCGGGGCGGGCCATGGGTCTCCGCGACGGTGGGAATTTGCGGGTCCAGTGAAGGCCAATGTCATCCAGGGGGGCGTACTCCGAGGGGATCGGCTCTTCTGGGAGGATGACACCTGGACTTTCACGGGCAGCCCAGCCACCTGGACCCGTGTTCGCGAGCGCCTTGCGGGTCCCCGCATCATCCGCCAGGGTGGCCTGGTAGCCTTTCCGGAGGGGATCTCTGGAGCCCTCAACACCCTGGACGGTGATTTCAGAATCCGGGCGGATCAGGGCAATTACCAGGTGGGAGAAATCCAACTCATCGGGCGGGTTGAGTGTCAGGGGCAAGGGTGGCGCTTGCAGGCGGATCGCATCTCGGTAAGGCTGGGCCCAGGGAACGTGGTGAAACAGGTCCTCGCCAAGGGTTCCGTCACGCTGAGGGGGCGCATGGGCGAAGGCTGGGGAGAATCTTTGGAGCTGGACCCCGATCCGGCTTCGCCCAAGGTCCGTTGGCAGGGGCGCGTGCGAGGGCTGGCCGAGGTGAAACCATGATAGAAACCCAGGAGATTCGCCTCGAGGCCCGCAATCTTTGCAAGTCCTATGGCGACCGCACCGTAGTGCGGGGCGTCTCTCTGGAGGTGTCGCCGGGAGAAGTCGTTGGATTGCTGGGCCCCAACGGTGCGGGCAAGACGACGACCTTCTACATGGTGGTGGGTGTGGAAGCCCCAGATGCCGGAGAAATCTACTGGTGGGGCAGGGACATCACAGCCATGCCCATGCACCGGAGGGCCCGCAAGGGGATCGGGTATCTGCCTCAGGAATCCAGCATTTTTCGAGGCCTTACCGTTTGGGAAAACCTTATGGCCCTGGGAGAGTTCCAGCCCATCCCAAAATCCGAGCAGCAGGAACGCTGTGAACGATTGCTAGAGGAATTTCACCTCCACAAAGTTCGCAACACCCTGGGAATGAGCCTCTCCGGCGGCGAGCGGCGGCGGTGCGAAATGGCCCGAGCGCTGGTCACCAGCCCCAAGATCATGCTGCTGGACGAACCCTTTGCAGGGGTGGATCCAAAATCCGTGCTTGAGATCCAGGGGCTTATCGATGACCTCAAGAAGCGTGGGATCGGTGTACTTATCACAGACCACAATGTTCGCGAGACCTTGCAGATTGCCGATCGGGCTTATATCTTGGCGGACGGGATGATCATGAAACACGGCCTGCCGCAGGAAATCGCCGAAGACCCCGACATTCGCCGGGTGTACTTGG
>JFJP01014370.1_pt1 | contig 10750 bp, 7 predicted proteins | sample 431651 | NCBI WGS metagenome assembly JFJP01 (sample SAMN02602958, study PRJNA72255) | Microbial mat metagenome, whole genome shotgun sequencing project. | biome: fresh water; feature: sink hole; material: water; isolation source: purple microbial (photo- and chemosynthetic) mats found in...
AAGACTTGTTTAGTTTCATCGGGACTTGTGGCAAATAAAGTTCCTTTTAATCCGGCAATTAAAGCTTCGGGAGGTAAGTTAATTACTTCACCTGCTTCTATCTCTGGTAATTCGGGAAATTCTTCGGGTCCCATGCCTCTGACGGTATATTTTCCTGATGCTGATGTGATCGTGGCAATGGCTTCTCCGGCATTATCATCTAATGTAATTTCTCCATCAGGTAATCGGGAAATAATATCATTTAATAACTTAGCTGGTAAGGTGAAAGTACCCCCTTCTTCAACCTGTGCGGCAAAGCTAGTACGAATACCCAAACTCAGGTCAAAAGCGGTTAAACTCACTTTTTGGGTTTCCTCATTCGCAACTAACAAAACATTAGAAAGTATCGGATGGGTGGGGCGCGAGGGAACAGCCCGACTCACTAAAGACAGGTTGCTATTGAGATCGTTTTGTGTGCAAATCAGTTTCATTTTGTTGCTAAATTTAGTGCTTCGTAGTTAGGGTTTGACTGTGGCTATATCAATTCGGATATTCCTAAATTATTTAAAATAATTTAGGATTTATAATCTCTATAACCCGAAGAATATCTTATCACTATTCATGTATGTTTGTAACGTCCATCTGGGAAATATATCGGCAATTACCTACAGGGTAGGCTTAGGAAATAGTGTTTTTTATAGTTAGTATCTGGCTAGATTAATTTTGGGATCTGCTGACAGCGTTAATGCGATCGCCTAATTGACGCAAGGTTTGTGATAAATTTGGGTCCGTGTGCCGTAGCTGGGTAATTTTGTCACAACTATAAAGTACGGTTGTGTGATCTTTACCTCCAAAAACATCACCAATTTTGGGTAAACTTAAGTCGGTATGTTGGCGCATTAAATACATGGCTACTTGACGCGCTAAGCTAATTTCTCGCCGGCGAGAATTTCCTTTCAAATCTTCTGCTAAAACATGGAAAGCATCGGCTACTGCTGTTAAAATTACCTCTGGGGGGGCTTCTAATTTCTCTGTTTGTGGATTCAAAATTGGGGCAAGATTATCAACGGTCATCGGTAGGCCGGTAATGGAAAGATAAGCGACTGCTCTAATTAAAGCTCCTTCTAATTCTCGAATATTTGATTTATAATTAGAAGCAATATATTCAATGACATCTCGCGGTAGTCTCATGTTTTCATACTCGGCTTTTTTTTGCAAAATTGCCATCCGAGTTTCTAAGTCTGGTAGTTGAATGTCGGCAATTAAACCCATTGAAAACCGAGAGCAAAGACGTTCTTGTAAACAGGGAATTTGATTAGGTGGCCGGTCGGAAGCTAAAACTATTTGTTTGCCGGCTTCGTGTAAGGTATTAAAGGTGTGAAAAAATTCTTCTTGGGTATATTCTTTGCCTTCAATAAATTGGATATCATCGACTAATAGTACATCAGCGGCTCGATAATGATCGCGGAATGTTTGCATACTATCTTTACGAATTGCCGCGATTAAATCGTTGGTAAATTTTTCGGTGGAAACGTAAAAAATCTTGGCGGCTGGATCGATTTCTAGGCGATAATGACCGATAGCCTGCATTAAATGGGTTTTACCTAAACCCACACCTCCACACAAAAATAAGGGGTTAAATTCTCTCCCTGGAGATTCGGCGACGGCTAAAGATGCAGCATGAGCCATGCGATTGTTTGAGCCTACTACGAAACGGGCAAATATATATTTGGGGTTTAAGTTGGCAGGTTTAGGTTGGTGGTGGGAGTGGTTTTCTGAAAAATTGGGGCTGGGAGGAGATGGCCAAATCATTTCCGATCCGCCATTATTTGCTTCCTCTGCATTGAGGGTAGTAATATAGATATCGACGGGATAACCAAGGATTTCTTCTGTTACTTGGCTGATGGTTTGAATGTAATATTTTTGTAACCAATTCCGAGCAAATGGGTTAGGGGTACGAATGATTAAACAGTTATTTTCTAATTGTTCGGCTGTCGCCGTTTTGATCCATGTCTCGAAGGTGGGTCTACTTAGTTGTACTTGGAGACGTTCAAGCACCTGATTCCACAGAGTTTCTAGGCGCATTTTTAATAATTTATTGGTGATTGTTAACTGCTAATTGCTAATTGCTAATTGCTAATTGCTAATTGCTAATTGCTAATTGCTAATTGCTAATGGCTAACTGCTAATTGCTAATTGCTAATGGCTAATTGCTAATGGCTAATTGCTAATGGCTAATGGCTAATTGCTAATGGCTAATTGCTAATGGCTAATGGCTAATTGCTAATTGCTAATTGCTAATTGCTAATTGCTAATTGGGATACGCAGATTAGAGGGATTTCTCTAATTTCACGGATTAAATGGTCATCGGTGTAATCCGTGTAATCCGTAAAATCTGTGTTCGTAATTGCTAATCAAAATTAATTTTTATCATGGTTGTTATCCCGTAAATTTCTTATTATAACATTAATCTTGATTTTAGCATAAAGACTTAGCTAATCTCAATTATGATTTGTAATTAATCAATTATGGTTGTGCATGACTTAAATATTTATGCTATCTTACCATAGAGCCTAGGATCAAGTCAATAAATTCCTAACGCCGTTCACAGTGTGCGATCACAAAGGTGGGGCGGATGTTTACTTTGTTAATTTTAATTATGAATTTCAATCAAGCACGGGCGACCTTTCAGAAAATCTGGGGTTACGAAGATTTTAGACCCCCGCAAGGTGAAATTATCCATAGTTTACTTTCGGGAAAAGATGCTCTAATTATTATGCCTACTGGTGGTGGGAAATCAATCTGTTTTCAACTGCCAGCCTTATTACAAACTGGTTTAACCTTGGTGGTATCACCGCTGGTAGCTTTGATGGAAAATCAAGTCAAAGAATTGCGAGATCGTAATCTTGCCGCTGGTTTAATTCATAGTCAATTATCGGCACAAGAACGAAAATTAACGATCAGAAAATTACAACAAAATCAGTTAAGATTATTATACTTATCTCCTGAAACATTACTGAGTAAACCTATTTGGGAATTACTCAATCAGCCCCAACTAAAAATTAATGGTTTAATCCTTGATGAAGCTCATTGTTTAGTACAATGGGGAGAAACTTTTAGACCGGCTTATCAGCGTTTAGGCGCAGTGCGACCGGCTTTACTTAAGGCTAAACCAGCGGGGAGTAAAATCGCAATTGCCGCTTTTACGGCTACGGCCGATCCGTTAACGCAAAAAACTATTAAGAATGTTTTAGAATTGCAAAAACCAGAAAAGTTTTTACTAAATCCCTATCGAGAAAATCTACATCTGCGAGTTCAAATGGTTTGCACGCCAAGAGGCAGACAACAACAGTTATTAAAGTTTATCAAAGCCAGAAAAAATCAAGCTGGTTTGATTTATGTTCGCACTCGTAAAGATAGTGAGAATTTAGCAGCTTGGTTTGAGGAAAAAGATTATATTACTGCCCCCTATCACGCTGGTTTAAGTCCAGAAGAAAGACGAGAAATAGAACAAGATTGGCTAGATGGAGAAATCCAATTTGTTGTCTGTACTTCCGCTTTTGGCATGGGTATTAATAAGTCTAATGTCAGATGGGTTGCACATTTTCAAGCACCGCTGTTATTATCAGAATATATTCAAGAAGTTGGTAGGGCAGGACGTGATGGTAAAGCCGCAGAAGCTTTAACATTAATTAGTGAACCGACGGGATGGTTAAATCCAGAAGATAAACAACGGCGGGAGTTTTTTGAACAGCAATTGCGATCGCAATATCAGAGAGTTCAAGAATTAGCTAGAAAACTACCAAGGCAAGGAGAAATTGAGGAAATTTCTAAGAAGTTTCCCGACGGTGCGATCGCGTTATCAGTTTTACACAGTTCTGGACAATTACACTGGGAAGATCCTTTTAATTATATAATTAATCAATCAGTGCGATCGGTTCCCGGAGCACAACTGAATCGGCGAGGGGTACAACAAATGACAGCATATCTGACAACTCACCAGTGTCGGTGGCAATTTCTATTACAAGCTTTCGGCTTTGAAATAGAAGCTAAATTAATGCGTTGTGGCCATTGTGATATCTGTCAAAAGAGTTAACGGTTAACAGTTAACAGTTAACTGTTAACCATTCACGATTAATCGAGCTTTCAAAGCTATTGTCATCCCCAAACTTTATTTAATCTTGTTAAGCATGATGCGATCCTAATGCCAATTTTATCTTATAAGTGACATACTCCCACATCAACCTGAGTACAGGTATGATGTGGGCTTCTTAGCAGCCCGATCAAGGGTATGCAAGATTTCCTTCGCGGTACTTTCATCCATAGAGCCAACTACAGAAAGATTCCCACTACGGCGTTTTATACTGGGGAAAATGCCCAACCCCAGTCTTTTTAGGTTGATCGCGGCATTAATATCGCGATCAACCATCAAAGAATTTTGCTCGTCCCAATAATCTCGAATGGAACAATCAGTAAAAATAATTTCATTCCGATAACTCAGTACCATTGAGGTATAAGCAGGTTTTTGTGAAATGACGACTGCCCCAGCTTTTTCGGCTATGTAGTTCAGTGTCGTAAAAAATTGCCCAAAGGCTGCATCTTGCCAAGATTTGTTGAGTCCTGATTTGGCAGATTGTCCATTAGGTAAATACTTCCCATCCTCGTCTTGTTTAACCTTATTTCGCTTGGTTAAGCCTTGAAGATTTAAGTCTTCATGGAAAAAGAAACTTGCTCCTGATCTCACCAATCTATGAGCAGTTTTGTAATGGAAGTCTTTACGAGAACGAGCAATTCGTTGATGTTGCCTTGCTTCCTTTTTCGCTAATTTGCGTCTTGACTTAGAACCTCGTTTCCGTTGGTTCCGTTTGGTTGAAATGCGCTCTAGCTTAGATTGATTCTTGCGGAGCGGTTTTAACGAAGGCAATTTCTCACCTTCTGATGTAGCCAGGTAAACATCTTCGTGCAACACTGCATCCAAACCGATTGAATTATCCCAAGTTGGAATAATTTGATCCGGGGTAAATTCAGGCACGGAAAGGTCTTCAAGAATTAACTGAATAAACCAACCATCAGCTTTTCTAGTAACACTAATTTGCTTGACGGTAAATCCATTGGGAATTGGGCGGTGCATCCGAACTTTGACAACCCCTAGTTTGGGTAATCGAATATAAATCCAATTCTTACGAATCAATTTAATCCAATCATCACCAGCAGTTGAAAAAGTCATAGTTCGGTAGTCAGCTTCAGTTTTGAATCGAGGTCTACCCGATTTTGTACCTTTACCGTCACCAACGATGAATCGCTCAAAGGCTTTGTCTACTCGCTTGGAAACATCTTGCAATACAGTTGAATCTACCTTTTTGAAGTCCAATAACTCACCACTGTGAACTACTTTGACCAAATCTTTTTTAAGAACTGGCAATTGTTGTTTTTGATGGTAGTAGTTAGGCTTTTCTCTGGGAGCCGCAATACTGGTTTTTAATGGACAATGGGAGCCGCAATACTGGTTTTTAATGGACAAGCGTTGATAGCAGTACGATTCATTTCCCACCAATCAAAGCGATCTCCCAACGGTTGATTGTACCAATAACGGCAAATTCTGAGCCATTGGTTTAAGGTAATTTTTTGATTAATGTCGGGATCAAACCTGTACTGATATGTCGCTTTCATTTGAGTTGCATCCAATACGCCTCAATTAGTGTTACTTTAACATAAACCATCAAACAATTTAAAGAAGTATTTTGTTCGTCTCGTCATCCATCTGCCCACTGCTCAAAGCTATGCTTTGAGATTGTGAACAGAGGTCATCCTCATCTCACGCGCATGAAAATCCCACACTAACCGAGGCAGTATAGTGTGGGGATTCCCGTCTGTTAAGCTAAATAAGAGCGCTACTTTCAAATAACAGGGTAAAGTAAAAATGCTTTGCAAGAACTTAAAAAACCTAAATAGCACTCCTATCGGTAAAGAGAACTCAGCTTCTGAAGAAGAAGCCATACTCCAATCCCTTTTAAAATATAGCTCAGATGGCATATTTATTGTCGAGCCAGCAGGGGAGGAATTTCGCTTTGTCTGTGCAAACCAAACCTACCTAATTATGCACGGGATCGCAGGCCTAGATATAGCTAACAAATTAATCAGCGAGTGCTTAGCAAAAGAGATAGCCCATACCATTGAGCAAAATCTCATATTTTGTCTTCAGAAAAAGCACTCCAGAAGTTACCAACAACCGATAGAAACAGAAATTGGTTCTCAATTAGCAAACGTTACCCTTTCCCCCATATCCGTCGGCGGTAAAATCACCAAAATCCTGGGTATTACCCAAGACATCACAGAAAGACAAAGAAACCGAGCTATCGCCCATTTACTACAAACTATCACCTTAAGTGTAGCCGAAGCCCAAGACTTTGACTCAGCCCTCAGCATTGCCTTGAACAAAATCTGTCAAGTCACGGGCTGGAATTACGCCGAAGCCTGGGTCCCTACCCCCGATCATATCTTTATTGAGTGTACAGCAGCCTGCTACAGCACATCTCCCAAACTCGACTCATTTCGCAATATTAGAAAAAAACAAAAATTTTCAGCTAGTAGTAACTTAGGAGAAATTTGGTCGCTACAACCTCTCAAATGGATGCCTAGCGATTTACCCCAACCCGTTGACAGTCTCCTTGATACTAAAATTGCTACCCAAGCTGATTTTCAAGCTGGGTTGAGTATTCCCATTCTTGCCAGCGGTAAACTGATTGCTGTCTTGGTGTTTTTCATGTTTGAACCCCGTTTAGAAAACAAACAAATTGCCCTAGTTTCGGCCCTAGGCGTGCAGTTAGGTGCAGTGATTCACCACAAAAAATATCGTAACATCTTTGAAAACGCCCTCGCGGGTATTTACCAAACATCTATCCAGGGAAAATATCACACAGCCAACCCGATGTTAGCCAAAATTTATGGCTATAGTTCCCCCGATGAAATGATGGCGAAGCTAACAGATATTGGGCAACAACTTTATGTTAAGCCTAATCGCCTGGATGAATTGCAACGCCTACTACAAAAACAAGATGTTATTTATGGTTTTGAATCAGAAATTTATCGCCAAGATGGTAGCACCATTTGGATTTCTGAAAGTGCTCGCGCTGTCTGTAACGATCAAGGTAAATTAATTGGTTATGAAGGTACTGTAGAAGATATTAGTCAGCGGAAACAAACAGAAGCAGAATTGTATAAACGAGAAAAATTGCTGCAAGGTGTGGCGAGGGCGATGCACCACTTATTAACAGATTCGGATCACCAAGCTGCGATTATTAAAGCCTTGGCTACTTTGGGAGTTGTCATGGGGGTAGAACGGGTTTATATTTACGAAACTCATCCCCATCCAGAGACAGGATTATCGGCTTTAAGTTTACGGTTTGAATGGGTAAAGCAATCTATTGAACCTAGTATTAATCGCCCGGATAGGCAAAATTTAACTCCTAGTAATTTTGGTTTAACTAGCTGCCAAAGTATTCTGGAAGCTACTCACGCCATTACTGATTTTATTGCTTCTTTACCTCAAGAAGAGAGAGAAATGTTAGAAAGGGAAGGTTTGTTATCACGCTTGATTGTGCCAATTAGAGTAGGAGGAAAACTGTGGGGTTATTTGGGATTTGATGATAGTAATAATTTACGCCGTAGTTGGTCAGATGGTCAAGTTTCGATGTTAATGGCAATTGGGGAGAGTATTGGGGGGGCGCTGCAACGTCAGAAAATGGAAGAAATGATGCGCCATGAAGCGCTACACGATCGATTGACTGGTTTACCTAATCGCACCTTATTAGGGCAAAAGTTAAATTTAGCTTTACAGAATGCTCGTCATCGCGAAAGTATGTTTGCTTTAATGTTTTTAGATTTAGATCATTTTAAGATCATTAATGATACTTTGGGGCACGCCATAGGGGATCGTTTGTTGCAGGCGGTGGTGAAGCGTTTGAGTAATTGTTTGCGGGAAGGTGATACAATTGCCCGGTGGGGTGGGGATGAGTTTATTCTGTTATTTCCCCATATTTCTCGCGCTAAAGATGCGGCGGCAATTGCCCAAAGAATTTTGGATGCTTTGCAGGGTAAATTTGATTTAGATGGGCATAAAGTTGGGATAGGTTCTAGTATTGGTATTGCAATTTATCCCATAGATGATGAAGATAGTGATTCTTTAATGAAAAAGGCCGATTCTGCTTTGTATCGCGCTAAGGAAGAAGGGCGGAATAATTTTCAATTTTGGAGTGGTTGATAGTTACAGCACTTTCCAGGTAAGTGAAGTACAGATAACGGGTAGGGACACGGCATTGCCGTGTCCCTACTATATCAACTGCATAAGTTTTCTTCCTTCTTCCTTCTTCCTTCTTCCTTCTTCCTTCTTCCTTCTTCCTTCTTCCTTCTTCCTTCTTCCTTCTTCTTACTCTTTAATCGCCTTACCCTCTCGGTTTACCAGACGATTTTTTGAACTATCCGCCGTCACATCCTCATACACCCCTTCCTCACGCTTTACATACTTAGTAAATCCAGCATTTTTGTAATCATTATTCGAGGTAGGCGTAATCAATCTGGGGGCACTCAGCATACGGCGGACCTTTGCATCTTCAGGGGTATCCCCGATTTCACACTTGGCTAATTTACACAATTCCCCCCAAGTAGTAACATCCTGGTTAATACTGTGGGAAACTTCAACTTGTTTGTTATTGGTGGGACAGAAATAATCGTAGATTGGCATAGCAATAATCTCTATCAAAACCAGTTGGCGATTGCTCAGTTTAGACTAATTCATGTTATTCTACTCCAATTGTTCCCACAATGCAAGAGGACAATCTTAATTTTTCCAGAAAAATGTCATTTAGTAGCCCACTTGCTTTAAACTAACTATAGCTCTAGCTCTATCGGAGGTTTTTCCATGAGTGATTTTAAAGTTACGCCTGAAGTACAATTAAGTATCGCTCAAATGTTAGAGCGCTACCAGTTAGAAGATGAATCTATTTTGCGGCGTTGGGCCAAACTACATGGCATCAATAGTAGTCGCGGTTTCTACTATCCTACAGAAGTAGATTTAATCGATCATGTTCATCACCATATTTACAATTTGGGAATGAGTATAACTGATTATCAAAATCTTTTAGATCGCCGCCGCACTAACAATACTAACAATTCTCAACCCATCACCGAACCTAATACAACTATTGCCAATCAAGTCGCTGATGAGGCTTACAATGCCATCGAAATGCTGACAGAACAATATTCAGAAGCCATTGATTTAATGGGAGAAAGAATTGCCGATCATTTCGTAGATGAACTTGATCTATCTGTGATGCGACATCTCGCGAAAAAGGTACAAGATCGCCGTAAACTTAATGGTCAAGGTAAGCCAAACCGCTTTTTACAAGTTATTAAAGCCGTGTTACAACCTAGTGGAAATACTCTGCTTGTCCCTAAACATCCTGACCAATCTAGTATTGAACTAGAGCATAATCATCGACTTGGTTAGGCTATTTATTTTCTTGAAGAATTGAAAGCTATCTCTAGGAAATGTTCAAACATTTTCCTAGGGTATTGGCTAATTTTTACATTAATCTTGGTAAATATTAATGATTAAATCATGGATGATCATTGGCAGCATTGTCTTTTTAGTAGGATTAGTCAGTGCCCTAGTTAAACCTACGGATTTTAGTTGGTTTAATCGCCTACAGCGTCCTAAATGGTTAGTCTTTGAAAGATTAATTCCGCTGATTTGGACTGTAATTTTTATCTGTGCCACTTGGTCTGCCGTGATTATTTGGGAAACCTATCCCGGAACTTCTCACACTTGGCTAAGAATGTTTTTGTATCTACTTTTAGAAATAGTAACAATGGCTTACACCCCTGTAATGTGTAATTTTCGGAGTTTGAAAGTTGGGACAATTATCGGTGGGACTGGTCTATTTTTAAGCCTGATCTTAGTAGTTAATATCTGGCAAATTTCAACGCCTGCGGCTTGGCTATTACTTCCTTATATACTTTGGAGCCCCATTGGTACTTACACAACTTGGGAAATGATGAATCTCAATCCGGCTGATGCTTAAGAATTTTCTCGCAATTTTGTAGGACCCACTTATCGTTCAATCCTCGTTAGGGACACGGCATTGCCGTGTCCCTACCGTGTTTCATAACAGCGGGAACTGCCGTATCCAAATTGATCGAATTAACAGCTTAACCACAAACTAACATTTACGATTGAGAATCAGATAAAATTTGTAACCGAATCGTCCTTTCTCCATCCCCTAAATCCACCTCAATAACTTCACCAGAAAGACTATCTAAACAGCCTAAAAGTAATCGTAAATTAGGCGTACTTGCGCCAGTATCAACATATAGCCGATCCGATAAACTACTTAAACGTTTCCACACAGTATAAAGTTTTGCCGTAGTTTGTTCCAGTAAAGCCGCCTGTTTCACCACATCCGCCGCCGTATTTAAACAGCCTAATCGCAAAGCTTCCTCTAAAGCCATTTCCATATCTAAATGGGACTGATTTAAAGCTTGCACTTGGGCGGCTGAATCCAAATATTTAGATAAATTTCGAGCATCGGAAGTTAACTGTTTCACTGTATCTACATCAGGATTTTCTGCTGCTTCTTTTTGAATTTCCACTTGATGAGATACTGGTAACTTTTCCATCTCTCTAACCAAAGGCGCTAGTAAACGGGTTGGCAGAGAACCAGTAGAAGCCTTTTCTTTCAATTCATCTGGCAACAATTCTGAGTTCATTGCTGTC
>JFJP01040743.1_pt1 | contig 10750 bp, 9 predicted proteins | sample 431651 | NCBI WGS metagenome assembly JFJP01 (sample SAMN02602958, study PRJNA72255) | Microbial mat metagenome, whole genome shotgun sequencing project. | biome: fresh water; feature: sink hole; material: water; isolation source: purple microbial (photo- and chemosynthetic) mats found in...
GCCGCCAGCCGCCTGACCCCGGCCGCCTTGCACTACGCCGAGCCTGACAGCCTGCGCCACAAGCTGATCGTCGTGCCCGATCTCAATGCCCTCGACCCGGCGGTGCGGACTGCGCTGCATGTGCTGGGCTCGCGTGGTGCCCTGTCGGTGGCCCAGGTCGGTCGCCACCCGCACGGCGGGCGCGGCGGCACCAGCGTCGTCGAAGTGCGCGGCCCGGTGGCACTCATCACCGGCGCTCCGGCGCAGCGGAAGGGTGGTCGCGGTGATCCTGACGAGCGCTGCCTGGCCATCCCTATCGACGAGAGCCCAACCGCGACGGCGCGGCTGCTGGCTGCGGAACGTCGTCGCCTGGCCCTGTCGCCGGAGCGCGTGGCTGCCGAGCGTCGCGTTGCCCGCGAGCGTCTGCATCGTCTCCAGCGTCTCGTGCGTCCCGGCCCGGTGACGGTGCCCTTCGCGGAGCGGGTCGTCTTCCCGGCGACGACAGTGCAGCACCGCCGCGATCAGCGCATGTTCTTCGGCCTCATCGCCGCCTCGGCGATCCTGCATCAACACCAGCGCTTGAGCACGGGCGGTGCCGTCATCGCTGACCGCCGCGACTTCGCCGTGGCGGTGCGGGTGGCTGATGCCTTGGGCCTGGGCTGTGCCCGTGATCTCTCGACCCCGGCGATGCAGGTACTGAAGCTGCTGTGGCAGATGAAGCGCACCACCGTGTCGATGATCGACCTGGCCGAGATGTTGCCGCACTGGACCCGCTGGACCTGCCGCGCGGCGCTCACCGAGCTGGAAGCCTTGGACTTCATTGTCAGCTCGCGCAGCGGCAAGGGCCGGCTGCGCTCCTACGAACTGGTGACGACCCCGACCGGACCCGGCATGGCGACAGGCCCGGCACGCATCCGGCTGCTCGACGAGGGTGTGACTCCCGAAGAAGTTGGCGTAATGGCGGCAGTTGGCGGCGAGGGTCCGCCATCTGTAACCCCCGGTGTAGCCGTATGTTGATGCCTAGTTGGCGTAATGGCGGCGCTTTTTCGGGGGTGTATTTCAACGCTCGAATCACAGAGCGGTGGAGCCACACACCGCCCCGATACCGCATCATAGTAACCGCCTGACCTACCCCTGACCCAACCGACCACCGCCATGCACCCCACCCAGACCGAGTTCATCAACTACCTCCGCACCAGCGGCCGGGTCGAGACGGCACGCGGCTACGGCAACGCGCTGAGCCACTACCAGCGCTGGCTCGCCGACGCTGGCCTCGACCCGCTGACCATCACCACCGATGGCATCCGGCAGTACCAGCGCTTCCTCGCCGAGGTCTACGTCAGCCCGCGCGGCACGCGCTTGGCCAAGGGCACCCAATGCACCCGCCTCGCCACGGTGAAGGCGTACCACGCCTGGCTGGCGCGGCGCGGCCTCACGCTCACCGATGTCTCGCGCGGGGTGCAGCTCCCGGTGATCGCCCGTGGCCCCGTCGCCCGCGATCACATGAGCCTGCAAGAGGCGACCGCCATGCTCCAGACCCTGAGCGCCGAGGTTGCCCGCTACCCCGAGGGTAGCCAGCGCTGGGCCGACGCGGTGCGGACGTTGGCCTTCGTTGCGCTCGGCCTGGCCACCGGCCGGCGGCGCTCGGGTCTGCGCAGTCTGAGCCTGGCCAACGTCGATTTCACCCGCAACGAGGTGCGGATCGAACGCGAGAAGGGCCGCCCTGGTCGCGTGCTGCCGGTGGCGATGTGGGCCATGGTCTGCCTGCGCACCTACGTCGAGCGGGCGCGGCCGGTGCTGTGCTGGCAGATCGAGAACGCCTGGCTGTTCGTCGGCGACCGCAGTCCGCAGCTCGGCCGCAACACCATCGCCGACATGCTGGAGCAGGCCCAAGCCAAGACCGTCGCTGCCAACCCTGATCTGACCGACCTCGCGGCCAAGCGCATCACCCCACACGCCATGCGCGTCTCGTTCGCCCATCTGCTGTTCCAGGGCGGGGCGAACCTGCGCACGATCAACGAACTGATGCTGCACGAACACCTGGGCACGACGGCGCGGTACACACCGCTCGGCCTCGAAGACCTCCAGCGGGTGTGCGCGACCGCGCACCCTCGGGGCTGATCGCCATGCCGGTTCGCCTGCCCGAGTGGATGGAGGACTACCTGGCCCAGCGTGCCGCCGAGGGCCTTGCCGTCGCCAGCCTGCGGGGCTTTCGCAAGCGCCTCACGCCGCTCGCTCGCTTCCTCGCGCAGCGCGGGGTGCGCCGGCCCGCTGACATCACCCCCGCCGACATGGACACCTACCTCACCAGCATGGCGGCACGGGGCGTGTCGTGGCGCTCGCGGCGCACCATCGCCAGCACGCTGCGCACGCTCTGCGCCTGGTGGCAGGCCCGTGGCCTGGTGCTGGCCAACCCTGCCCGCGACCTGCCGGCGGCCGAGCCTGATGACGACGAGCTGCCGGCTGCGCCGCTCTCCGAGGCCGACATCGCCGGGTTGTTCGCCAGCCTGCCCGGTGCCGACGCCGCCGACCTCCGCGACCGGGCGGCGTTGGAGCTTCTCTATGGCTGCGGCCTGCGCCTCTCCGAGGCCCTCGACCTCGACGTGGACGACCTCGACCTGGAGGCCCGGACCCTGCACGTCCGCGACGGCAAGGGCGGCAAAGGCCGTCTGCTGCCGCTGCCGCGCGGGGCCTGGGGTGCGGTGCAGGACTACCTCGCGGTGCGGCGCGACCTGCTGCGCGGGCCGGACCACGGGGCGCTGCTCGTGAGCGCTCGCGGGGCTCGCCTGGCCGAGTGGGCGCTGCGGGCGCTGTTTCGGCGGCTCAACGCCGAGCGGGGGAGCGACGCGCCGCATCTGTACCCGCACCTTTTGAGGCATTCGATAGCCGTTCACCTGCTCCGGGGCGGGGCTGACATCAGGCACGTCCAGGCCCTGCTCGGGCATTCTTCCGTCGAAACAACCCGTGTATATTTGCGCATGGTGCCGGGGCACCTGCGGGAGGCGTACGACGCAGCCATGCCGACGATCGCGGTGGAGGGGATGCCCTCAGCGGTAGCTGAAGATCCAACCCTGCGACACGGGCCGGTCGTGGGCCAGGTTGTAGATGCCGGTGCCGAGGTCGATGGTCGCGCAGATCAGCACGGCAAACACCGGGATAGCGAGCACAAGGGCGATGAGGGCGGAGCGGGAGATGGGCATGGGTAGCCTCCTGTCCCGCCAGCCTACAGACCGGGCGGCGGCACGTCTAGTTGACCAACAGACCGTTCCGTATAGGGCCGCAACCGACGTGGCGTTTCCCGTAAGTCCTGATGACACAAAGCACTGTGGGCAAGAGGATGCCGTTGATGCGGTGCCGGCCGATAGCCTGGGGCCTTCTTGTACCCCGGAACTTCCCTCTATCTTGGGACATCCCACCACGGGGGCTTCCCCTATGCCTATGACCACGACCGCGCGCAGTGCTCCTGATTTCCTGACGGCGATGGCCGTCGAGCCGCAAGTGGCCTCGGCCGCCGAGCGGAACAAGGATCTCGTGGACATGCAGCTGCGCATGCGCGAGTTCTCGCCGCAGGTGCATCAGCAGGTCCAGCGTCTGGAGCAGGAAAACCGCATCTCGCTCGCGCTGCGCCGCCAGCGCGGCTGGTGAGGCGGCGGTTGCCGGACGATGACGCATGCTCGATGGCTTGTTCCGGCAACAGATCACCACTGAAAAACGGGCTTCTCTTCAAGAGTTGATCGGGGCACCGCCGGAGTTCGCGGCGGTGGTCGGCTCGATAGCGATGGAGCAGCGGTATGTCGATGCCGATTACCGCGATCTCTTCTACCATCACTATGCGGGCAAGCACCGCGAGTGGCAGCGCGACTGCCAGCGGCTTCACCTGTGGGACGTTGACGGCTTCTATCTCGGGGCCGTTGTCCGCAGCTTCGACCCGTACAACGAAGACCGCCCGTGGCATCCGTTCAAGTACGATCTATCGCCCCGCTGGCTCGCTGGCGGAGCGGAGCCGTGGTATCTGTTGGCGGCTAAGCGGCACCTCCATGCCATCGACGAGGCGCACGAACTTCGCCGATTCCCGAGCATCGCTCAGGACGGCGAGTACACGCGCTGCGCCCATGCAGCGCTGTGGAACGTCCTGACCTTCCTGGCCGACAAGTATCGCATCTACAAGGCGCGGTTACCGACGGAGATCCAGGAACTGTCGGCCAAGTGGACGGTCGAGCGTTCGTTCCCGTCGCAGGGCCTCATCACCGAAGAGATGAGCAGCGTGCTGCTCGCCTGTGGCCTGTACCCGCGCATCTACTATGCGTCGAGTGTCGAGAAGGCGGGCGGCAACTTCGACCTGCTGGACCTGCTTGATGTGTACCTCGACTCCGGGTTCCCCATCCTGACGGGGATAGAGAAGCGGCCGGACACCTTCTTCGCGGCGTCTCCAGGTCGTGCCCGATGGGACGCGCCGCCGGAAGGCGGCGAAGGCCATGCCGTTGTCATCGTTGGCCACAACCACACGCCACAGGCTCAATACGCATCGAGTCGCCCTGCCCTGGCGTACCGACATCGCTCGGCGTATCTCGTAGTCGATGACAACGGTTTCCCGTATTCGCAGATGAAGCTGGTGCCGAAGGGAGACGACCGAGCCCGCATCGCTTACAGCGACGACGGTCACGGCCAGCCGCGCTTCAACTGTCTGGCCGACATCATCGTGCCGTTGCCTCGCCGCATCGGGATCTTCGCCGAGGACATCCTGGGACTGCTGCCCTTCCTCGGCAGCACCACGAGCAACAACCTGCGGTTGTTGGATGTCGATCCGGCGGACATCGCCTTCCGTCCGTTCTTGATGTCGGCTGGCGGCTACCGCCAGTTGATGCTGAAGCTCTATGGCCCCACGCTCCTCTCGACTGGCTCCGCCTACCTCACGGTCATCGGGAAGATGCCATTGCCACACTTCGTGTGGGTGATCGAGGTTGTATCGCGTGCGGCCTTGCAGAGCGCGTCCGGTAGCGATCAGCGGGTCTACGGCCATATCGTGCTCGATGCGAGCGCGCAGGATCTGAGCGCCGACGACAGCTACGAGCGGTTCTTGTTGCTTTGGAACTTGGGCATGGCCTGGGCGGCCTTCAACAGCAAGGGTGAGCAGTACAAGGACACCTGGACGCCGCCTGCGAACGTTCAGTCCAAGCCGTGCTTCCCGTTGATGTGCCACAACCTGCGCAGTGCGAACTCGCCGGTGTTCAAGTCGAGGGCTGAGTCGTGAGCGCCTGCGGAACGAGCTTGGCGCGGCCCAACGGCCTGAGCCATCGTTCCGCTGGTGTCCTTGTCCACGCGGCTGCTGGCGTTCCTGTCCGGCTCTCGCCCTCGATGTCGGCCTGGTACTCGTCCCGGTCGGATAGCTCGAACCTCGGCGGCCCTGGCCGTGCAGCGCCTCGCAAGGAGGTCGCCGCGCCGGTCGAGCGGCTGCTTTCTTGTGAGATCGCGTTGTCCTGGCTCGGCGGCGATGTCAGGAACCGCTACTATGATGCGGAGATTGGTCGGTACATCAGTAGGGATCCGCTGGGGTATCCGAATGGATTGAATAACTACCTCTATGTAAACAACAATCCGATCAATCGAGTTGATCCATTGGGCCTGGGTTGGGGATTCGACCTTTTGGATGCCGTTCTTGGCGCTGCGGAAACGGTTGCGAATGTTGGAATGGGGGTCGCTGACGGTGTCGGATTTGGATTGGCGTCAACCGCTGCTGGTATTGTGTATGGTGATGATGTCGTTGCCGACATTCAACAGAGCGGGGGTTATACAGTTGGTGAAGTTGCGTCTTATATCGATCCGAAGAACGCATCTAAGAAATTGCTCACGGCCACGGGTAGGGCACTCATTGAATATGGCACGGATCAGGCCAAGGTTGCTGTTGCTGATTCCCTGGGCGAAGCAACTGGGACTGATCTGGGGCTACTCGCTGACGCGGCTGGTTTGGCGAGGTCTGGGAAGTCTGGTAGCGGGCCATCGGCTAATACGCATGCGGCAGCAGCTGTGCACCCTGAGGGACCTGTTAAGCCCGGTGACAAAGCCACCTATGGCGAGTTGAAAGACCAAAAAAGGAAGAACGGCGAGACGGAGTCACTCGACATGGATCACCGGCCGTCATTAGCAGCACAGGTAGCAGCCGCAGAAGATATCAAGGGCAAGGCACTAACAAAGCAAGAGATTGCTAAGCTGAAAAGGGATTCGCCAGCTGTGGCAACTCCAAGGGCAGACCATCGAGCAATGAGCCGAACCTACGGTGCCAGAAATACAAAAGCAAAAGTCGACATGGACAAAAAGGATTTGGCTGCTGCTCGAAGGAGAGATAATGCTGCATATAAAAAGAAAAAGAAATGAGGGAGAATAATACCATGAGGATGGCGACGTACATTGATATGAATATTTCGTCTCTCCTTACTGCAGATCCGTTCAACGGGTGGACAGTGAGGCGATCTACGGAAAATTCATTGGTCGAACCTATTGTGCATTATGTCTTTCCCAAAAGGGGTGTTGAGTTGCGGTGCGACGTTAGAGAGAGGATTAGTGTAATGTTTTTCACCCTTACAAAGATTACTGCTGATTTATTGGAGTTGGGACAAGACTGTTCTCGTAAGGGAATTAGGTCGGCTTTTGGCCGTCCGTCAAAAATTGGCAAGCCTGGAGCACACCCAATTTTGGGAACAATCAATCCTTGGGATCGATTTTCATTTGAGTCTTATACTATACACTTTGAGTATTCTCTGGCAGACGACCAATGTTGTAGCGTTACGATCATGCGGCCTGATGCCGTCCCGTAATTCATCCACGAGTCAGTAATTCGTATTCATCATCCGCATGGAGACTTCGCCCATGATTTCTTTGCCTATTGACGCGACCCAACCTCAAGGATTAGTGATGTTACTTTTGGCGTCAGGCGCGGTCTCTTTGTCTGCTGCCGACTTCGGCATCTGTCTCCATCGCCCCGAGTCCGTCGGTGACCGCACCGTCGTCCACGCGACCGGCCTATCCTTCCAGCTGGTCCGAATCCTCGTTGACGGCGTCCAGCAGCCGAACCGAGATGAGAAGATCGCCGTGGACTTCGAGGTCGCAGCCGAGGTCCAGGGCGTGACCCCGGCCGGCAAGCCGACCAAGATCAAGCTCGTCATCCGCAAGGCCCAGGCCGGGCCGGAAACGCCGTCCGAGGCGTTGCTGCCGGCTGACGCCGTGGTTGTCGTCGAGCGTGTGAACGGCAAGACCGCCTTCGTCGACGACAAGGGTGCCGCGTACCCCAAGCCGGTGCATCAGGCCCTGAGCATCGTCTTCTCCATCGGGGACGGCTCGACGAACGACGATCAGGTCTTCGGGACTAACGAGAAGAAGAAGCCCGGCGACACGTGGCCGGTCGCGGCTGACTTCGCCGTTCAGAAGCTCCGCGATGAGGGCTTGCCGGTCGATCTCGCCAACGTGAAGGGCACAGTGTCCTTCCTCGGGCTGGTGAAGGACGGCGGCGTCGAGTGCCAGAACCTCTCGGCGTCCATGCAGATGAAGGACGTCGCCTTCCCCTTGCCACGTGGCCTGAAAACCACGTCGAGCAACCTGGAGATCGTCTTCGCCGGTCACTTCCCGGTGGACATCACCAAGCCGCGCACGCAGCAGTCGATGAGCATGGACACCCAGGTCGAAGCTGCCGGCAAGGTGCCTGGCCCTGACGGCACAGAGAAGGCCGTCAGCTTCACCATGACCATGAAGCGTCGCGCCGAACTCTTCATCACGCCCGCTGCGAAGTAGCCCACCATCCCAGCCTTCTTCGTCGTCTCGGCACCCCCGTTGGCAGTTGGACCGGGAATCACTCGGCGGGCGTCGGGAACGTGACCACCTCTCTGCGATCACCATGACCGCGCGAAGGCGGTGTTCGGGTTGAAGTGCTCTGAGGGGCTCGGCAACTGGCTGCCGCCGAACTGCTTGTGCTTGGCGATGATCCAGGCCCCGAGCCTGGCGTGCTCGGGAATGTACGTGCAGCGCAGCCGATCGGCGATGCCCAGGTAGTCGGAATCATTAGCCGTGAACACGTCGGACTTGCTGGGCGTGGCGTCGGGCGGGGTAGCTGATCAGAAACAGTCTCTCGACTATCGACTATTCACCGCCGCACGCCACTATATACATCTTCCCACCATGCTCCTCTCCCGGATCGTCGTTGGCGTAGTTCTCGCCATCTCGTGTTTGTCCTCTCTGGCAAGCGCCGAGGATCCCGACACCGACTCTGGCATCAGTCCCAACCTCTTCGCGACTGATCGGCAGGCATTAGTCATGAGTGGGCCGAAGCAGCCCACGCTGCTGCCCCTGGTACGACTCGAGCGGGATCCCATCGCCGCATCGGGGGAATTGGTCATTCCTGAACCAGGTGCTGATCTCACAGGCTGGAGTGATCTCACCAATGCGGCGGTTGATCGCATAGAGGCCTGGGCCTCCGCAACAGCGCCCGTGCCACCACAGGTGGCGACGTGGTTTGCTGCCCATCCTCAAGCACGACGCTCCTTCTGGCTCAGTCTTTCGCCTGACTACGACCATCCCGCAAAGGCTCTTGATGTCCTGAACCACCTCATCGAGACCAGAGAACGAACGGTTAGCGCCATGCCTAACCTGGCGATTGCCATGGCGTTGGTGTACGATCAGCCCGATGCGGTCCTCACGTCCCGCTACATCGTCGTCTGGGGTGTGCAGGCCAGCCAGTTCCCAGACCCCCCGACCATCGATACCGTCTGGGATTGGCTGACGAATCCGGCCGTTACCAACAAGCTTAATACCCCGCTGACCTCGCTACCCATCTCTGCACTGGTTCACATGGTGGATCTCGATGTCTCCGCCGAGGACTACGTATTTGTTCTGAAACGGCACACGGGATATCGGAATACACTTGATGAACTATACGCATCCGTCCTCTATGACCAGGGTAAGGCTCAGGGCGACCCGCCCTGGTTGGGCAGCAAACCCTACACCCTACGCACCATCGCCGCCAGCGGTGGGGTGTGCACCGAACAGGCATATTATGCAAGTCGTATCGCCAAAATTCTTGGCACGCCCGCACTCATCGTGCGCGGGCGAAGCCGAGCGTCGATCGGCAGAGGGCATGCCTGGCTGGCCTTCCTGAGTCGTAATGCGAACAACACGAACTGCATGGCCTATGGTGGCCGCTACAACAACGGCCGCTATTACACGGGCGAGGTGTTCGACCCTCAAACGCGAACTCGCACCATCGACCGGGAACTGGAGTTGGTCTGGGCCTCTGGTCTGCGCAATCCCGAAGCCTCGCTCCAGGCGGCAGCCCTTGTCCGACTCGCCGAGTTAGAGCGTCCGACGCACCCTGCGCGAGCTGCCTCCCTCGCTCGCGAGGCGGTGATCCTTGATGATCGTTGTGGTCAAGGATGGCTGGCTGTTGCCCGCAGCATCGCTGACGGCTCGATCCCACTTGCCGACGCCAATCGCATGCTGGAGCGCATGCTCACAGCATTAGAGGACTACCCGGATGTCACAGCCAAATCGATATCCATCGCAGTTTCAGCAATACCCCAAGACCAGGGGGGTCGTCGTCAACGCCTGTGGGATGCCGCCTATGCCATATATAAGGATCGGCCAGATCTCCGCCTCTCCTTACGGCAACGGCACGCAGCCGACCTCATTGCTGCCGGACAGTTCGACCAAGCTGTCGCGGTTATCAACAAGGTCCTGGGCGAACACGGCTCCGAAGGTGCGCTCATTCTCCCCGTCGCTGAATGGTTGGTCGATACAGCCGTGCAACGCAAAAAAACGAATCCATCCATGAACCTGCGACCGGTGCGCAGCGCGCTGGAGACCGCTGACGCCGCCTTTCCCAAAACCTATCGGAATAAGCCGTCGGACGCCTACCTCGCATTTCGAGCGATTATCGATCGTTTGAAATAGCAAGACGTGATAAGATCGGGCCTCGGTGACGCTGCGGTAGTGGTGCTTGCCAGGCGGATGATCTGAAAGGAGCGCTTCTACGCGGCACTCATCACGCAGGCCGATGCCATCTTCGACCGACACCTGGAACACCTCAAGAAAACCAAACCATGAAGAAGCTCGATACCGTTCTCTCCGACATGTTCACCGCCGAGGAGCGCGCCGAGATCCGGCGTCGCGCCCAGGAGAAGATCGCCGGCCTGCGCTTGGCGCAGATCCGCGAGGCGCAGCACGTCACCCAGCAAGAGGCGGCGGACGCGATGGGCGTGTCGCAAGCAGCGCTGTCGAAGCTGGAGCGCCGCCCCAACGTCACGGTCAGCGCCTTGCAGCGCTATGTCGAAGCCCTCGGCGGGAAGTTGGAGGTCAACGTACTGCTGCCCAAGCGTGGCCGCTCGCGTCGGGTCGTTGGCGGCAGGTCGACATCGCGGCTGCGGCCAGCCCAGCGCATCACGCTCGTCTCGGCCTGACGGGGCAGTCCCAACGTCGCGTTACCAGAGATCGTCCGGCTACATCGCGCGCATCTACCCCAATTCCTCCGCCGCCTTCCGCAGATCATCCGCCCGACGAATTCGCGCATAGGCCCGGCGCGTCGTCTCCAGGCTGGCATGCCCCAGCAGTTGTCGCGCGAGTTCAAGATCATGCGTCTCGACGATGCGCTTGGCCGCAGAGCGGCGGATGCTGTGGGCCGAGAGCCGACGCGGCTGGGCGACATGACCGGCGTCGTCGCGCGCGATGTGTCCAGCGCGCTCGAGCAGTTCGAGGATCACGCGGCTGAGCATGCGCACGGTGAGGCGATGAC
>JFJP01040744.1_pt1 | contig 10750 bp, 11 predicted proteins | sample 431651 | NCBI WGS metagenome assembly JFJP01 (sample SAMN02602958, study PRJNA72255) | Microbial mat metagenome, whole genome shotgun sequencing project. | biome: fresh water; feature: sink hole; material: water; isolation source: purple microbial (photo- and chemosynthetic) mats found in...
TCTGAATGACAGTAGCCGCACCGAATAGGGCAATTTCATCAATATTAACTTCATCGGGGTTGAGGGCAACAATGGTCAAAGCCGAACCAGTAATGGTGGCGTTTGCGCTCATCGTGAAGCCAGTGAACGAGGTGATGGCGGTGACCGTGGTTCCTGCCGGGATGTTGGGATGCTCTAATATTGCACCAACGAACAAAGCAATAGTCGAAGTAACAGTAACGGTGTTGAGGTTTATTGTGGTGGCACCCGATGCCAATGAAACTTTCTTCGATACGGTTTGAGTTGCCATTTAGTCTCCACTATTAACCTTACAATATACTATAAGCCTGCTGAAAGAGCAAGAGTATATGCTTAATTAGTTACTAAGACCTAAGACGAAAAGGGTGGTTTCACACTCAACTTATTATCTCCAATATCTCTAATATAGACTTTTTCATATCTTAAAACTTTTAATAATCAATTCTGAAAACTTTTAAGAATCTCTTAGTATAATATAGATTAGTATATACTATAAATTTATATACTTAGGCTTCGAGCCCGGAAGGCTCTCAGACCGGGGTAAGAAAAATGATATTTTTTTTTCTTGTCTTTTGAAAGAAACCATATTACACTAACTGGAGGAAAGGAAGGTTTCAATATGAAGGTTTCAATTACCAAGAAATGGAAGGTTAAACCACCAACAAGAGCTACCTCAGGTAGTGCAGGTATGGATGTGTTCATCCCTGATGAGTTTAATAAAGCATTTGTCTCAGCGTTTTCTGATGTTAATAGGAACCCCCGTAGTGATTGTTTCATCGATGCAGAGAAGCTACAACTAAATATTCACCCTCTAGGAAAGATTAGTATCCCGACTGGTCTTAGGATGGAAGTTCCTAAAAACTGTATGCTTTTAGTAGAGAACAAAAGCGGCGTATCCTGGAATGATAGGGTTTCCCGTCTTGCCTGTGTGATTGACCAGGACTATCAGGGAGAAATCTTTATTACCCTAACTAACATAAACTCCACTAATACTGTTCTCCTTGCCGGTCAGAAGGTAGCACAGATTATTTGTGTTCCAATTGAATACCCCTCAATTGAGTTGGTTGAGGAATCCGAAATCCACCTTGCCCCTACTGAAAGGATGTCTGGTGCTTTCGGGAGCACAGGAAAATAAAGTGGATAATACACCTCCCGCACCCGAATATATTCAGCCTCCTGCCTATGACCCTTATAGTATTGATTTTAAGTTCATGGTGTTCCAAGGAAATCCTAAGCTTGATTCAATCTACTACTGGTTAGATGGAGCTAAAGAAAAACACAAAATGATGCGGGATGTGTTTATGAAGCTTATTAGGATGAGTGATGAAAATATGGTAGCAGATGCCTATCATGCCTGTAGTACTTATTCATTCTACTTATGGGATAAGAGTTCTAACAAAGTTGTCCATCTTACCCCTAAGGGAACTAATGAGGACCCCTATCAAGATTCACTTCAAAATGTAATCCAAGGTAAGATTGCTCCAATTCGTAGAGGTAACAAGGTGATAGCAGAAAACAACATTGAGTACTCCCTGATGCAGTATGGTTTTAATACGCCTTCTGAGTATTCTACTAAGAATATGCAGTTCTCTATGGAAAAAAAGAGTACCGAAAAAGAAGATAAGTTCAGCGTTCTACGTAGTCTATTATCAGGTCGTAGAAAGTAGCATCAGTGTTACTAATTAAGCATGAACACTCAACTTAAAGCCGGAATTGAAGTAGAAAAAGAACACGCAAAGGATTTAGGTCCTTATACAGACCTTTCGAAGAATGAGATTGCAAAGCTAATTGCTCAGGGACACATTACTCAAGATAGTGAATACTACTCCAAGCTCGTGAAAGCTGGTCTTGTAGATGAGAAAGAAGCCGTTGATATCCTGGATGAGTCAATAGACCTTATCCCACAAACTCTCTATCATGCTACCTACAAAGCCCGATTAAAGTCAATTATGCTACATGGACTATTAACATCCCCTCCAGTTAAACGAAGCTGGAGCGATTCCGATACTAAAGTATATTTGGCAGATAACCCCCATGAGGCTGAAAGTTATGCTGAGTCTTCTGAGGAAGTACCAGAAGGGTACTTGGACCAAATTGTTATACTGAAAATTAATGTTTCCCAGCTAAACCCAAATAGTCTATCAATAGATACCAATAACCAGACAGGAACTACTTTTGAGTATTCAGAAAATATACCACCCAGAGCAATTTCTATCTTTAAATCAAAAAGAGTATCTGAGGCTTTTGCCCTTAATGTTCCTCCTTCTGGTAAAAGAGAAAGAATCTGGTATGACTTGGCTTGGAAGGAACTTAATACCTGCATTACATGGTGCAGTAAGTTCAATGTAACTACATATAATAAAAAACTACCTAATGGATACCAGTTGTCTATGCACTGGAATAGTGCTGAGGAAGTCACCTACAAGGTAACTAAACCCTCGAATCAGGAGCCCAAGGTCTATGCTTCGGGTACCTTGGATATTGCAAATAAGTTCAATGAATCCTTAACCTGGAGTGGTCATAAGCTATCCTACAGAACAAAATTCCAAGGTATCAATATTTCTATTGAAAATAGAAAAGGTTCTATTCGTAGGGGTACTGCCCCCGATGGAACCAAGTGGGAAACCAAGATGACCATGCCATATGGGTATATCCGTGGGACTATTGGATTTGACGGTGACCATTTAGATTGCTTTATCGGTCCTAACAAGAAATCCTCCCGTGTATTCGTGGTTCACCAGAAAAAAGAATCCGGTGAGTTTGATGAAGACAAAGTAATGTTTGGTTTCGATGATGAAGAATCTGCTAAGGCAGGGTATCTATCTAATTATGACACAGATATCTATTTTGATGGTGTTGAGATGCTAACCTTGGATGAATTCAAGGACTTTGTATTTAAACACAAAGGTAAGAAGGTAACTCTACAAGATACTGCCCCCTTAAAAGAGGGTATGATTAAAGTACCCCAAAGATGGATTGATGAGGTTAACCAGCAGGTTATTAGACCATACTTTGAAAGTCACTTTTTCCTCAAAGCTCTCGGTATGTTTTTATCCGGGTGTCTAGACCCAGAAGAATATAAGGAATTCTATACGGATGAAAATGAGTATAACTCTCATATGATGGAAGCGAGGGGACAATTCTTAATTGGAAGACAGCTTGTTCTGCAAGGTATTGAAAAGTTAGTAACTGCCCAGACCACTGATAGATATGCTAAAAGAGTTCTGTCAGAAGAACTAAAGCCTTTAGTTGAATCTATGAAACCTAATGAAAATTGGGAACGAGAAGAATGGAACAGTATTCAAAGAAGAGTGTGCTCTATTCTTGGCGCACCAATGTTTATTAATGAGTACTCTTCTATGGCTCCTGAGTTTTACCGTCAATATTTTATCTCCAAGGAAATCATTCTATCTAAAAAAGACCTCTTACCAAGATATAATAAGACGGAACCCAGTAGTGAGGATATCCGACTGCTTGTTAGCATTGATACTAAAGAGATAGATAAGAGGTCCCAGGGGTACTTTCAAAGAAGTGAAAGGTATGTTTCTTCTTCAACTATAACCTTGCTACCTAAAAATAATCCTTATGTTGAAAGACTGATGAAGGATAGATACCCCAGGGAAGTTTTTCGTGACACCGAGCTTAAAACAAATCAGACAGGGTGGGATGAGTCAGCAGTTAACAACGCCGTGTCCTCCTGGAACTCCATAGTAGCAGAGTCTATTTCTAAGATAGAAGATTCTCTCTTATCTACACTAGAACACGAGCTTGCCCATTTACTACAGTACAAGGGAACTGGTACTCTTACTAAGAACCTAAAAAATTACCCAGACATGGATAACCCAGATGATGACCAGCAAACAAAGGCAACTAAGTACTATAATTCTGAGGTGGAAAAAGACCCTCAAATCATTTCCTCAGTCCGAAGCTTCATAGGACCAAGGAAGTTAGCTATTCTTCGTTCTCCTGATGCCAGGAAGGCGTTTAATTCGTTCGCCAAAGAGTTCATTGAAGATTCCTCATTCTTTCAACACCTAGCTAAAAGAAGCCCTCAGAGAGCCCAAAAGTACATCTCAATCTTCTACAAGGAAGCCTGGGATGTAATTGCTTCTGAATTAGACAAAGAGGCTATGAAAGAGAATACCCAACCCCGTCTTGCCCCTAATGGTAAACCATCCAATTTGTCTCCCTATCTTTATCAAATTGTTAGGACCCCTACCTTTAAAGCTTGGTTTGGTGATTGGGAAAATAATGTTGCCGGTAAGTGGGATAGTAATAGTTCATCGAGATGTGTGGATAAAAACGGAGAGCCTTTAGTAGTGTACCATGGCACGGGGATAGGTTTTTCTAAGTTTGAGGTACCAGGAGAAGAAATAGAGTCCAAAACCTCACATAGCACTTCGGCAATATACTTTACCATTTCAAAAGAAATGGCTTCGGAGTTCGCAGGTGGGGAACCCCATGAGAAACAAATAAAACCCTGTTTCCTCAACATAAGAAAAGCCTTTAACATTGACTTTGGAAAAAGGGACTGGTATGATATTCAAGAAATCTTTGATGATGAGATAAATAACCGAATGGACATGGGATATGATGGCGGTATAGCCTTAGTTATGGAGGGTAAACATAAAGAGCCTCAATGGATAATTTTTAGTCCTAAGAACGTAAAGTCTATCTATAATAAAGGAACCTTCAAAACAGATACTACTGAGTTATCTGAGTCTATTGAACTAGAAGAAGCTAAGAACTATGGCGATTTATATCACTTCACAACCACGGCATCAGCTATGGCTATTGCCACCAAGGGAATAATGGCCACCGTGGATAACAAGCAAAACTATTATTTATCCTTAACTAGAAATCCCCATGCAAATAAGGCACCCTATCTTGCTTATAAAAAAGTAGATTGTGCTTTGGTTTTTGATGGTAACAAAATATCCAATCTATTTAAGATAGGTCCTTTTTTAGACACTCCAAATAATATTAAAAGAACTGGTGGGTTTGGTTTCTCTGCTGAGGGATATATTCCTCATGGGGAAGCAGAAGAGAGAGTATACCTTAATACACCTAAGAAAAGAGAAGTTATAACTGACTTAATTAAAGGGGTATTGGTACTTGGAGATAAATCAGACAGTGGTCGTTCTCTAGCATACAGTGATAACTGGAGACTAATACCGTTTGAGGACTGGGTTATGCTGTTTCAGAATCGAGCACAAAACCATCTTGGTAGGGTAATCCCTGTCGAGTTTGTACCTGTAACTGATAATGTTGCTAGTCATCTCATAAAGTCTAGAAACAAAGCTAAGTTACCCACTCCAGAAGTTGATACTCCTCAGAAGAAGAAATCCTTTCTATCAAATTTCATGAAGGAATCTTTCTCTATCTCAACGGTCCAAGACAAAAGCGCCTTCTTTGATATATTCAAAAACTCCTATATGAAGGCAACTGGCTCATCCTGGGATAGGCATACTTTTGACATGAAGTCTAAATACTGGACCTTTTATGGTACTGAATTTGGTGCCATTGCTGTTAGTAGTAAAAGACTTCCTTTTTCTGCACTAAAGATTACTGCTATGTTTGGAGATATGGCAGGAGTGTCCGCAGGTCTTAAAGAGTTCTTTTCATCTATGAGAGGAAGAAAACCAGTATTTGCTCTAGTTGACGATAGGATTGGTGGGTTCCTGGAAAGAAACTTTAATCTCACTAGAATACCTCAGGAGCTTATAAGTCCTTATGGTAAAGAGATTTATGGTATGTTGGGTGCGGGTCCTCATGATACGATGGAAAATAATGGTGGAGGAACTCTTGACTTTGAAGGTAAGGAAGTCGTAAAATACATTGTAGGTAACAAGTATTTCTATAGAGGACTTTTTAATCACCTACCAGAGGATATAAAGAACTCGGCAATAATGAACCAGTATAAAAGTTACTGATAAACAAGAGGTGCCAATATATGGCGGATACGTGGGATAAAAAGGTATATAGCCAATTTCAGTTGGAATTGGCTATTAGGAAAATTGGACTCCGTGGTTCACTATCCCGTGATGGTAAGGGTAAGTACTCCTGTCCCTTTCATAAGGATAAGACTCCTTCCATGTATATCGATTATCGGCATCTGGGGTATAACTGTTTTAGTTGTAAAAAACATGGCACTATTTTTTCCCTTATTCGTGATATTTCTGGTAAAAGCATAGAAGAGCTACTTAATACAGACTCCTTCGATAACCTATTTAATACTCTTGCCCAACCTCTAGAGGTAGCAGAAGATAGGAAGGAAGAGCCTCTTGAAATTCGTGGAACAATTCTTCCTTGGAGATTATCCCCAGAGGCAAAGGCTTATATACAAAAAAGAGGAATCCCAGAGCACATAGCGGAGGCTATGAATATGGGGTTTATGAATAAGGGGGAGATTAATGAAACCGCCTTCTACAAAAGACTAACTATCCCCACCGATATTGAGTCTGGGTTAGTTATTAATATGGAGGGTAGGGATACTACATTCAAGGCATCCACAAAGGTGCTTTACCCTAAAGGTGCTTTAAAGCCTATTTATGAGCACTATAAGCTGAATACCGATGATACCTTATATCTTGTAGAGGGGCTTATTAAATTAGCAGTATTGCGCTCTGATAGCTTCTTTACTAATTCCACATCCACAATGGGCTCATTCATTTCGCCATATCAGGAGGCACAACTCAAACGATTTAGTAAGGTCTGTGTTATTCTAGATAATGATGATGCAGGGGAAGCCTTTTATAGAAGAATAAAAAACCTCTTGACTCCTTTGGGAAAAGAAGTATCTTGTATAAGACTACGAAGTATTGGATTTAAAACAGTGAAGGATGTTGACGAGATTCCTACTAAACTGGGGATTTCTGTTGAGAAGTACCGTAGAATGGGGTATATGGAATTCATTACCCCCTAAATTACTCCTACAGCAGAGACCCCTACTAATTAAGTAGGGGTTAAATATGGGTGTCACTAAAAATACTACAGACTTGTTTATATTAAGGTCTAAGGAAGTACATGGGGATAAGTATGATTATTCCCTATCGGTGTATACGCATTGGTCAGTAAAAATAAAGGTTATATGTCGGGTACATGGGGTTTGGGAGATGTCCCCAGACCAGCATATGTCAAAAAGGAAAAGAGGGTGCCCCAAGTGTGCTAGAGAGGCACAAATAAAAAGGAATAGACGGTTTACAAACGAGGAAATACTAGCTTTTGCAAAGAGTTGTGAGTCTTATTATGACTTTCAGTCAAACCACAGGGATATGTACTCGTTTGCTTATAGACGTAATCTTCTTGGTGAAATAAGAATATTCCTTAAACCGGGGGATGTCTATGGTATTGCTAAAAGATGTATATATGTGTATGAGTTTGATGATAATCATGCCTATGTTGGTCTTACCTGTAACCTGGAAAAAAGAGATACCTCCAGATTTTCAAACAAATATAAGGACTCGGTGGTTTCTCATAAAGAAACCACGGGGGCTTCTTATGTTCTTAAGAAATTAACCGACTATGTACCTCAACATGAGGCTAGACTTCTTGAGTCTGAGTTTATAGCAAAGTATAAACAAACTGGATGGAATATTCTTAATAAGAAACCCGGAGGAGCATTAGGAAAACAACAAAAGAAGTGGACAAAAGAAAAATGTGAGGAGATAGCATCAAAGTTCTCTACCCGGAAGGAACTAAAAAATTTTAGTATGGGGTGTTATACCGCTATTATGAATAATAAATGGAACCATTTATTCAACCATATGCACTATGTATACCCTACTTGGGCAGGTGGTAATGGTAGACCAAAAAAGTGTAGAGTAAACACTTGACTTTCTAATAGAACACCCTTACCTTATGATAAGGAGAACAATATGTCAGCAAGAAAACTCGGGTATGATTTTCTGGAGAAAGGTTTTGACCCCCCAAAATCAGCTAATGAATTCGTTTTATGTGAGGTGGTTTCTAAGGTGTCAACTAAGAAATCAGCTAGTGGTATTGTGTATGCCCCTAGGAAGGAAGACACCTCACAAACAAAACCCTATTTAATTGTGAGGGACATTCCAGAGACGGAAGTAGTGAGGAAAGCTTTACCCCAGCTAAAGGTTGGGGATGTTATTGAACAAAGTGAGTTCCAGCTAGTGACCTTCCTTGGTCCTGAGGAAGGTAGGTTTGCCGCAGTTCACTATAGTAAAATTGCTGTTGTGTACTCCAAAAACCAGGGTGGAAAAGAAGAATACATTGAAGACTTGGACCTAGACTTGTCAGGAACTATTAATGATGACTAGGTGTGGTAATCTCCCCCATAGAGGAGATGACTAATCGTGGTTCCAGTGAGAGGAGAAGAGGAAATGGTTATGGTACCTTTACAGGATTACAACCGTCTGCTTAATGATGCAGACATTCTATCTGCTTTGCTGGCATTCGGTGTGGATAACTGGGACGGGTATGATGATGCAATAATATCGCTTGAAGAATTTAGGGAGGATTTTTAAATATGGCACTTGATGATACACGGATGGGGGAAATTGTCAGTCTCCTAGAGGAGGTTTATGACAATGAGGCAGAAAAAGCTGATGCCGTAGGAATGTATAACGTCCGTATTAAAGACGCTAAGAACACCCTTGCGGAATGGGCTAAGAACAATGAGATTGAACCGGGTATTCTGTTGGCTATCTATGACCAATACAAGAAAAGTCGAAGTGGGAAGATTCAATGGTCCGAAGATGATTTGACCTACAGCGACCTCCTTTTTTCAGTGATGGAGAAAGCTATCGCTAAGTAGTTGAAAAAGTGGGGGGATAACTTTTGTTTCCTCCCACTAATTACTTAGGAGATAAATGATAAAATGCTGTATTCTAAGGCTAGTTCCGAAACCTATACGTTAGAGTTTAAGAAAAGATTTGAGAATTTTTGTACTAAAGCACCCTTGCTTATGAGCTACACTACGACCCCTACATCTGTTCAGATTGTAGATGAATCAACCAATCTTGTTTATGATGTTCCCTTTGATTTTAGTATTCCAGTCAAGAGCTTTATTTATGGTATAAAGCAGTTATTGATTGCTAATGGATGTTACCCCATCCTGGAGAGATGGACCACAGTTCAAGAACCAGTGTCAACAGATGAGCAGATTCATATGGCTACTACCTCAGTGGTAGAGCTTGATAGGGTTCCTACTAGAAGAATTGTTAATAACAAAGAGACCTTCCGAATTGATAAGTGCATCGTGTATCATGATGTTTTTATTATTCAGAACTTAAAGACAAACGAGATGTTTAGGTATCGCCTAAAACGCCCTGCTATACTTTTTCTAAAAAAAATGAGAACACGGGAAGGAACCCCAAGAGATTATGGGGATTACTTCTTCGCCAATTCTGAACTTTTGAATGCAATTGTACCTAGCGGAGAATAAATTGGGTAGAAGAGATAGCAAGGACTTACAGTGGAAAGACACAAAGGCTATTGTAAGCAAGCGAGACAAAGGGTGTAGGTTACTGAGGCTTTTATCACCCCAAGAATTCTTGATTCTTAAGAGAAATGCCGGTAGTCGAATTGGTGTTCTTGACCATGCTCATGTATTAGCAGTTAGTAATCGCCTAGACTTGGTTTATGACCCTAATAATGTTGTATTACTTAATAGGTTCTCTCATATGGCATTGGATTATATGAGGAGCCCTATCACGGATGAACCCATAACCTTGGAGGTAAGAAACCAATGGTGGGAAAGAATTGTAGGAAAAAAGTTGTATGCACAACTAATTACTAGAGGAGAGGAAAAATATGACTGAACAAGATAAAGAACTTATTCGAGAACAGACCATCATTCTCGATGGTAAGAAGATTACTGAAGAACAGCTTAATCAGGCAACGGAACAAAAGAATGTCCGCATTGTCAAGCAAGAGGAAGGAAGTTTCAAAACTCTTAACCGATTGCATGGATAGTACTTGACTTTGGCGAGAATATGTAGTACACTTACAAATAAGGTCTAAAAATGCAAAAATTCGACTACCTGATTATTGATACGGTCAACTTAGCCTACCACGTTTTTAACTCACCAGAGAACCAAGCCTCTAACAGGGAAATTACGGTTATTCGGGATAAGAGAGTTTATCCTAACTTTATTTCTAGTTTTATTGAAACCGTTCGTTTCCTTGAGCGAAAATACGAAGCCCAGCACGTTGTCTTATTGTTCGATAACTATTCCTCCAGAGATGAATTAAAGCAGATGCTTAAGCCTCTTAATGAGTCTTCCCGGCGTAAGAACGTAAATCCTCAGTATAAGCAAGGTAGAAAGAGTGCGACAATGGAGTTCTATGCTTCATTGGAGACCATTCGTTATTACTTCATTATTAATGAGCCTAACTACCACACAGCAAGAATTCCCAATCTGGAAGCTGATGACTTGGTTAAACCCTGTCTTACTAAGATTGGAGAAGATAAACGAGTACTCATGGTTACTAATGACAGTGACTGGAGTAAGTATCTTAGTGAGAAAGTATATGGTCTTCCCGATTGGAGAGAGGACCCTATAGGTATTGGAGATTTTATTGATAAGTATGGTTTCCCACCCTCTGAGGGTAGAATAACTTTATTTAAAATTCTTTGGGGGGATACTACGGATAACATCGATGCAGTGTTTCCTGAGATTAGTCCTGAGACTAAGGCATACATTGTAGATACATACGAATCTACAGAGGACTTCCTGTTTAGCTTCTATGATGATGA
>JFJP01040745.1_pt1 | contig 10750 bp, 12 predicted proteins | sample 431651 | NCBI WGS metagenome assembly JFJP01 (sample SAMN02602958, study PRJNA72255) | Microbial mat metagenome, whole genome shotgun sequencing project. | biome: fresh water; feature: sink hole; material: water; isolation source: purple microbial (photo- and chemosynthetic) mats found in...
GGTGGAGCGTGCCCCTGGCCATCGTCATCGGGGTGCCGCTCTACTCCAACGCCGCCGGCGTCATCCCCATCGTGCAGGCCCTGCTGGGCAAGGGGGCGGCCCTGGGCACGGTGCTCGCGTTCATGATGGCGGTGATCGGGCTCTCCCTGCCCGAGACCATCATCCTTCGGAAGGTTCTCAAACCCACGCTCATCGCCGTTTTCGTGGGAGTCGTCGCCACGGGGATCCTGGTGGTGGGATACCTGTTCAATTTCATCCTCTAGGAGACAACATGCCTGTCATCGAAATCTGCGGCTCCGGCTGCAGCCGCTGCAAGATCCTGGCCGAGCGGGCCGAAGAGGCCGCCAAGGGCCTGGGGCTCGACTACACCATGGTGAAGGTCACCACCATGCCCGAGATCATGGCCCGGGGCGTCATGAGCACCCCAGCGATGGTGGTGGATGGGGTGGTGAAGGTTCAGGGGCAGATCCCCTCCATCGAGGCCCTCGCCACCCTTCTGGGTGGGAAGAGCTGACCCTGGTGAAATGACATGAAGTTCCGCTGCCGGATCTGTGGACAGGACCTCCTGGAGCAGGCGTCCTGTGCACCTACTGCGGCCGGGAAGAACCTGCGGACTGGGACTGCCCAGGGGGTCACTACACCTGCGAGGCCTGCCGCACGGCCTCCCCGGAGGAGGTGATCGAACGCATCTGCCTGTATTCGGCTGCCAGGAACCCTCTGGTCTTGGCGGAACTCCGCCTGCGGCATCCAGGGGCGATTGCGGCGCCGCTGCCAGCGCAGGGACCGTGCTCTCCATCCTCCGGGGCGCCACGCCCCTTGCGGATGGCGCACGAACGGAGGCGCTCCGGGCTACGGCCCAGACTCTTCTGAGGATCGCTGAGCATGGCGGCCCGCGCTGCTGCAAGCAGAGCGTGTTCGATACGCTGCTCAGCACCTGGGAACGGCTGCAGGATGAGCTGGGCCTGGAGCCCCTCCCGCCCCACGCCTGCGCCTTTGCCGGGCAACTCAAGGACCGCAAGGCCGGGAGGTGCCCCTACTTTGGCTGATGGAACTCTGCACTGGCGCCTTCTGGAGGACGGGATCACGGATCCCTTCCTGCACTTCGCCTTGGAGGAAACCCTCCTGAGACGGGTCTCGGAAGGGCGAAGCCAGCCCACCTTCCGGCTTCGGCAGGTGATCCCAAGCGTCTTCATGGGCGTCTTCCAGGATCCCCGGGAGGATGCGGATGTCGGCTATTGCAAAAGGCAAGGAATCAATATTGTCCGGAGGCCCAATCCCGGGGGCGCGGTCTACCAGGACGAGGGGAGTTTCTGCTTTTCGGCCTTCTGCCTGAAGCACCCCCCCTTCGAGGCGCTCGAGATCCACGAGACCCGCAATCTGTACCACGTCATGGGAGAGGTGGTGGTGGCTTGGAGCCGAAGCTTTGCTGTGATTGCCAAGGTCGCGCCTGTGAACGATGTGGAGGTTGGCGGTCGGAAGATCTATGGTTCGGCCCAGATCGAGATGGGCGGAGCTGTCGTGCATAGTGGGCCCTTCCTCATCCACACGGACATTCACGGGATGGAAGCCGCGCTGCGGCCCTCCCTGCTCAAGTTCGCGGGCAAGGGCTTCGCCAATGTGTGGGACCGGGTGCTATATCATGCGGAGGCTGCAGCACAGCCCATCACCATCCCCGAGTTCCTGCACCGGCTGCCCGCGACCTTGACGGCAGGGGCACTTACCCCGGAGGAGTGCCAGGAGGCCCAGGCGCTTTGCGCCACCAAATACGCCCGGGAAGAGTGGACCTTTCCGACCCGGCAACCCTTTTCCACCACCCTTGCCACCAAGGCTCGGAGCGGGGTGGTCCTCCTCGATCTGCAACTGGAGGGGGACCGCATCGAAGGGCTGGAGGTCCGGGGCGATTTCCTCCTGGGGCGGCAGGATGTGCTGGCTTCCATCCTGGAGAGTGTGCAAGGGCGACCTGTCGCGGAAGCCCTGGCGCTGATCCGCCAGAGTGCCCTGCCCCCGGATCTCACCGCCGCGCTTGTGCATCTCCTGGAAGAGGGTTGCCTTCGGTACCAAGGAGCATTGCTATGAGCGAAACGATGCAGATCCACCAGCTCCGGCTCGAAGCCCTGGTGGCCTTTCCCTAACCACTTGGTGCCGGGATATCCTGGCCCTTCTGAAGGTGGTGGTGGCCGAATATCCGGACCAGGTGAGGCTTGATATCTACTACGCGGGAGAGTCGCTGGGTGCCACGCCTAGCAAGGGATACCAAGGCCTGGACAAGCGCAAGACGGTGCCATCCGGATACGTGAACGGCCGCATGATCCTCTCCGGCGAGCTCTCCACCCTTGAGGTGCTGCGCGGGGAGATCGATGCCGAAATCGCGAATGGCCCTTCGGAGTGGCAGGAGTGACGCAAATGGCCGGGATGCTCCGGCCCGGAGGAGGATCCATGCCTGTGTCAACCTATCCGCCACGGTTCGGTCGGCATCTGCTCTGGCTTCCGTGATGCCCAGGGCTTTCTGGAAACATCCTTTCTGGCTCCTTGCCCTCATGTCAGCGACCGCCCACCCCCAGGAAGCCTGCTGCGAAGTCAAGGTTCCCGCCGGCTTGGCTGCGCAGTGGGTACCCGCCCCCGGGGTTGGTGGACAAGATGCGGAAGGTCTGCGGCCAGAAGCTGGACGCGCCATGTCCCCGCTGTCTCTTGGAGTGGATGACCCAGGACAATGCGTCCTACGAAGCCGTGGTATTCACGCGGTCCATCGGTGTCCGAGGCTACCTGCGGGACTACCATCAGGAGGGGCTGGTCGGGGTGGCCCATGGAAGCAGGAGAATCAGAAGCGTGTGGAACACGGGATTCACACCCTCTTCCGCAGCTGGGGGGGTGCCACAGGTAGCTGTTGAACGCCATCAGCCAGGCATCCATCCGAGCCAGGAGCCCAGGCAAAACCTGCGACAGGAAGCCAGAGCGCCAAGGTATTCGTCTTTCAATAGACCCAGCAAGATCGGCTTGGGTTGAATGAATCCCGCGCGTGATACGGCTCAAACGGTTGGGGTAAGGATCCAGGGTCTTCTTCAGAAAAAGAAGCGGGCATAGGCTTCCACCCGTTGCTCCGTCATCTTTTCGCCGAATTCCGTCTTGCGATCGCCGACAAGCAGCAGCAGCCGCGCGCGCAGCTCAATATTCCTGAAACCGGTATAGCTGATCTCGGGAGTTACCTGATAGCTGTGATCGGCCAGATTCACGATCGTCGCAAGAGAGGTGGTCGTGTAGAGCCACTCAAAGGGCTCATTGGCGCTTGCCCGCAGGTAGAGATAGTCCCGGCCCGGGTTGGCTTTGCCATAGCCGGATTGCGTCAGGGACGCGAAGCGGTCGAAGAGCTGGGGACTTGCGCCGGGGGCGAGCGCCGCGTCGGCAACGTGGTAGTAATCGAGTAGCTGCTCCTGGCTGTAGCCAGCGCCATTGCGGTAGTACTCCGCGATCCAGGTGATGTCGCTGGCGGTGATGTAGCGCAGGCCGAGGAGGGCGCTCTGGGCACTCTCGGTGGTCTTGGCAACGCGGCCTTCGGCATCCACGACATTGCGGGGAGCGTTCTTCGTAAGGGCCCACTCACCGTGGAGTTCGAGGCTGGGGCCCAGGTTGCGGGAGAAATCGATGCCCAGTCTCTCAGGTCGGCTGCCCTCGCCCAGCCAGTAGAGATCGATATCCGTGTCGTAGAACAAGCCGTAGAGCTTGAGAGCCGGATTGACATGGCCTGTCTGCCCGAAATCAGCATTGATCTCGCTTGTGCTCGGCAGCAGCGCGGCGGTCACGCTCACGGTCGCCAGGGGGCCTCCCAGGCTCTTCACCCATTCGGAAGAGGCCATGTAATAGCCCTCCCGGGAGGCCTGCGTGTCGCTGGCATCCTTGGGGCGTTCGATGAAGCCCACCGGGTTCCAGGCGTAGCCCTTGCCCCAGCGCTGGGAGCGCTTGCCGAGGTCCAGCCAGAGTTGATCAGTGGGGCTCCATCTGATTCCACCTTCCATCAGGGTTCCCCTGTCTGTGGAGGATGACAGAGCATCTGTGGCGTGGCTGGCCTGAACCCGGAAATCGGAAACCCAGGACCCGGCGTTCCATTTCCCCGTCAGTTCCAGGGTTCCGGTGAGCCTCTCCAGGGTCCGTTCCCCGGGGTCTTCCGGATAGACGAGGTAGTACGAGGCGGTGTCCGGTCTCAGCCGCAGTGCTTCCAGCTTGGCTTCCGCATAACCACCAAACTCGAAGGCCTTCTTCTTGAACTCCGCGTCATCGAAGGTGAACTCCTGGGCCCTCACCGCGCCAGCGGAGAGGGCCAGGACGAGCATGGCGAGGGCGGGCTTCATTTGCGGAGCTCTTCCATACGGGACATGTAGTTCAAGGTGAACACCTCATCCGGAACGACCCGCTTCTTCAGCCCGGAATAGAGCATCACGGACTTGTAGCCCTTGTAGAGCGGGCTGTCCGTCTCGACGGTTGCGGGCCGCCGGATACCGCCACCGAAATCCTTGATGTCCTTGAAATGGAGAGTCTTGATGAGCATACCGCTGCTGGCGAAGGCCTGGATTTCCAGGGGCAGGACCGTCTTCTTGTCGACGGTCATCTTGAGCTGGTCGTAGGCGACCTCGCCGGTCTTCGCCTTCAGTGTCAGCAGGTAGGCATCGGCCCGGTCCTCAGCGGAGATCACGCTGTATTCCACTGTGTAGTCGACCCGGAGGATGTCGCCGTTGTTGAACACACCGCCCGTGATGGATTGCTGGCTGGTGATGCGCATGGGCTTCCCGACGCTTGGGATATACATCCACATGTTGTCCCCCTGGCGCAGGGTCGTCCGGCCCTTGTCGCTGGCGGGGGAAAGGAACAGCGCGGCGATGCTGTCCCGGCCCTTCTTTACCGAGTAGAGAACGAATTCCTTGCGAGTGCCGTCGGGCTCGATATTGATGAGCTTGCGGTACATCTCGTAGGATTCCGGCTCGAGGTTCCGGTCGACCTTCTGGAGGATCGCCGCGCCATCGATGGCTGCCCCGGCCGTGGCCGGGATCAGCAGGGTCAGGCAGATGGCAAGATTCTGAAACATATTCATGGTCGGCTCCCGGTGACTAGACGTGACGAAGGGCGGTGATGGGATCCATGTGAGCGGCCCGCCAGGCTGGCTGCAGACTGGCCAGGGCGGAGACCACGATGGCCAAGGCCATGACTCCCAGGAGGTCGGAGACGGCCAGAACTGGCTGGAGGCTCATGCTTTCCCGACCGAAGGTGAAGGTCAGTGGATAGGCATGGAGGATCGCCACCAGGCCCAGGCTGATGAGAATGCCTGCAACGGCTCCGGCCAAGCCAAGCAACAGCCCTTCCCCCAGGAACATGCCGAGGATTTTGCGCGGTGAGGTACCGATCGCTGCCAGCGTCCCGATCTCGCGGATGCGCTCGTAGACCGCCATGAGCATGACGTTCATCACGCTCACCAGTACGATGGAGACCAGCATGATCCGGATGAAGGTGGTCATCAGGTCGATCATTTTCGCGATACTGGCGAAGGGCGATAACTCCCGCCAGGAGTGCAGTTCGGTCACGGGTTTCTGCTCTGCGTTCTGGATATCGGTGAGCACCGCCTGCAATCGCTCCTGGACGGCGGTCAGTTCGGAGAACTTCTTCAACCGGATGGCGATTTCCATCACCTCAGGCTTGTCCATGCGCAGGAGTTCGCGGGCATCGACGAGATGGATGTAGCCATCCCGGCCCCCTGGTCCGGTGATCGCATCGAGGATGCCGCGCACGAGGAAGCTCTTGGCATTGACGGAGCCCGAGGCATTGGTCACCACGAGCACGATGGAATCGCCAGGCTTCACTTTCATGCCCTTGGCCAGCAGGCTTGGGATCAGGATCTGCCCCGGTGCCAGCAGGTCACCGTTGTGGTCACCCTCAAGGAAGCGTTTGCGCAACCCAGGCACCGTGGCGTCTTCCGCCTGGGGTTCGATCCCGTTGAGCCGAATGCTGCTGGTTTCGGAAAAATTGCTGAACATGGCCCCGAACTTCAAGCGCTTCGAATAGGCGGCCACGCCTGGATCGGCCTTGAGCGCGGCTTCCACCTTTTCGACGGCCTTGGGCTGCAGGTTGAGGTTGAGGGGTAGGTTGTCGATGGCTGCCGTATAGCCCTTCTTGTGGACCTGCAGGTGCCCGAGCATGCTGTCCGTGATCTGTCCGATCATGGCCTGCTTGAAGGAACCGGCTGCAGCCACGAACAGGAGCAGGGCCGCAACGCCCAAGGTGATCAGCAGCGCCGTCAACAGCGACCGGCGGCGATGGCGGAGCAGGTTGCGGGCCGAAAGCTTGATGGTGGCGATCATCGCGCACCTCCTTCCTGGGAGAGACGGCCATCTTCAAGCACGAAGATCATCTCGGCCTCGTTCATGATTTTGGGATCGTGGGTGGAGAATACAAAGGTGGTGCCGAAGTCGTCCCGCATCTTCTTCATCAGGTCCAGGATCCGGTGGGCCGTATCGTGATCGAGATTTGCGGTGGGTTCGTCCGCCAGCACCAGTTTTGGCTCGCCCACCAAGGCACGGGCGACGGCCACGCGCTGCTTTTGCCCGCCGGACAGCTGGTCGGGTCTCTTCTGGGCCTGATCCTTCATGCCGACCGCATCCAGCATTTCCATCACGCGCGCGTGTCGCTTTTCTTTGGCCCAGCCCCGCACCATCAAGAGCGGATACTCCACGTTCTCGAAGGCGGTCAGGACGGGCACCAGGTTGAAATCCTGGAACACGAACCCCAGGTGTTCACCGCGAAAGGCGGCGGCCTCCGTTCTGGAAAGGCTGGCGATATCGACCTCGTTCACCAGCAGACGCCCAGCAGTGGGGTGATCCAGGCAGCCGATGAGGTTGAGCAGGGTGGTCTTGCCACTGCCTGATGGGCCCACAAACGCGGCGAATGCTCCGGCTCCGATCTCGAAATCCACGCCCTTGAGCGCAGGAATATCGATCTCGCCGAAGCGGTAGTTCTTGGCAAGGTGTTCCGCCTTGATTAGCGACATATTCCTACTCCTCCACGAAATTAAAAAATATGGCGAACATGGATATTGATTGATTCTGTCTGAAGTTTAAAAACCACCCCAGGCCAGTCGTATGGGTTCTCGATGCCGGGCAAAAAATCCACCCACTCTATAACATGGGACCACCGGAGCATGGCGATGTTGAGCCAATGCGATGGAATGCAGGTGGATGAGGTCGAGTTACAGATCTGACCCTATCGGTTGCAGTCTCTGTTTCGTGACCTGCGGACGGGGTGTCTACACGATGCAGGACAAGAAGTCCGAGGCCGCCAGACCCTACGAGTGCATGGTGGGCTGCAGCACCTGCGGCACTGTCTGCCCCACGGACGCGATCCACTTCCCGGACAAGGCCATGGTGCAGCGCACCGAGCGCGAGCACAAGATCTTCAAGATCGTGCAGGAGGAAGCCAGGACCAAGAAGGGCAAACAGGATGCCCTCAAGGCGAGGGCCGCCGCCGAAGAGGTCGTGGCGAAGCTGCACACCCGCACCCGGATCGAACTGGCCGGTGACTTTGGCGAGAAGCGCTTTCTGGTGCAGTTGGAGGCACTGATTGCGACGCGCCCCGTGGATATCGTGAACCTCCAGTTGAATGTCCCCACCGTGAAGGGGGCTCGCGGGAAGGCCCCCAGTTTCATGAGCTTCGAAGTCACCTCGACCCAGCAGGAGGACATCCAGGCCTTTCTCCCGGCCATCCGCGACCTGATCCGACGGAACGGGTTCATTCTGGTCAACGAGTTGACTGCATGAAGGGGGGGAGGTGAATCCGATAGAGCCTGCCATACCCCCGGACTGGGACGGCATCGGCCCTGGGGTGCGTCCCACTCTAGGCAGCCTGGTCCTCCTCTTCCTCAAGCTCGGCGCCCTCGGCTTCGGCGGCGGTATGGCTGTGGTGGCCCTGATGGAGGATGAGCTGGTCCAGCGACGAAAATATCTGGCACAGGAGGAATTCCTGCACGGCCTTGCCCTGGGACAAATCCTGGGATCCTTCGCCACCAATACGGCCTTTTTCGTGGGACAGCGCTTTTTTGGATTCCTGGGGGGTCTCGCCTGTGCGGCGATCTTCATGGTCCCCTCCGTGACGCTGGTGATCCTGCTCTCCTGGCTCTATTTCACCTTCCACACGATCCCAGCCCTCCAGACGGCGATGAAGGGCCTGGGCCCCGTAGTCATCGCCCTTATCCTCCGCGCTGCCTGGTCCATGGGGCGCAAGGCTGTGCGCTCCTGGTCCGCCGGACTGCTTCTGGCCCTCGCCCTGGTCCTGGCGCTCTTCAAGGTGAACAGTCTCGTAGCGCTGCTGGCAGGGGCTGCCGTGGGTCTATGGGCGGGGAAAGAGATGTTGGCCGGTCAGTCCTCCACCCCCAAGGGGGCGACGCTCCCGGCCCTGCTGGTCCTGGGGGCACCCCCGGCAGCAGCGACCTTGGCTGCAGCTTCCCTGGCGGGCCTTGCCTGGACTTTCCTGAAGGTGGGTTTCGTCTTCTTCGGTGGTGGCTTCGTCTTGGTGCCTGTCCTGCACCAGAAGCTCGTGGTGTCTCTGGGCTGGCTCAGTCCCCAGGAATTCCTGGACGGCATAGCCATCAGCAACCTGACCCCTGGCCCCATCGCCGTGCTTGCCACCTTCGCAGGCTACCGGGTCGAGGGGGTACTCGGAGCCTTGGTGGCCACCCTGGCTCTCTTCGCTCCGGCTCTGGCGCTGATGGGCCTGCTGTCCCATTTCTACAATCGACTGAAGGACCTGCGCCATGCCCAGAATATTTTGGCGGGTCTGACGCCCACGATGGTGGGGCTGATCCTTGGCGCAGCGTTGCTGCTTGGACCCGGAGCGATCCGGGGCCTTCCGGGATTCACCCTCTTTGCTGCGGCCCTGCTGATTCTGCTGCGATTTCGCTGGCATCCGGCTTTCGTGCTCGGCCTGGGTGCCATCGCCGGTGTGGCGGGGCTGATCCGCTGAGCGGCTGACATCCGAGGGGGCAGGCAGGCTGCCTGGCAATAGACGGTGCTGTTGCAACAGAGAATCCTGCCACGCAGTTCGGCGCGATGACGATTTGTCTTGAAGTCCCAGGGAGCAAGGGCTAGAGCTAAATTCGGAGATTATCGAATTGGCGACACAATCGATTGAACCCCTGGTCGACCTTCTGGAGACGCTGGCCCATCCGGCGCGGTTGCGGCTGCTCGCCCTGTTGCGGGGCGGGGAGTTGTGTGTCTGCCAGATCAACAGGGTCCTCGGCCTGGCCCCCTCCACGGTCTCGGAGCATCTGACCGAATTGCGGCGGGCAGGGTTGCTGACCGAGCGTAAGGATGGGCGCTGGGTCTATTACGCTTTGAAGCCCAAGAACGCCCTCCAGGATCTGGTGGATGTGCTCTGGCCCCATCTGGAGGTCGTCCAGCAGGTGAAAGCGGATGCCAAGGCGGCCCGCGCCGCCCGGAATATTTCCCCCGATCTCATCTGCGCCCGGGGCAAACTCGCCCGCGTCGGCATCCAAAACAAGGCCTAGGGTTTCTTCCCTTCGAGTGTCCATGGTCCTCCTGCAATCCCCAACCGTCGCTGCTTCCCGCTCTCAGTGGCTGGCCTATGCCCGCTTCCTGGCGGGGTTCACGATCCTCTACAACCTGGCGGAAGGCCTGGTGTCCATGGGGTTCGGCTGGGCGGACGAGTCCATGGCGCTCTTCGGCTTCGGCGCCGACAGCTTCATCGAGGTGGGATCGGCGCTGCTGGTGCTCTGGCGCCTCCGGGGCGATGAGAGGGGGTGTGCTGCCGGGCGCCTGCAGCGGGAGCGCCGCGCAGCCTTGGGTATCGGGAGCCTCTTCGTCCTGCTTGCCTTTGGTATTGGTGCAGGAGCGTTGGTTCAGTTGGGTTCGCACCGGCACCCGGAGACGACGGTCCCTGGTCTCCTCGTGAGCGTTCTGAGCCTCGGCTTCATGTTCTGGCTCTGGCGGTCCAAGCAGCGGGCCGCGAAGGCCCTGGACAGCCGGAGCCTTGAAGGGGATGCGGCCTGCAGCCTGGCCTGCATCCAGCTCTCCACGGTCCTGTTCGCGGGGAGCCTCGCCTTCCTCCTGCTCCCGGCTCTGTGGTGGGCCGACGCCATGGCCGCGCTAGGGCTGTCGTTCTTCATCGCCCGGGAGGGAATCTCAGGCATCCGGGGGGCAATGAAGCCTGGTTTCACGGGCGGGTGTGGTTGCCATGACTGAAGCAGTCTTTTTGAACGAGAGGTGAACGATGAATCCGATGGATAACCATATGGAAGGCTTGCGCTTTCTCTCTCCCCAGGAGGCCCACGCGGCGCTGGTGGCGGGTTCCGTTCTGGTGGATCTCCGGGCCGACGAACTGGTGGAGATGAAGGCCTTTTCCGTGCCCTGCATCTGCCACATCCCCCATCGCTCCCTGGCCACCTGCCTCTCCGAGCTGCCCAGGGACAAGCCCCTGATCCTGGCGGACACCTCGGGGGTCTACACCAAGAGTGCCGCCAGGCTGCTGCTGGAGAACGGCTTCACCCAGGTGACCTGCCTGGACGGCGGCATGCTCGCCTGGGACGAGGCGCAGCTGCCCCTGGACATGGATCCCGACTCCATGATGTACGGCGAGTGCGCCTGCGTCATGAAGTCCAGGAAGGCCAACCTGCCCGTGATCCAGTCCATCCTCTTCCTCTGTGTGGCCAATTCAGCCCGGAGCCAGATGGCGGAGGGACTGGCTCGCAAGCTCTTCCCGG
>JFJP01034195.1_pt1 | contig 10749 bp, 12 predicted proteins | sample 431651 | NCBI WGS metagenome assembly JFJP01 (sample SAMN02602958, study PRJNA72255) | Microbial mat metagenome, whole genome shotgun sequencing project. | biome: fresh water; feature: sink hole; material: water; isolation source: purple microbial (photo- and chemosynthetic) mats found in...
TGGCGGTGGTTTTCACGCCGGTCTTCTTTCCATTGCTTTCCAGAAAGGCCTTTTCCTTGACGGCGTTCGCATCGGCTTTCACCTTGGCGGCTTCCACCACGGCGGCTTGCACGATGGTGTTGGCCTCTTCGAGGGTCACCGTCGTCTTGTCTTTCAGCACGACGTCTTTCATGCCGTTCGACAGGGCGTCGAAGTCAAAATCCAGACCGGCGCCTTTGATATTGGTACCGAGGAGAACGCCCACAGCGTAACTGATTTCGGATTTAGTGGCCTTTCCGTCGGTTTTGGCCGCGGGGGCTTGGCACGAGGCCAGAACGAAGACCACCGCAACGGTGGCCAAAAGGAGCTTTTTCATAGTCCATCCAGTAATGAAAGTACCCGGGAACCCCCAGGAGTCCCCATTGGAACTCCTGTGACCATAAAGGGAAACCCGAAAAAGCTCAAGGGTCGATGGACAGCAAGGTCACCGTGAAGATCAGCGTGGCATTACCCGGAATCGCCCCGTCACCACTACCCTGCTCGCCGTAGGCCAGCGCCGACGGAACAAACAACGTGGTGGTCCCCCCCACACGCATCAGTTGCACGCCCTCGGTCCAGCCGGGAATCACGCTGTCCAAGGGAAAAGTGGCCGGTTCGCCCCGTACCAGCGAGCTATCGAACTCGGCGCCGTCGGTAAAAGTCCCCACGTAATCAACCGAAACCACGTCGGTAGGCTGCGGACTGGCGCCCGTTCCCTCGGTCACCACCACGTACTGAAGGCCGCTTTCCGTGGTTTTCACCCCGGCTTTTTTAGCATTAGCGGCCAGGAAGGCTTTCTCGGCGGCGGCATTCGCTTCCGCTTCTTGGGCTGCCACGGCGGCGAGTGCCACCTGAATCAGCTCGTCGGCCGTCTCGAGGGTCATGCGGGGTGTTTTTTTGCCAAGGCTGTCGCGAAGTCCGGCTGCCGCCGACTCCACGTCGATCTCGACGCCGGTGGCCAGGAAGTTATTCCCGACCAGCAGACCCAGAGCATAACCCAAATCGGCTTTGCTCGGCGTAGCAGATATTTGGGCGTTGAGAGGAAGGGTCGCGATCAAAAGCAACGCACTTGCCCACAAGGTGGCGACGAGACGGGGGTTCGGAGTTTTCATGCCCCGAACCCTAAAACGAATCGCTCAGCTTGGCAAGAACCTCTTGACGAGTCCGAACGCAAATGTTCCCGCCAACGCACCGGCGAGAATCACCAGGGCCGTCCACGTCCCGGTACCGATCAGAGCGTAGATGGGGCCGGGGCACGCGGCCGTGATGTACCACCCCACGCCGAACAGCAACCCGCCGGCCACAATCCCGGGCTGCATCGGCCGTGCTTTCTGTTCCATGGGTTCGCCGCTCAAGTCGGTCTTTGACTTGCGGAACGCCCGCACCAGGGCCATGCTGATCACGCCCGTCACCACCGCCGCGCCGATCACCAGGAACATGTGTGGCGACTGGAAGGCGAACATGCGCCGGACTTGCACCACCGAAATCACCTGCGCGGCGGTCAACACGGCGCCGAAGCCAACCCCGAGCACCAACCACAGCAAAAGCTTCCACCACGGAGCCACGGATGTCTTTTTTTCGCTCACGGAACCAACCCTCCCAGCAGCAGGCGGTGCACCAGACTGGCCACCGTGCCACCGACAATAAAACAGATCGAAGCCACCAGACTGGGGAGACTCAGGTTCGACAGACCGGAGATGGTGTGCCCCGAGGTGCAACCATCTGCCCACCGGGTGCCAAAGCCGACCAAGGCGCCGCCGACAAAGAGCAGCGCCAGTCCGGCCGCCGTCAGGTTTTCGGGCAGAAACAGCGGCACTCCGGCACCACCGAGGCCAAACTGAACCAAGGTCCCCCCCAAGAGAATTCCGACGACGAACAGAACTTGCCAGAGACCCGTTTTGAGCCAGTCGTACTGGAAATAGCCGATTTTGGTCTTGGGGAGCAGCGCCGCGCAGGCATGGCGGAACGAACTGGAGACGCCGGGTTCTTTGCCGGTGAGCAGCAGCATGGCGGGAACAAAGAGGCCCAGCAGGGGTCCGGCGATATACCAAGGCAGCGGGTCGGCGTACGATCCATCCATGATTTTTCCTCCTCTATCAACTTACTCAACATAACCCTTTCTCCTTGAATCCGCAAGTCCCAAGCGCTACATTGAGGGCATGGCCGAAATGCCCGGAGATTTTTCCGTCCATCGCTTTGTCCAGGACCTCTTTGAAGACCTGAGCCTGACGCTTCCGTCGTTGGGTTGCCGTTTCGAGGGCGTTGTCACCCCGAGTACCTTGACGGCCGTGGGCCGGCGTTCCTGGATCAAAAACAAGGTGTTTCTTCTTTTCGCCGACCTCGCTGTCGCCACTTTGGCAACCGGGTCACCCCAGTTCCGGTGCCGATTCACGCTGGCCAAGGCCGGAAGCCAGCAGCGTTGGTGTTTTTTTTGCACCCCCTTTCTGGCCGATCCCGCCCATTTGCCGGCGTGGGACGCTGAGGTTTTTGAGGTCCTCCGCACCCCGGAAGGTGAGGGGTTTGCGGTACTTCTGGAACCTGGAAAACCGTTGGAGCTCGGGCCCCCGGTTAACTGGACGGAACTTGCCCGACTGTATGGTTCGTCGGTCAATGGTCAAAAAATGCTCGAGGTGTTTGTCGAACGGGCCCAGAAACTGGTCCCCGAACTGGAGGTGCATCTTGCCCAGCACGAAGGATCGGAGATTCTCCGCGTGGCTCATACCCTTAAGGGATCGGCGAGGGGAATCGCGGCTCAAAGTCTCTCGCACGCGGCGCATCAGCTGGAAATGATGGGTCGCAGTGGTGATCTTTCGCAGGGTGAGGAACTTTACAAGGCCCTTCTGGAAACGTACCATGAGTTTACGTCTTGGGTTCAGGCAGGTCATCCGTAGTGGTTTTCTCCTTTTTTTTGTCGGTGGGTCTCTTTGGGCTGAGTTTTCTGCTCTGGTGGTTCGGCAAACGCCAGACTCTGAAGTCCCTCACGGCGGGAGCCACGCCCGAGTTGCCGATCAAACAGCTTTTTGAAGACTCTGCTGCCGTGAGCGCGGAACTAGGCTCTGGCGCGTTTCGACAGGCCGTCAAGATTCATGGCGTTGTGTCGTGCGACGCCCCGTTGCTCGCCGAATTGACTCAGACGCCCTGCGTTGCGTACCGGTTCACGGTAAGCCGCGAGTACGATGAGGCGGTCCGTTCCACCGACGATAAGGGCAACATCACCACGACGCGGGTTCGGAAAAGCGAAGTTGTCGCGTCGAACGAACGACGGGTCGCCTTCTGGCTGGATGACGGTACCGGCCGCATTCTCGTTCAACCCGAAAAAGCCAAGGTCGACCTGGAAAAGACGCTCTCCAGTTTTGAGATCAGCCCGCAGACGGCGTTCGCCCATTTCCATCTGGTTCCGCTTCGGACGGGTGGCGATACGCTGGGCTACCGCTATGAAGAATCTTGCCTGCCGCTTGGCCGTGAAGTCTCGGTGTACGCCGAGGCCACCGATCTTGGGGGTGCCCTTGAGCTTGCCCACCCCGAAACCAAAGGAAACCTCCACGTGATCAGTCTCCGTTCTCTCCAAGACGTGGCCAAAAGCGTCAAGACTACCGCCAGCGTTCTGTTTGGCACCTCTATCGGTGCCGCGGTGCTGGCCGCAGGTGTTTTGCTTCTGGGGGTGATCCGTTGAAACGCGCCGGCCTCGCCCTCCTTCTGACGCTGGTGGTCGTTGCTTTTTCGGCCCAGGCCCAGGTGTTCCGCGTCAATTTTGGCGACGCCCCTATCGCCAATGACCCCGCCAGAGGGCAAACCGCCTTGGAAGCGCAAGTCCTGTCGGCGCTCTACGAGGGTCTGGTCACCTACGACCCGGTGACCCTGCGCCCTGCCCCGGGTGCCGCAGAATCGTGGGAGTTTTCGTCCGACAACCTCACCCTGACCTTCCGACTCCGGCCCAACCTCCGCTTTGCCGATGACACGCCCCTCACCGCGCAGGATTTCGCCGAGACCTGGGTCAGACTCTTGAACCCCGAAACCCAGGCTCCTTTTGCCTCGCTTCTGGATCCTATCAAAGGGGTCCAGCAATGGCGCGAAGGAAAGCTCACCGACCGTTCCCGTCTTGGCATCCAAACCCCGTCCAAAGACCGCCTCGTGCTGACGTTCCAGGAGCCCGCGCCGCAGATGGTGAGCATTCTGGCGCACTACTCCTTTGTGCCGCTTCCTGCCTCGTGGCGAAAGACCTTCCCCGACGCGACGTCCTTCCCCCCCGAAAATGGTCCCTACGTGGTGGAAAGCCGCGCTCCGGGCCGGTGGCTACTCCAGCGCAATGCCAACTACTGGGACGCCGCCCAGGTGAAGATCGAGCGCATGGAGTTTACCTTCCGCAACGATGCCGAAGAGGTCACCAAGGAGTTCAAAGAAGGGAAGTACGCGTGGTTGGCCGACGGTATCGACTACGCCGCGACGATTAACGGGCGCCTGGTTTCCGCCACGTCGCTTTTCGGCACCAGTTTCTTTTTCGTCCGCTCCGACCGCGCTCCTTGGAACGACGTCCGCGTGCGCCAGGCACTTATCCAGCTCCTTCCGTTGGAGGAGCTTCGCAAGATCTTCCTGCAACCCACTTCCGTGTTGGTGCCGTGGTTTGAAGGGTATCCCAAGGTTGAGCCCCTTCTTGCCGATCGGGAACGGGCACTCAAGCTGTTGGCCGACGCGGGTTTTCCAGGGGGCAACGGGCTTCCGTCGGTGAGGCTGGTTCTTCCGTCGGACTCCGAGATGACGTTCTACGAAGAGTTCTTCAACAAGGCGTGGGAAGAGATCGGCCTCAAGGTTACCCCGGTGGAGGTCGACGACGCCTACTACGACCAACTGGACGCCAGCGATGCCACGCTCGGCTACTTCAGTTGGATAGGTGACTTTCTGGACCCGGTCACCTTCCTGTACCTCTGGAAGGGGCGTAGTAGCCTCAACTCCTTCGATTTTGCCAGCGTGGACTTCGATCAGTTGCTCGAGCAGTCCGCCAAAGAAACCAAAATCGAGGACCGTCTGAAACTTCTGGGGAAGGCGGAGGAGTACCTCCTGCAGCAGGGCTTGTTGATTCCCTTGAGTCACACTCCGGGGTTCAGCCTGATCGATCAGACCGAAGTGGGTGGTTGGTACGCCAATCCCCTCGACCTGCACCCGTTCAAGAGCCTGTACTGGAAACCGCCTGTCCCCATCAAGAACACCGTGCGGTTTGACCTGCCCTAAGTTTTGTGATACAATCGCGCCCATGCCCGAAGAGAAAGCACCCGCCGGAGGCTCGCCTCCTTTCATCCTGAACCAAAAGGTGGTGTATCCCCTCCAGGGTGTCGGCCAGATCCTTTCGATCACCGAACGGGTGTTCAAGGGAAAACCAACCCAGTACTACCAGATTTTTCTGCCCGTCACCGACATGACGGTCATGATTCCGGTGGACAAGGCCGTGGAGATTGGCATCCGCGCCATCGTTCCCGCCGAAAAGGCGAACGAGGCTTTCGAAATCATCGCCAGCGATTTCGAACCGGTCACCGCAGACTGGAAAATGCGCTACCAGATGAACCTCGACCACCTCAAGAGCGGTGACATCACCGATATTGCCCTGGTGGTCCGCAACCTTTACCACCGCAGCAAGGTGAAGGAATTGCCGATTCTGGAGCGGAAGCTGTACGACAGCGCCATGAAACTGCTGATCGACGAGATTGCTTTTTCGCTGAACTTGACCGTGTCGGAAGTAGAAAAGAAAGTCCACGAGAGACTGGAACCGCTGGGCAAATCCTTGGCCATGATCGATCCCGACGCCGAAGACGAGTTCGACCCCGTGGTCGTGGAAGACGACGAGGAAGAGGAAGAAGAGTAGCCGTCGAGGAGCCCTTGGCTTCCAGGCCAAAAAAAAAAGCTGACCCCTTCGGGTCAGCTTTTTTATTGCTCCGGGGTTATTTCTGTGCGGCGCGCTTCTTTTCTTCGAATTCTTTCTTGAGCTGAGCCGACACGCTTTCGGGAACTTTCACGTACTTCTCGAACTCCATGGTGAACTCGGCCTTGCCCTGGCTCATCGAACGCAGGACGGTCGAGTAACCGAACATTTCCGACAGCGGCACTTCGGCGATCACCGAACAGAATTGACCGTCTTCGGTCGAGGTCACAATCACGCCGCGGCGCTGATTGATCGAACCAAAGATGTTGCCCTGAAACTCCGTGGGTCCTTCCACGGCGACCTTCATGATGGGCTCCAAAATGATGGGCTTGGCCTTCTGGTAGGTTTCGCGGAAGGCCATGAGGGCCGCCGTGCTGAACGCCATGTCGGAGGAGTCGACGGGGTGGGAGGCACCGTCGTTGACCACGGCCTTGACACCCACGACGGGGAAGCCGATGAGCGTGCCTTTCTTGACGGCTTCCTTGAAGCCCTTGTCACAGCTGGGAATGAACTCGTTGGGAATGGCCCCGCCCTTCACCTGGCTTTCGAACAGGTAATCGGCTTCGGTGATGGGTTCGAACCAACCGCCGATCTTGGCGTACTGGCCGGAACCACCGGTCTGCTTCTTGTGCACGTACGTGAACTCGGCTTTTTCGCTGATGGCTTCACGGTAGGCAACCTGAGGCATACCGGTCTTCACTTCGGCGGCGTACTCGCGCTTCATGCGTTCGATGTACACTTCCAAGTGAAGCTCGCCCATGCCCTGCACGATGGTCTGGTTCGATTCGGGGTCGACGAAGGTACGGAAGGTGGGGTCTTCTTTGGTGAAACGGTTGAGGGCCTTGGCCATGTTGTCGCCGGACTTCTTGTCGACCGGTTCGATCGACAGCGAGATCACCGGCGCGGGAACGAACATCGAGGTCATGGTGACATCCAGCTTGTCGTCGCAGAACGTGTCGCCCGAGGCGCACTCGATGCCGAACAAGGCCGCGATGTCGCCAGCACCTGCAAAGTCGATGTCTTCCATGTGGTTGGAGTGCATCTTGATCAGGCGGCCAATCTTGAACCGGCGCTGGGTGCGCATGTTCTTCAGTTCCATGCCCTTCTTGACCACACCCTGATAGATGCGCACGTAGGTCAGCTGGCCGTACTTGCCGTCGTCCAGCTTGAACGCCAACGCCACCGTGGGCTTGTCGTCGATGACTTCGAGCTGAATCTGCTCTTCGTTCTTGCTCTGGTCGAGGGCCCAGTTGGCCTTCTCGTTGGGTGCCGGAAGGTAGTCCGCGACACCGTTGAGCAACACCTGCACGCCCTTGTTCTTGTAGGCCGAACCCACAAACACGGCGGTCAGCTCGCGGCTGATGGTTCCCTTGCGGATGGCGGCCTTCACGAGGTGCTCGGGCACGTCCTTGCCTTCCATGTGCAGTTCCATGAGCTCGTCGTTGAAGTTGGCCAACTCGTCGAGCATCACTTCACGATACTTGTGCGCCTCGTCGGCTTGGCCGGCGGGAATGTCGCGTTCGATCATGTCCAAGCCGTCTTCGCCTTCGAAGTAGACGGCCTTCATTTTCACGAGGTCAATCACGCCTTCGAACTTGTCTTCGAGACCAATGGGCAACGTCACGAACACGGCGTTATGGCCGAGTTTGTCCTTGAGTTGTTCTTTGACGCGGTAGGGGTTAGCACCCGTTCGGTCGGCTTTGTTGATGAAAGCCAAGCGGGGAACGTCGTAACGCTTCATCTGGCGGTCGACGGTGATGGACTGCGACTGAACGCCGGCCACCGAGCACAACACCAAGATGGCACCATCGAGCACGCGCAGTGAGCGTTCCACTTCGATGGTGAAGTCCACGTGGCCGGGGGTGTCGATGATGTTGATGAACTTGTCGCCCCACTGCACGCTGGTGGCGGCGGACTGGATGGTGATGCCGCGTTCGCGCTCGAGTTCCATGGAGTCCATGGTGGCGCCGACGCCGTCTTTGCCCTTGACTTCGTGGATGGCGTGGATGCGACCACAGTAAAACAGGATGCGTTCGGTCAGCGTCGTCTTGCCCGAGTCGATGTGGGCGCTGATGCCAATGTTACGCATTTTGTCGATAGAAATACTCATGGAAAAAACCTCTCTGTGCAAATTGCACGGGTATTATAGGAGAAGTTGTTTCCTTGCGCTAGAGGGGGACGAAGTCCAGCCGCGACGCCGCCACGGCTAGACTTCGCGGAAGTCGACGATCTTCTGGATGTATGGCTTCAAGGCCCCCTTCAAGGCGTCGCCACTGCAGTCCTGAACTTTCATGGTGACAAGTGTCTGGCTGGAATCCTCGCCGAGGAAGGTGCCCAAGGCGATAATATTCCCACCAACTCCGGTCACGGCGCTGGCCAATTTGGCGAGCTCACCCTTCTGTTCGGGAACCACGATGGTGATGCGCAGACCTTTCTGACGGGAAGCGAACATTTCGAGGAAGACTTTGAACAGGTCGCTTTCGGTGATGATACCCACAAGCTTTGTTGTCGACCAGGATGCGGGCGGCTTCTTCGACCGTGGTGTCTTCCGTCACGGTAATGACGTCCGTGCTCATCACCTCGTCGACGGTGAGCTTCGAAAGCAGGTAGTTCATTTCGTAGACGTCGAGGGTGGTGGCGGGAGATGGGGTCGCGTACAGCAGGTCTTTCTCGGTGACAATGCCCTTCATGCGGCCGTCTTTGCCGATGACAGGGAACCGGTGAACTTTCTCCTTGCGCATCATGTACTGAGCGTCCGAAACCGGGGTCTCCGGTGTTACCGTGATGGGGTTCTTGATCATCCGCTGTCCGACCGTCATGTGTCACTCCTGTTGCTTGTAGTGTAATCCGCCCCTGCCATCGCCACAATCAAAATCGTCAGCCACCGAGGTAGGCGCGGCGGACTTCGGGCGACCGGGCCAACTCCGCAGCGGGACCCGAGAGGGCAAACGCGCCGTTTTCGAGCACGTACGCACGGTTGGCGATGCCCAGTGCCATGTGGGCGTTCTGTTCCACCAGCAACACCGTGGTGCCATCGCGGTTGATCTCGCCGATGATGTTGAAAATCTCCCGGACAAGCAACGGTGCCAGACCCATCGACGGCTCGTCGAGGAGCAGGAGTTTGGGCCTCGTCATGAGCGCGCGGCCGATGGCGAGCATCTGTTGCTCGCCACCCGAAAGCGTGCCCGAATTCTGCCGCACCCGCTCCTTGAGCCGGGGGAAGCGCAAAAAAACCTTTTCTAGGTCGTCGGCAATGCCGGCTTTGTCCTTGCGGGTGTAAGCGCCGAGCATCAAGTTGTCGCGAACGCTGAGATTGGCAAAAACGCGCCGCCCCTCGGGAACCTGAACCAAACCGGCCTGCACGATTTTTTCGGCGCTCTGCGCGGTGATGGCTTCACCCAAAAAGGTGATGCTGCCCTCCTTGGGCCGGATCAAGCCCGACAGCGTGTGGAGGATGGTGGTCTTCCCCGCCCCGTTGGCGCCGATGAGCGAAACGATTTCTCCTTGGGCGACCGTGAAGGAAACCCCGTGAAGGGCGTGGATGGCCCCGTAAAACACCTGGAGGTTGTTGACTTCAAGCATGGGCGGCATCCTCTCCCAGGTAGGCCTTGATCACCACGGGATTTTTCCGGATCTCCTCGGGCAGACCCATGGCAATCGTTCGACCGTAATCGAGCACGAGCAAGCGCTCGCAAATCCCCATCACGAGGTTCATATCGTGCTCAATCAGGAGCACCGTCAGTTCAAAACGCTGTTTGATGAAGCGGATCAGTTCCATCAGTTCCTGCGTCTCCTGCGGGTTCATCCCGGCGGCCGGTTCGTCGAGGAGAAGCACCTTGGGCTGGCTGGCCAAGGCCCGGACAATCTCGAGTTTGCGCTGTTCGCCGTAGGGCAGGTTGGAAGCCTTCATCTCGGCCTTGTGGTCGATCTTGAAGACCGTCAGCAGTTCCTGGATCTCGTCGCGAAGCGTTTTTTCCGCCCGCACAAAAGGCGGAATACGGAACAGAGCGTGTGCCAGCGTATAGGGCGCCTGGAAGTGGCGGGCAATGGCCACGTTTTCCCAAACCGTCATCTGCTTGAAAAGCCGGATGTTCTGGAACGTGCGGGCCACGCCTTTGCGTGTGATCCGGTGTGGTGGCAACCCGGAGATCAGGGACTCGCCCCCGGCGCCAGCGCTTTGTTCACGGCCTGGACCCAGCACAATCGTCCCCTCGGTGGGCTCGTAGACGCCGGTCAGCATGTTGAAGACCGTGGTCTTTCCCGCGCCATTAGGACCGATCAGTCCGACGAGCTCCCCGGGATTCAGGGCGATGGAAAAGTCGTGGACGGCACGCAGGCCGCCGAATTGCATCGACAGGTTGCGGGCGGCGAGCAGCGGAGTCATGATTTACCCCTCTTGAACCAGTGCGTGGGACGCCACTCAACGGTTCCCATCAGGCCTTGAGGTCGGAAGATCATCAGGACGACCAGAATGAGACCAAAGAGGACCTGGCTCATCGGCACCAGGTCGATCACAAAACCGCCGCCTTGTCCGTTTCCGAAAAGGGACGCCACCGCCTGGCTCCACGATTTGGCGTTGGTGCGCAGGGCCTCTTGAAGGAAGGTCAGGCCCAGGCCGGCCAACACGGTCCCGGTCAGGCTGCCCATGCCGCCCAGAACGACGATGATCACAAAAAAGACCGACCTCAGGAAGTCGAAACCACCGGGCGCCAGGTAACCGATAAACGGCGCGTACAGCGCTCCCGCAAGCCCCGCGATAAACGCCGACACCGTGAAACTCATCAGTTTCATCCCGAAGATGTTCACGCCCATGGACTGGC
>JFJP01002657.1_pt1 | contig 10748 bp, 11 predicted proteins | sample 431651 | NCBI WGS metagenome assembly JFJP01 (sample SAMN02602958, study PRJNA72255) | Microbial mat metagenome, whole genome shotgun sequencing project. | biome: fresh water; feature: sink hole; material: water; isolation source: purple microbial (photo- and chemosynthetic) mats found in...
AAGGCAGGGATAGCCGCCTTGGGTTTGCTCAGGGCAGACACTTCGGGTTTCTTGATAGGTGCGGCAGGTGCGCTGATATTGGGCACGTAAGGCTGATCGAACCAAGGATCGTGGTGCGGCTTTCTTGGTGCAGGCGAGTGATAGCCACGGTTAGGTTCAGTCCGCACTTGATGCTCAGCACGTTCCGAACGCTCAGGGCGTGCCTCACGTTGAGGTCTGGCTGGATGTTGCGGCAAGTCAGCCTTCTCTTTTTTGATCTCAGTCTTGATGAGCTTCTCGATATCGATCAGATATCTCTCTTCTTCCGGTGACACCAACGAGATAGCTGTGCCACTCGCTCCGGCACGACCTGTACGACCGATGCGGTGAACGTAATCTTCGGCCGCATGCGGTATCTCGTAGTTGATGACCATGGGCAGATGATCGATGTCCAAACCGCGCGCTGCCACATCGGTGGCGATCAACACGCTGACCTTACCCTGCTTGAATGAATCTAAGGCTTGCATGCGTTCGAGCTGGCTCTTATCACCGTGGATCGCATCGGCGGACACCCCTTCACGCTGAAGCTGGCGCGCTAAGCGGCTGGCCGTGAGTTTGGTCTTGGTAAATACGATGACTTGCTTGGCATCATCACCTTTCAACAGCTTCGCCAACAGTTGATGCTTGTCTTCACTCGCAACCAAGTAGACCTTCTGCGTGATGTTATCCGCAGAGGCATTGCTGCGCGCCACTTCGATCAAGGTTGGATAGTTCATGAAATCTTCTGACAATTTCTTGATCTCGTCCGAGAACGTCGCCGAGAACATCAGGCTCTGACGTTGGCGTGGCAACAAGGCCAAGATACGTTTCAACGCTGGCATGAAGCCCATGTCCAACATGCGATCCGCTTCGTCCAACACCAACACTTGCACGGTATTCAATAACACGGTCTTTTGTTCGATGTGGTCGAGCAAGCGCCCCGGTGTCGCCACCAAGATCTCTACACCTGTCTTCAGATGCGGCGTCTGCGTCTTGATGTCTACTCCGCCGTACACCACCAAAGAACGCAGGTGAGTGTACTTGGCATAAGCCTTGACGCTCTCCTCCACCTGCACCGCCAACTCGCGCGTAGGGACAAGGATGAGCGCACGCACTGGATGCTTGGCTGGAGAAGTACTCGGGCTAGCGTGCGGTAGCAATTTTTGCAGTAGCGGTAATGCGAATGCGGCTGTCTTACCCGTACCCGTCTGCGCGCCTGCCATCAGGTCATTACCTTCCAGCACCAAGGGAATGGCTTGTGCTTGGATGGGGGTGGGGATGGTGTAACCGGACTCGGTGAGCGCTTTAAGAATCTGCGGGGCAAGCTTCAGGTCGGCAAAACTGACTGTATTCAATGTAGTGTTCTCTTGGTTAGGGCTGCATTCAAAGTGGACGCATTATACGCCGCCCCTCAGACTTACCCCTATAATCGGCCTGTCTGCGGCACCCCCCATGTTTTCAGGATCAACGATGACCTTCTTCGATTTCCTTAAGGCGTTCAAACCCCTCTCCACAACCGCATCGCCCATGGAAAAAGTCCGTAGTGGCATCACTGGCGGTATTGCCATCATGCTATTGGCATGGGTTCTCTATGCCTCCCCACAACCGGACTTCCCTTTACTGCTGTTAGGTTCGATGGCGGCATCTGCCGTATTGCTGTTCGCCGCTCCGCATAGTCCATTCGCGCAACCCTGGAATCTGGTCGGTGGACATCTTTTCTCTGCCCTCGCAGGCTGGACATGTAGCCTTCTCATCCCAGATCAAGCCTTGGCGGCAGGAATGGCTGTCGGCACAGCCATATTCTTGATGCATTACTTGAACTGTCTGCACCCTCCAGGAGCCGCCACCGCATTGACACTGGTGTTGGCCGCAGGACAGTTTCACGAGATGGGCTGGCAATGGGTAGCCGTGATCGTCATTGCGAACACGCTCATCTCATTGGTACTAGCCTTGATCATCAACAACCTCTTGCCCAGCAGAAGTTATCCCTCCCGACCAACAGCCACTCCTCCCAACCCGGAGCCTAGAGTGATTCCCGAACAAGCTGACCTCCAATGGGCTTTGGCACAAATGGATAGCGTGATCGACGTGAGCGCAGCCGATCTTTCCCTCATCTACGACAAGGCGCAGGCACATGCGCAAGTGAGACTAGATAGTGAACTGAAGAAATGATGCTGAAAGACCTTCACCATATTCCTTTTGCGATTTTGCTCCACTCACTTTGTGAATTTCCGCGATGAACTCTTTGATCGGTAGTGCTGCCGCCCCCACATTCGACGATCCACTGGAGATGCTACGTGCGTGTCACGGCCGAATAGAAGCACAATGCGTCACTCTCACTCGATTGGGCGAACACCTATCGAAGCAAGGGTGTGACGAACAGGCAGTGCAGGCTGCACGCGCCATCCTGCGGTATTTCGATACAGCTGGTCAGCACCACCATCAAGATGAAGAACTCGATCTATTCCCACGACTCATCGGGACACACGATCAAACGGTGACAGCACTTATCACACGTTTGTTGCAGGAACACCAGCAAATGGAAGCAGCATGGAGCAACTTGCGACCGTTGCTGCTAGCGATCGCCGAGGATAACAAGGCAGCGCTTGATATGCATATCGCCCAACACTTCATCGACGTCTATGCGACACACATCGAAACAGAGAACGGGACACTGCTACCGTTGGCACATACCTTGTTGAATACCGAACAACTGCGCGCCATCGGACGCAACATGGCAGCACGACGTGGGGTGTCGACTTGATCCCTACACAGCAAAAGCAGACTGTCGCCATCATTGGTGGCGGCCCCGCCGGATTGATGGCGGCAGAGGTGCTGTCTCAAGCCGGTTTGATCGTTGATGTATATGACTCGATGCCGAGTGTGGGACGCAAATTCCTGATGGCTGGGAAAGGCGGCATGAACATCACTCACTCCGAACCCTTTGCTGACTTCCTGAGATGCTATGGCTCACGCCGTGAACATATCGAACCGCTGCTGCAAACCTTTTCGCCTGATGCACTGCGTGAATGGATACATGGTCTCGGTGTAGAGACCTTCGTCGGCACGTCAGGACGCGTGTTCCCAACAGACATGAAAGCCGCTCCCTTGCTTCGCGCGTGGTTGCACCGCTTACGCGAGCAGGGTGTGCGATTCCATATGCGACATCGTTGGACAGGATGGAATGAGCAAGGCGAACTGCGATTCACTACCCCGACGGGAGATGTTGGCATCAAAACTCAGGCGGCCGTATTGGCATTAGGCGGTGGCAGTTGGCCCCAGCTTGGGTCTGATGGCGCATGGGTGCCGTTGCTTGCACGACACGGCGCAAACGTCGCCCCGCTACGTCCGAGCAACTGCGGATTCGAAGTCGCTTGGAGCAAGCACTTTCGCGAACGCTTTGTCGGCGAACCGCTTAAGTCAGTAGCAGCCAGTTTCGGTGAGGTACGCAAACAAGGTGAATGCCTCATCACCGAGCACGGCATCGAAGGCGGTCTCATCTACGCCCTTTCCGCTCCTTTGCGCGACGAGATCGAAAGTAAAGGGTGTGCCACTTTATACCTTGATCTACTCCCTGGTTGGTCAGCACAACGCGTACTCACTGAAGTCTCTCACCCGCGCGGTTCGCGCTCCTTATCCAGTCACCTACAAAGTCGATTGGGATTGAAAGGCGTGAAGGCAAACCTACTGCGTGAAGCCTTGAGTACAGATCAGATGAACGATGCCTCGCTACTCGCCGCCACCATCAAATCCTCGCCGCTCAAACTCAACGCAACTCGTCCTCTACGCGAAGCTATAAGCACTGCAGGCGGAGTCACCTTCGACTCGCTTGACGCGAATCTGATGCTAAAGAAATCGCCCGGCATATTTTGCGCGGGCGAGATGTTGGATTGGGAGGCACCTACTGGCGGTTACTTGCTGACCGCTTGCTTCGCCAGTGGGCATGTTGCAGGATCAGGTGCGCTAGATTGGCTTAGAAGCCGATTTTGAATTCGACACGCTCGATCACAGGTTGGCGATGACCACCTAGCACGACGACTGCATGACCGTTGCTACGCACGCTCACATGCTCATGTCGATGGTTGCGATGGCTACGATGACGTAGGTCTTCACGCATCTCACGACGCTCATGAGGTGACATCTTCTCGAAACGATCGTGCATCTTTTCACGCATCTCACGACGTTGCTGTGGTGCGGCGTCATTGTGTTCTCTGCGCATCTCATGACGCATGTCTTGGCGTTCAGATGGGCGCATCTGCTCGAACTTGTCGCGCTTCTGTTCACGGTTATCTTGTTTACGCTCGTCCGCATAAGCATTCATGCTGAACGAAGCGACCATACTTACAGCGATGAGTGATTTAACGATGGCATTCATTTCATTCTCCTGTGGGGTACTCCCCAAATCCGCCTCATTGGCGTGGTGAGGATAGTGGACTTGGATTGTAAGCGGAGTGTGTAAGGCAATCCCCGTTTTGTAACCGTTTGTAACAGACCAACTTTAGCGCGCTGCCATTTCAACGCAATGATTTATGATTACAACATGGACACCAAACACTCGATCCTCATCATCGACGACGATGTGCGCTTACGCGACCTATTGTTGCGCTACCTTACAGAACAAGGCTTTGAAGCCAAAGCTGTGACGGATGGCGAGACGATGGATAACGCGCTACGCATCGGTCGTTTCCATCTGCTGATACTCGACCTAATGTTACCTAAAGAAGACGGCCTTTCAATCCTGCGGCGCTTACGCGGCGCAGGAGAGAATGTGCCGGTGATCTTGCTTACTGCAAAGGGTGACGAGATAGATCGCATCGTGGGGTTAGAGATGGGCGCTGACGATTACCTGCCAAAACCTTTCAACCCACGCGAGCTGGTGGCACGTATCCATGCCGTGTTGCGCCGCAAGAATGGGCAGCCTACAGGTGCGCCCGCTCTTGAAGAAAAAAGTATCACCTTCAGCGACTGCGAATTGAACCTTGCGACACGCGAGTTGAAACGTGGCGACACCCGTGTGCAACTCACCACTGGTGAATTCGCTCTACTCAACGCCTTGGTGACACACCCGCGCCATCCGCTTTCGCGAGATAAGTTGATGGAGCTGTCCCGTGGGCGTGACCATGAACCGTTCGACCGTGCCATCGATGTGCAAATATCACGCCTGAGAAAATTGATCGAGCCAGACTTGGACGCACCTCGATTCATTCAGACCGTGCGCGGCCACGGCTATGTGTTCGTTCCCGACGGGGTGAAGTCATGATGCCGAAGACGCTGCTCATTCGTTCGTTCCTGCTGATCTCAGCTTTGATCGCGCTGTCACTGGCGACACTGGTTTGGGTATTCAGACAGGCATCTGAGGCGCCGCGCGCTCAACAGAAAGCACAACTGGTGGTGTCGACCATCAACCTGACTCGGGCAGCTATCTTGTCTGCGGCACCCCAATGGCGGGGCGCTCTATTGGCTGAGTTGCGCGAAGCTGAAGGGATGCGCGTCGAGATCGGCGAACCCACCGATACCAGCACGCCCCTAGATGAAGCCAGAACCGAACTCCATCTGATGATGGAAGCGGTGCGAGCCAAGTTAGGCAAAGAAACCCACTTCGCCTCAACCCGTAACGGAATCGACGACCTGTGGGTGAGCTTCCACATCGGACAAGATGAATTCTGGGTGGCGATCCCCAGGACTCGTATCGAACAACCCATGTCACGCATCCTGCTCTTAGGTGGAGGTGTCGCGTTCGTGTTCGCCCTCCTCGGTGCGTATCTGATCGCACGCCAAGTCGCGCGACCGTTGCAACGCTTATCCAAAGCCGCGCAGCAGATAGGGCAAGGCAGATCCCTCACACCACTTCCCGAGGTGGGAACACAAGAGATCGTCGCGGTATCGCGTGCTTTCAACCAGATGTCCTTTGACCTAGAGACCAACGACAAAGAACGTGCCTTGGTATTGGCTGGCATCTCGCACGACTTGAGGACGCCGCTCGCTCGAATGCGAATCGCTGCTGAATTGAGCAAGGATGAATCACTACGCGCAGACATCGAAGCGGACGTGATGCAGATGGACGGCATCATCCAACAGTTCCTTGATTACGCCAGACTGGATGCACAGGAACAACCCGTTTTGACTGATCTAGCTGCTTTGGTGAGCGAAGTCGCTCAACGTTACGAGTCACACGCGATCTGCATTACCTTGGCCGAATTACCCCTCCAGAACGTACGTCCGACATTGCTCAAACGCGCGCTGTCCAACTTGCTCGATAACGCTGTCAAATACGGCGACGGCGAGATAGCCGTGAACCTTAGACAAGCAGAAAATCTCATCGAGCTATCGGTGTCGGATCGTGGCGCAGGCATACCCCACGAACATCTCGAATCAGTGCTTCGTCCCTTCGTGCGACTTGAGAGTGCGCGTAGTGACGCCAGCGGTTCTGGCTTGGGCTTGGCCATCGTCGAACGCGCCGCCCGCGCACATCACGGTGATTTGATATTGGCCGCACGTGACGGTGGTGGTTTGACTGCGACCCTGCGCTTGCCCCTAATGTCACAGTCTGGACAGGGCTAATTTTCCGAACATTCCGTTAAAATGCACGGGCTTTTTTTCTACAGGAGAACCACATGAAGCAATACAGCAAACGTACCGCCCTGATGCACTGGCTCATCTTTGTCCTAGTCATCGTTGCCTTCTATCTAGGGCATGAAGTAGCAGAGAGTAAAGATGCGGCAGGCAAACTCGCGATGTACCCCGCTCACTTCCTCATCGGCGACTTGATCCTACTGCTCACCTTGGTACGCATCTACTTCCGCAAGAAAGATGGCGCTCCAGCGGATGCCAATGCGAATCCGATGTTGAACAAAGTCGCTGCGGTAACGCATCTACTCACCAATCTCACCGTCATCGCAGTTGCGGTATCAGGCTTTATCACGGTGGTCACTTCAGGCGTGATCGATGCATTCAAGGCAAATGACCCAAGCCTGATCCCAGACTTCCACAAAGTACCAGCCAAGGAATTCCATGAACTGTTCATCGGCATCATGATTCTGCTAGTGGTGTTCCACGTCGCGGCTGCGCTTTATCACCAGTTCGTCGTGAAAGACAACCTGTTGCGTCGCATCATGATCAAACGCTTCGAAGACTGATCGACCCGATCTTCTCCAACAAAAAAGCAGGCTTCGGCCTGCTTTTTATGCTTGCGTCAGACTGCATTCACTCATCCCTAGTTCTCCACTTAAGGGCGGTGGCGTCGGCAACGTTCCGAGCAGTAGCGTACCTGTTCCCAATCGCGCGCTAGTTTCTTGCGCCACACAAAAGGTCTGCCGCACACGGCACAACACTTTTGAGGCAGATCAGATTTCGCGACACCGCGTGGCATAAGCGGTCAACGCAACATCGGTAGCAGGACTTTCATCACCTGTTCTTCGTCGGGTTCCACAGCGGTGGCAAAGCTATGCACGGTCTTGCCGTCCGGCGCGATCAGGTACTTATGGAAATTCCAGCTTGGTGCTTCTCCTGTCGACTTAGCCAATGCCTTGAACAGCGGATTAGCCTCAGCGCCAGTCACGCTGGAGGGCTCACTCATCGGGAATTTCACTTTGTAGGTGAGTTTGCAGAATTTAGCGATCTCCCCTTTGCTAGCCAATTCCTGACGGAAGTCGTTAGAAGGAAAACCAACCACCAACAGACCTTTTTCACGATATTGGCTGTACATCGCCTCTAGCTTTTCAAACTGGGGGGTATAGCCGCATTTGCTGGCGGTGTTCACCACTAGGATTGGCTTGCCTGCGTATTCGCACAAATTGATCTTGGTGCCTTGCAAGGTAGTGATAGTGCGGTCCAGTAAAGGTGAACAATCGGCCGCATGAGCCATAGGTGAGAGTGTGAGTGCAAACAACATAAACAGTGATTTCATCATTATCCCTTTCAAGTTAACCTCGTGCCTTGCGCTTGATGAAGCGCATCATGCTTCCCAACACGGGGATCTTTTCATACAACTCTTCCGCTGCATCCCAGTAATCGCGGTGATATTCCACCTTCCCCGCTGTGTTGAATCGCACATGGGAAGAGCCGTGAATTGTTTGCAACTGTTTTGTGCCGCGCATATTGAATTCAAAATCCCACACGATGAATGCATCCCCATCCTGCAAGATGGATTGCTTGATGATGAAACATGGCGCATCCACCTGCCTGAACATGTGTTCGAAGATGCGAATGATGCTTGCCTGTCCTCGCACCTCATTGAATGGGTCTTTGAAGTAGGCATCCGCATCGTATAACTCTGCGATGTCCTTTACACTTTGCGGTGACACGTGCTCAAAGAAGTGCAACACCCTATCCAGCGCAGTTCGATTAGTCATAGTCCAGTCACCTTATGGATCAGCCAGAAATATAGTCGGTACGGCAAGAGTCGTAACACGCGTAGCCAATTGGTGAAGCGACGCGGAAAGTGAATGTGGAACTCACCGCGTTCGATACCGCGCACGATCTCATGAGCTGCCGTTTCTGCTGAGATCAGCGCGGGCATCGAGAAATCGTTCTTGGCGGTCAATGGCGTAGCTACGAAGCCGGGGTTGATGAGATACACCGAGATACCGCGCGCATGCAGATCAAGATAGAGCGACTCGCACAGATTGATCAGCGCAGCCTTGGTCGGGCCGTAGATCAAGGCTTGCGGCAACCCGCTCAAACCTGCGACCGATGCGACGATGCCAATACCCCCGTGACCTTGCGCGAGCAAAGTCGGCAAAACGGCATCAAGACAATTCAAAGTCCCATTCAGATTCGTTTCCACCAGTTGCTTAGCCGCGGTCAGATCAAAATCATCTGCGCGCATCTTTTGATAAGTACCAGCGACGACCAGAACCAGATCGATCCCACCCCACTCCGCCAAAATCTCGTCGCGTGCCAGCAACGCTCCATCGATGCTTCGCGCTGACAAGGCCAACTTAGCTCCGCGAGCGCGTAGCTCTCGCGCCAAGGCGGCACCGATGCCACTCGATGCACCGATGATCCACACACGTCTCTCACGCCAATCTTGGAGTCTTGGATTCATGGCCGTTTGCGGAATGACAAAGTGACCTCACCTAGCTTGAAGCCGAACTTGCTCATCACCGCACGATTCAGCATCACTTTATCGTCCATCAGGATCATCCAGTCGTCAAAGTTGACGTTGTAGACTTTGCCATCCACCGGCAACGCCAACACGTACTTCCAGTTCAGTGCATTGCCAGAAACGATACCGACCGCCTCCCCCACCACATCATCTGCCGTACCGATGTACTGACCATTCGGCTGCTTCTTCAATGTCCACACACGTTTTTGTTTGGTGCCATCGGAATAGATGAAATCTTCATCCAGTGTGCCGACGTCACCTTGCCAACTGCACTGGATGACCACGTTGAAACGCTTCACCACTTCGCCTTTTCGATTCTGGAACATGCCCCACGCATCGACCGTACCATTGAAATACTGTTGCATATCCAGTGCAGGCTTCTCTTTGGCATACAGCGCCATATCGGTAGTGCTACAAGCGGATAACATCAGCATTCCCATTACCAGTGTAATACGATTTCTCCAATTCATTTTGTGTCTCCTTCACAGTTATATTCCATCCAATGGTGCACGCCACAACAACAATGCGGCACATAGTTTCAATACACAAGGCAACAGCGCGTACCCCACCGCCAGCGCATGCAACCCGACCTCATCCGTCGTTCCGTTTTGATAACCAAGCCACTGCAAGAGCGGTAATGAGATGCCTGCCGCCAAAGCCAGATTCAACTTCGTCGCCCAGTTCCACAATCCAAAGTACGCCCCCTCATGTTTGCCAACATGACGTGCCTTCCCAATCACTGCTGCGAGTAACGCAGGAGGCAAGGCAAGGTCGGCAGCGAGTGCTGCGCCAGACAAGATGCAGATAGCGGCGAATCCAGCGATGTCTCCTGCGCCTAAAAAATAAGCCCACGCGAAACTGGCGATGGCGAGCCACATCGCCAAAAGCCAAGCTTGTTTTTCGCCCTTACGTTTTGCGATGGCGACCCACAGCGGCATGGCCAGCGCGGCGGCCAAAAAGTACAGGATCAAAAATCCGCCAGCGTACGGTGCGAGTTGCAAGCGATCTTGGGTAAAGAACAGGAACAAGGTGGCGGGTATGGCTGCTGCGATGCCGTTCAGCATGAATACCGCGAACAACCAACGAAAGTTCACATTGTTCAATGGCAGCAGCAAACCTGATAACCCAACACCTTGGTGGCGTATAGGATGGGCTTGCGGGGCTCGGCGCAACAAAAAGTAGGCAGCGATTAGTAGCGACGACACAAAGAAGGCAGACAGCATGCTGATCGAGGTGAATGTGGGCAAAGCGGCAGCGATGATGACACCGAGTAAAGCACAGACCTCACGCACCCCCGTGAGTGAAGCGCGCTGCTCGCGCGATTGGGTAAGTGCCGCACCCCAACTTTGGTAGGCGATACTCGCCAAGCTGAAACCCAGATAGACCACGACGAGACTGGCCAGAAACCATGCCATCGCCTGTATACCGAAGACTGCTGGGGGATGGAACAAAGCGACGAACCCCAACACTAGCAAAGGTAGCGACAGCACGATGGCGTGTGCGTAGCCTCGTTGCTGGGTATCCAGCCATACGCCAATGAGCGGATCAATGAAGGCATCCAGCACACGTGCGAAGAGCAGGATAGCGCCTATCATCGCCAGCGACAGGCCGAGCTGACTCGCAT
>JFJP01012546.1_pt1 | contig 10748 bp, 13 predicted proteins | sample 431651 | NCBI WGS metagenome assembly JFJP01 (sample SAMN02602958, study PRJNA72255) | Microbial mat metagenome, whole genome shotgun sequencing project. | biome: fresh water; feature: sink hole; material: water; isolation source: purple microbial (photo- and chemosynthetic) mats found in...
TTTTCAAACACATGGGTAACGGCAATGGGGCTTTTAAAAGTTCGGTACAGAGGACAAAATCTAATCGAGTACGCCCTTGTCATTGCTGTTGTCTCCGCGGCAGCTGTCGCGATGAGCACCTATGTGTATCGTGCTGTTCAGTCAAAGCAGAAAGAGATGAATGAGGAATTCCAAAGGTAATAACCGTTATTTTAATCAGGAGGATCGTATGTCTAGAGGATATAAAAGAGGGCAAAGCACGTTGGAATATGTGCTTTTGGTGACCGCCGTTATCGGCGTGCTCATCGCACTGGTCATGAACAAGGATTCCGCATTCCAGAAGGGTGTGAATTCCACAATGACTTCAGGCATTGACAAGATGGTGGATTTCAGCAAGAATCGCTTCAAGACAGAAAGCACTGGAACAACGACGGGTACCACAACAGGAACAACAACGGGTACTACGACGGGAACAACAACGGGTACTACGACAGGAAAGCCGATGTGATCTTAATGAGCGGCAGGCTGTCAAACAGATAGTGTATCTTCAAACTTAATGAGGAGGATAACATGTTAAAGAAAAATAAAGCGCAAAATACAGCCGAATACGCCATCCTGATCGCGTTGGTCGTCGGCGGTGTTATTGCGATGCAGACATACGCCCAGCGCGCGTTGCAGGGTCGTATGCGTGATGCGAACGTGACCATGCGTGACAAGACCAATGTCCTTGGAAATACGCTGCAGTATGAGCCGTATTATTCCAAGACAGAAGCGACGACGTCGCGTACATCCGAGAAGGAAAACTTCTTGGGCGGGTCGGCTGAACAAAGCAACTCCATTAAACAGGCGGGCGCTACGGAGAACACGACGTGGAATACCACAAGTATTAAAACCAGCGATGTAGACGAAGAAGAGGGTCTTGGTTTCTAACAGGAAAAGAAAGGATTCATTATGTTGAAAAGAAAAACGCGCGCACAGAGCGTGCTTGAATATGCGATCCTGATGGTTATTGTTATTGCGGCCTTGATCTCGATCCAGACCTATATCAAACGCGGTTTGCAAGGTCGTTTGACCAGCTCCGCGGATGATATCGGCGATCAGGTCTCGGTTGGCGGTACCAGTAACTTCTACAAGAAGGTATCAAGCTTCTCGAATTCGACGGAAAAGGTGATAGCGGGCGCAACAGAAACAAAAACCAATAAAGACGGATACACGAACACGGTCAAGAACTCTATTGTCGAGCAGAATGGTGCGAAAGAGTGGGAGTTTTAACAGTTGAACATCAAGGAGGGTCCGTAAGGGCCCTCCTTTTTTATCTTAAGTTGTCCCAGGGATGCTGAGGCGCTATGTTACAGATTTCGACCTGCAAAAAAGGACAAAGCGTTTCCGGTGAATATGTGGTTCTGATCGCGCTGGTATCCATTGCCGTTATAGCCATGGTCACGTATGTGCGTCGGGCCATCCAGGGGCGTTATCATGACGGCAGCAATGCGGTTTACAGCCGTGCGGCCGGGACTTTGGGTAAAGCCAGTGTGCTGCCTGAATACGAACCGTATTATGTGAACACATCGACCGACATGATGGTCAAGTCTGAAGAAGAGCAATCAGGAACGGTACAAGGTTTATTGGACAAGAAACATTCCCTTGACCGCAGCGTTTCATCAAAGAGTGAACAAAAGCCTTTTTAGGGAACAAAGGAAGAATACATGATCTTTTCCCGCCGCGCCCAGACGATGATGGAATATATCCTGCTGCTGAGCATCATTGTCGCGGCCGTTGCCCTCATGCTGCCGCGTGTCAAGCGGACCAGTCAGAGCATGATGAAAAGTGTGGCGGACCAGATCGGCGATCAGGCTGGCGCAGACCAAACCTTCAACAAGATCGAGCAGGGTTTTTTGGTCAATTCAACGACAAGCAGTAAAGCGACCGTGAACAATCTTCGCACGGAAAAATTTGGCTTCATCGATCAGTATTACAATGAGACGTCCGATACAACGACAACATCTTTTACGAACAGCGGCTGGTCCGAGGAGTGAGCTATGAGAAAAGCGCAAAGGTTCATCATGATGCAGACCTACATGAAGCGCGGGTTCCAGGGGCGCTGGAAACAGGCGACCGATGACCTGGCGGATCAGTATGATCCCTATGCTATTACCAGTAATGTGCGGTTCACCTATAGTAGTACGTCCGAATCCAAGGTCCGCGCGCAGCATGGTGTGACGGTCAACGGACGCGAGGGAATGATCACTTATAGGGAAGACAGTTCTACCAGCACCGAGAAAAAAGACGGCCAGACGCATTTGAGCAGGTAGGATCGATAACTTATGAAAAATGCAAAACGCATGACAGAAAGAAAGACGATCGGCCAGACCATGATCGAGCTCGCGGTCTTTGGTTCCGTGCTTTTTTTCCTCATCGGTGGCATTGCGTCGAATTATCTCTCAGGGTCTTTTCAGCAGAATGCCCAGTTGCAAGCCATGCGCAAGGCGCTTTTCAAATCCTACCAGTCGTCCCAGGCGGCCACTAACGAGCGTGTCTCGGCGAGCCTTTTGATGTTTGAAGACCGGTTGACCGGAGATTTTGGGAAATTCGGTACGCTTGATCGTCAGCCGGTGGCGGCCAGCGGCGGCGGGATGCTCAACGCCTATGTGATGCAACCGGTGGAGTGGCGGGAACCGAACAGCCTGCCGCTCATGGATGTGAGCGTCAACGGGCAGGAATTTGTTTTCAGGACCAGCGCCTTCGTTGAGTATGTTGTCCTTTTGGCGGCTAACGCGACGGATGGGGAAGACGTTCAGATCATACAGCTGCAGCCTTTGAGCAGCCTGAATATTAAAGAAGAGGTTGTAGAAGGTCCGTGGGTTTGCACCACGCGCACAGATCCCAACAAAGAGATCGACTGCACAGATGACGGAATTAAGTGCCCCAAGGGTGGTCAATGCAAACCCAAGATAACGACAACAGTTTTGACGGAAACAGCTTCTCTGTTTGAAACGATGCGGATGTGCATGACAAATCCCACGGCAACAAATACCAAGCTCGCGGCCAAGTGCAAGGTGGCAATGGCTGAGGGTCAGGGCGAGCGTATGGCCCGTGAATGGGTGGCGACGGCTGATCCCGTGACAGGCATGCCGTCACTGTGTTATGCGATGACGTCGACGAATCTGGATTTCAACAACTGGAAGCTGTTTGGCAATTCAAATGCAGAGGATATCATTTCGGCGCAACAAAAAGCTGTGCAGAAAGAAGGCGAAGCCGAGAAGGCCGTAGAAAATACTGGCGGTTTCGTGGAAGAGGCGGCATTCAATCTTTTGCGTGACGGGATTAAGGATAGTACGATACCGGAGGGAGAAAGGGGCAATGCGGCCTGGCGCTGGTCCTGGAACAAATTTGAGGATGTGGTTACAAGGGTCGATAAGGACAATGATTCTTCCCCTTCCTATGACGTCGACGGCGATCTGCAGGAAGAGACCATTTACGAGATAAAAGATATTTCCAAGGACACTTGCAAGCTGCATGCCATGTGTATCGCGGCTTATCAGGTTAAAGTCCAGGATTCCGCTGTGGCGGATGTTGATCCGTCCAAAGGGCCGGCGGATTTTAAGGAACCCAAAGAAAAGCCGGGTATCCGTCCGGAGTTTCGGATCTTCAGCCGCACGGGTTGCGTTGAGCTTGAGGGGGGCGCTTCATGCGAAGGCCGGGACAGCGGCACCTATCTGGATGTGCAGGAAGGCAAGCTGTTCAAGGACGGCCAGCCTGTGAGCATGAGTACGCTCAAAAAGAACCAGTATGATATTGTGGAACGCATTTATCAGCTGAATATCAACATGGCTGATCCTGACGGATTTGTGAAAATGAATAGCGCCAGCATTAAGGCTGTCGGGAAATGTAATTCTGCCGCGCATATGCAGGAAACATGTTTTGACAAGGATACCAAAACGCTTTATATCCGCAGCCGCTTGAGCGATCAGCGCGGCCATCGCTGGACCACCAGCACGAAACAGACGTGGGATGAAAGTCTGGGGATCAAATGATGAAGACATCAGGATGCCGAAAAGCACAGTCGCTGATCGAATTCACCGCCGGGATGGTGATCCTGTGTCTGATCATGTACGGCATGGTCGAGGTTTTTCGCTGGGGCATGATGGACCTGGCGGAACGCCGGTATGATCATGATAAAAGCCTCGTTGCGAATGTTTCTGTGGAAGATCAGCTGAAGCCGAATTTTCATCAGACGCGGCCCATGGATACATTGTGGTATAAAAAAGCACCAAACCCTTAAGGATCGCTGTTATGCAGATCAAACGTAAAGCCCAGATGTCGCTGATCATGCTCCTGGTTGTTGCCCTGGCGCTGGTCTTTTTTGCCATTTCCATTAACTGGAGCAGGATATCGGCGTACAAGACACAGGTGACGGTGGCTTCCAATACCGGGGCTGGGACGCTGGTCTCGATGATGGCCAGTTACGGGAACACGCAGATACTAAGCACGATGGGGGGGTCCATTTATAAAGAGGAATGGACGGGCATGGCGAAAGCGATCGCCGGCGTGATCCTTGCTGTTCTGGCGGTCGTCGTCACGGTCATTTCTGCAGGGAGTTTAAGCGCTCTATCAGGATGGGCTCTAACGTTTGCCATTTCCATGGTGGCTTCGGCCGTCTCAGGCATTGTTTTTGTTGTGATCGAAGCGGCATCGACAAATCCCAGTATCACAAAATTCTTTAATAAACAGATCGCAGACATTCCGACCATGGAAGGGCAGTTTGTTGAGCAGGCGATCCAGGGTATGTTTTCGGGCGTTGTGACGGATGATGTCAAGATCAATGACCGTTGGGATATGGACATGGACGGGCACTGGTATAATCCCACCTATCCCAACATGGGGGATCCTAATGCCAAAAAGATCACGCGTTTTGCGTATTATTACGGCGACCGTCTCAAGGGCGGTGTCCGGCCTCCGGTGGATCTGTTGCAGGAAGTTCTCAAGGATATGCAAAAAAATCTCGGATTGCCCGCCATGCTGCGGGGGAATGAGATCAAAGAGCCTTGCCGTTCGATGGTGACAGGGCGGCTGCGGCCTGAATGCAACGCGTGTTGTCAGGCACCCGTGGGCGGGTCTTATGACAAGGGGATCACCAAGGGCCGGCCGGGGGACTGTGATCAGACGCCTTATCTGGACGCATGCGCTGTCGATAATCCGGCCTGTAAGCGTTCAAGCCTGAACGCGTGTTTTATTTACGATCCTTTGTATGAAAGAACGGGGAATCTTCCGACCGAGGCGCCGTATAACTTTATGTTTGTCTTCGGGGAAGATGATCCGGATGCGCAGAGGGATGATATTCCCAACGGGGCCGGCAAGGCGGAAGAAGCCCTCTTTCAGGCTGATAACAGGTATATTGACAAGTCTTCGCCGAGGAATCAGGATAGCGCGGATGGCGGTGTTTTCCGCGGGTCTAATGCCGCGGGAGAATTCTTTCCGCTCCTGTGGCTTCTGGCCGATACCCAGCCTAATGTGAAAAACCTTTCGATAACAGGCGGCGCGGTCACCGATGCATCACCCGCATGTCATTGGCGTTCCAAAGACAGCTCACAAACCCCCGCGTGCAAACTAAAATTTGCCGCCGATACCAGCGTGTCGACGCTGGGCAGGGTCCTGTTCCGTCCGTCCCCGGCGAGTGTGGCGTATGACCAGTTGACAGGATTGAATAATTGTCAGGGTCAGGATTGTTATATCAATTTATTCAGGAATAATCTTTCCGGAACGGCTACGTTCGATAGCCGGAAGATCGATGCGGTGGGCAACATTTCTGTTGTGGATGCGGCGAAAGACATTTCAGCGTTCACGCCTGTCAAGGATAGTGTGTGTCCGGCTACGTCGCCATCTGCCGGGAAGGATATCTGGAAGCGCGGTTCTGACCGTAATAATCAGAGCTTTGAATATATGCGTACCATCATGGTGCCGGCCGATATGGCTTTAGGAGAAATGGCCCCGGATACGCCGACGGATATTTTTGAAGTGGCGTCGATCAAGTTCATGAGCGGGGATTCATTCAATCTCATGGCCGAGGAACTTTTTTACATCGGGCCTCAAGGTGGTACAAAAGATGATCTTTGCGGCGTGGCCGGCGGCAATCTTCGTGTCGAACGCTGGCGGAATGACGGCCTGGATCTTTTCGGCGAGAAATTAGCCGAGTTCACACGCGCGGCGATGGCGGTCGTGACCATGAGCTCTTTTGAAGCCAAGGCGCTGGATGTTTTTATCAATGGCTGGGGCGCGCTGCTTAAAGAAGAAGTGACCGCGTTTGAAGCTTTCATGCCACGGTTGAATGCCATAACGACGGGGATGGACACGTGGCTCGCGGGAACGGGTGGTGCTTACAAGGCCGTGGACCTCTGGTGCCTGCCGCCCGATAACGCTGTTCTGACGCAGGAAGAACGTGATTATTTTGTCGGGAAAGATTCAGCAACGGGACAGGTGATCAGCCTTGATCCAGCCACAAAGGCCGCGCCGGTTTTGGGATCTGTGGCCAGTGTTTTGCAGTGCCTGGCGTATAACAGCAATAATCATGATTCCTTTGACTATTGCTACAATCATTGTTCGTTGGATCCTAAGGACAAGGATCCGAAAGGAAAAACCTATCAGGCCTGCCTTGATCTTCCCCGGACGCTGTTGCCCGGGTTCGATCCGAATAATGACCCTTCAAAGAATACGAGTTATACCGTTTATTTCAAGATAGACAATACACAATGTCTCAAAGACCTGAAGGCCGCATATACAACAACAAATGTTGATGTCGAAGCCTACAAAACGGCTGTGGCCGCGTGTTCAGCGGCAGCTTGCAGTGCCTGTGTCAGAAGGGGCTGTGATCAGAAACAGGCGCAGTGCATTGCGTCGAGGTGTGACTCTCCTTATAGTTCCTGCAGTTCTACTCCCGACCCTCAGGCTTGCACGAATGGTGTTCTTGAAGGTTGTATCAAAAGCAGTTGTGAGTCGTCCTCGGGATGTACCACAGATACGTGCATTGATCCTTATTGCAAGGATGATGCCTGTATTGCGAAGGCCTGGGATGATCATATGAAAGAAGTGTTTGATGAGGACGGTTATAATCGGGAGATCAGCAACGGAAGCTGTCCTGACAGGGAGGAATCCAAGCCGTATGATGCGTGTACGATCAAACGGGCAACGCTCATGGCCGAGACCATTGACGGGACATGGGTCAGCAGGGATGGCCCCCGGGATAGCGACTATATGCGCAAGATCGCGGACAGCCGCAGCCTTGCCTTCAATCAGTCGAAGAAATTTGCCAAGCGTTATGAGTATCTTAAAGACCTCAGGGACCGGGTCCTTAGAGTAAGGACAGCTTTTAACAAGGCGTATACGTATTTAACAACCCCGATGTCGGATGCTCTACAGAAGAGCGTGGAAGGCTTCCTGCCTTCCAGTGTTGGCAAACGAACGCCGCCGCAAATGGTGAGGGACCTGGTCGATTATCTGGACAAATGGTTCAGGAATGTCGGGAGCAACAAGCCCGGTGAATTGAGCAATGATGTGGTCTACGGCTGGTTCTCTCCGAATAAGAATGGCATCCCCGGGACGCTGCATATCGTCAGGGTGCAGGCGGTGATCCCCGGATTTATGGGAACCATCGGCAAGACCTTTCCGATCACACAAAAGAGCGGTTATGCAAAGGAAAAACCCAAGCTTGAAACAGATACCCAGTGGGGGGGCAACCGGCGTTATTATCAGTTGAACAATCCCCATGGGGCGGTCGGCGCGCGCGTGATCCGTTATGATCAGGATCACAGCGGAAAATTGAATTTCCTCAGCGGACTTCCTCTTTGGAATATCAAGTATAATAATCCGGACAGCGGCATGCAGGGATCGGCCGATGGGGATGTGGAGAGCGTGCGCACGAAGTGTTCTACTTATTATAAATTGACCGGCGACGGAACTTATAAATTGACCGGTCAACCCGATAAGGAGTTGCTCAAGGAAGCCTTTATGTTCCAGAATCCTATCCAAGCCGTAACGACTAACGACCCGAAAGCGGTTGAGGCCCAAGCAGCAATGAAGGCCTGCGCGGAACCTGTGCTGAGGCTTTTACGGCGCGGGGTAGCGTCGGAGACGTGCGCGTATTATTACCCCAGGAATAGTAAGGGTTCAACGGATAAGGAAGACAAGAATTGGTCTTATGATATCAAATTTGTGCCTTGCAAATAATTCTCGCCGTCGTGGCTTTGCGCTGCTGGAGTATGTGATGCTCATCACGCTCTTTGTGGGGGCGCTATTTTCTTTTCAGACATATATCCAGCGCGGGGTCCAGGGGCAGTACCGCAAGGCCGGTGAGTCGTTCGGGAGCCTGCGCCAGTATAATCCGGGGGCGAGTATTGATTGCGCCTTCGATCCCGCGACCGGCAAGTGGTATGCCCAGGCGTGTTATAACAACAAGATCCTCAAAGACGGTTGTACAAAAATGAACGCCGGCGCTTTTGATATGTGTGTTGCAAATGTTAAGGCGAATTGTGTCACAGGTTGTAAAACACAGTGATCGGCACCTAAGAAAAATCCTATGCTTGTAATTATTCTTTTCCTTGTTTTTGTATTTACCATTCTGACCGTATTTTTTGTAATTCCCATGATCATCAAGGGGATCAACGCTTTTAATCAGCGGCGGGCGAAGGATTTTGCCCGTGAAATGGACCGCGCCATGGAGGTCAAGAGCATTACGACCGTCATGCGGCTTTATTTTATCGCGCCCTTTATGTGCGCGGCGGCCGGGTTCTTTTTTATTCCCGACGACAATTTGCGCCTTGTCGGACTTATCGGAGGGTTCATGTTCGGCCTTGCCCTTCCGAAATTCTATGCGAACTGGATCCTGAAGAACCGCAAGCAGCAGTTTGATTTTCAGCTGATCGATGCGCTCATGATCATGTCGAGTTCTTTCCGCGGGGGCTTGAGCCTGGTGCAGTCGATGGAAGCCGTTGTCGAAGAGATGCCCGATCCGATCCGCCATGAGTTCGGGATCGTGCTGGGCGAGAACAAGATGGGCGTGTCTTTGGACGAGGCGCTGAACCGTTTGTACAAGAGGATGACCTCACCGGCCCTGCAGCAGATGGTCAGCGCGATCCTGCTTTCGCGTGAGACGGGCGGCAACCTTCCGGTCATTTTTTCGCGCATTGTCACGACCATCCGCGAGCGCCGCAAGATCGAGGAAAATTTGAGCGTTTTGACTGTTCAGGGTAAATTGCAGGCCCTGGTCATGAGCGGACTCCCGGTCGGGTTTTTCTTTCTGGTACAGTCGACCAACCCCAAATATTTCCAGGTCATGATGACAACGGATGTGGGCAAGATCCTCATGGTCGTTGCGACCGTCCTCTGGCTTGTAGGTACGTTCATGATCATCAAGATCAGTTCATTCGGAGACGTCTAATGTTCCTTATAGCTCTTTTACTGGTGTTTATTTCCGGGTTGCTCCTGGTCATCGGACTGCGGTTCCAGGCGTTGGACAAGCGTCCTTCGCTCAAGTTTCACGGTCTCGGTGGCGTGGGAGAACAGATCAAGGGTAAAGAAGTCAAGGCCGCGCCGCCATCGCTGTTGCGCGTGTTCTCGGTGATCAACAAGCCGCTGGTGACCCCGTTGATCCGCCAGCAGTTTTTGAAAAATATGGCGGTCGGGTTTACGCCTGAGGAATTCTTTCTCATCAAAGAGCTTTCTATCCTGATCCTGCTCATGGTCCTTGTTCCGGTGATGGGTCCGCCACAGCTTATCATGGCGGTATTTCTTTCTGTGGGGGCTGGCTGGGTGCTTCCTGATTTCTGGATGCGCTCGAAGGTCAACGGGATCAAGGATCAGATCGTGCGGCAGCTGCCGGACACGGTCGATCTTCTGGGCCTGTGCGTTAATGCCGGCCTTGACTTTATGATGGCGCTCAAATGGGTGGTGGAAAAGTCGGCGCCGTCCGCCCTCATCAGCGAACTGAACAACGTGCTTCAGGAGATCAACGTGGGTAAGCCGCGCCGTGATGCGCTCAGGGACTTGGCCAGGAAGTATGAATTGCCTGACCTTTCGACGTTCTCACGTACTTTGATCCAGGCTGATAAAATGGGTACTTCGGTCAGCGAAGCGCTTAATATTCTCTCTGAGGACATGCGTCTGGCCCGTTTCCGCAGGGGTGAGGCTATGGCCCTCAAGGCGCCCTTGAAGATGCTTTTTCCGCTGCTTTTCTGCATTTTCCCGGTTGTCGGGATTCTGGTCGGCGCTCCGATCTTCCTGGATTTCATGTATAATAATCCCATGAAGAACCTGGGCGGTTGATGTAATTGTTGGTATAATGTGTATGTGTGTTCAAAAGGGAGGACACAATGAGCTGACCCGCTTCTGACGGACACTTCAATAGGGTACAATAGTAACCTGGAGGTGTCCAATGGAGAACAAGAGTAAATACTCAAAAGAATTTAAGTTGGAGGCTATTAAGCTGCTGCGGGAAGGCAACAGACCTGCAGCTGAGGTAGCCAGAGAGCTTGGGGTAAAACGAGAACTGCTTTACCGTTGGTGTGCTCAGCTTGAAGAAAAAGGCTCGGGAACTTTCAAGAATGGATCGGGGCGTCCAAAGAAAGAAGATGAGAGTGAAGTCACTCGCTTGCGCCGGGAGTTAGAATCGGTCAAAGAAGAACGCGATATATTAAAAAAAGCGGCAGCGTACTTTGCCAGGGACCTCAAATAAAGTACGCGTTTATTGATAGGAACAAGATTGATCACGGGGTCCGAAA
>JFJP01014098.1_pt1 | contig 10748 bp, 10 predicted proteins | sample 431651 | NCBI WGS metagenome assembly JFJP01 (sample SAMN02602958, study PRJNA72255) | Microbial mat metagenome, whole genome shotgun sequencing project. | biome: fresh water; feature: sink hole; material: water; isolation source: purple microbial (photo- and chemosynthetic) mats found in...
TTGCCCGATGATAAAACCTTAGATGCGGCTGATTTAGAAGAATTAAAAAAGGCACTTAAGCGCATTCCTAGCCTTAATTTTAGTTACGTTGAGTTCATCAGAGACTTGGATAACTACCGCCTCCCTCTTAAAATCAATCTTCAAAATTATGAAAGAGAGATAAAGCTGCTCAAAAAAAAATACCCCCAAGAAGATTTAAGTTTTCTCGAATTTTTTGCAGAGGAAAAAGCTCATATTTTTGAAGAGCAAATTCAAGCAGATTTGGACTATTTTGCCAAGGGATCGGATTTACTAGAAAAAGCCTTAGATGCTATCCGAGGACGGGTAGAGATTGAGCAAGCAGAATGCGATCGCAACCTACAAAAAACCATCCAAGCAGTAGGCTTTGGCATAGGTGCAGCAGGCGTAGTAGCAACTAGCGCCCCCTATTGGATCGACCAGAATCCAGAGAAAATAAACATTGACAAACCTTTTACCTCTACTTCTCTAAATACTTTCACAGCTGTTATCCTTTTTAGCTTCATAGCGGGGTTAGGTGCATGGGGTATCGCTTCTGGGTGGATGTACCGCAAAAGCTTCATAGCGGGAGTGAAAGGTAGGTTGTCAGGAGGAATTGGTAATAATAAAACTCAGGTTAGCTTACCCAGTTCTCCAGGTCAACCAATTAATACCATTTCCCAGGAACCGGAAGCGGCGACAAATACGACTGAAAGGAAGCGCGAAGATTCTGCACGTCCGCATCAATGAAATTCTAATCTTGCCGTATTCTGTATAAATCTGAATCAAGACATTTGTTGATCTAACTTAAGTAACGCTTGAATTCGAGCTTCCGTCGAGGGGTGAGTTGAAAATAAACTTGCCATTGTTTGTCCTGAAAAACTATTCATAATTAATAGGGCTTCAAAAGCAGGATTTCCTTCAATTGGTATCTGTCTAGCCGTAGCATCTAAGCGTTGTAAAGCTCTCGCTAAAGCTTTAGGATTTCCAGTTAATTTAGCCGCCCCCGCATCGGCGGAAAATTCCCTAGTTCAGCTAGAATTATTGTTAATAGTAATCCTATGGGATTTCCCCCTTGATTCCGATTCCGTGAACCTCCAAACCACATCGAATAACTGGCAAATTGAGCTAGTCCAGAAATAGCTCCAGCGATGGTTGCAGCCACCGATTGAATCAGGGTATCTCTATTATTAACATGAGTTAATTCATGGGCAATTACGGCTTCTAATTCGTCTTCGGGTAAGAGATTTATAATCCCTTCGGTAACAGCAACCGCCGCGTTTTTGGGATTTCGACCTGTGGCGAAAGCATTAGCCGCCTGAGTCGGGACAATATAAATTCCTGGTAGGGGTAAATTAGCGCGATCGCATAATCGTTGTACCATTGTATATAATCCTGGGGCTTGTTCGGGAGTAACGGGTTGGGCATTATAGGCTTTAAGAGCAATTTGATCGGAAAAATACCAGCTTCCCAAATTTGTTACCGCCGCTAAGATAATACCCACCAATAGACCGCCAGTGCCCCCAATTACCCAATAGCTAATCATTACTAAAAGGGCGCTTAATAATCCTAGTAAAGCAACTGTTTTAAATAGATTCATGGCAATTTTTATAAGTTAAGTATTGTTTGACTTTTGGTTCTCAGTTCCATTAGGACTTACGCAGGTCGCCCGATAAACCGGGTTTTTTAGAGCATAAGTCGGTCACAACCAAGTATTTTCGTAAAAAAACCCGGTTTCTTTGGTTGGGTGCGTAAGTCCTGTCCATTATACTATCAAATTTGCCAACGACACCAGAGAAATACAGCTAAAAATCATAGAGTTTATGGAATTATTGAGAATACAGTTGTTATACTAAATGAGAATTATTTTACAATAAACCGAAAACATAATGCGAAAAATGTTAGCGAATGCACTGGAGATATTTGAGCGACATAGTGGTTGGATTATTTGGAATCTGTTTCTGGCATTTATTCCTTTAGTTTTAAGTGTTTGGCTATTTCGCAGAAAAGTTATTGCTCGAAATTGGGGTTGGTGGATTATCTATATTGTTTTTATTGCATTCTTACCGAATGCGCCCTATCTACTTACAGATATTATTCATTTAATTCGGATAATTCGGGCGGGGTATTCGGTTTGGGTGATTACCCTAATTTTTATTCCTCTCCATGTATTTGCAATTATGGCGGGTTTAGAAGCCTATGTTTTATCATTAATTAATCAAGGTCACTATCTCAAAAAGCAAGGGGCTAAACAATATATTTTCGCCTCAGAAATTCTGACCCATATCTTGTGTGCTCTTGGAGTTTATTTAGGACGATTTCGGCGGTTTAATAGCTGGGATTTAGTCACTCAACCCGATGTGGTTTTTCTCAAGACTTTAGATGATTTAACCACTAAAAAGCCTTTAGTTGTGATTATTATAACTTTCCTGGCAATTACAATATCCTATACTGTAATGAAGCAAGTTACCCTGGGATTAATCCTTCAGTTAAGACGAATTTATTCAGGATTAGATGAATTAGATTCTGATGAATTTCCCCAAAGATAAATCATAATCAGGTATCAAAACGACAAATGTATTTAGGACTAATCGGACATTCAGTTGAGATTAGGGGATTATTTTGAAGAAATAAGAAACGCAGTTTAGTTAAAGGTTTTAAAGCTGTAATCTCAACAATTTGATTATTATTGAGATTGACTTCATTTAAAACCTTTAAATTCCGAAGTGGGGAAACATCAGTAATTTGATTATAGCTGAGATTAATTCGGACTAATTTAGTTAAGGATTGTAACGGACTAATATCTATAATTTTGTTATAACTTAAATCCAATTCTTCTAAATTAGTCAAACTTTGTAAGGGAGTCAAATCAGAAATATGATTATTTTTTAGCTTTAATACTGTTATCTGGGTTAGTCCTTGTAAGGGAGTTAAATCAGACAAAAGAAACGTACTTAAATCTACAATTTGTTGTTGGGCAAGCATTTGATCAGCGCGATCGCAATTTGAAGTTCCCACTTGTTGTAATAAAACATCGAGAGTTCTCTTAGCTTCTGGTGATAACTGCTGACGATTATAACACCAATCTTGAAAGGTTTTAAATGTCTGGAAATTGGATTCCGATTGGGCTAAACTCGGAGTAGGTAAACCCAAAACCATTAATATTAATAAAATCTGCCCTACTCGGCTTTCAATTGTCCTTTTCCAGAATAAAAATTTGTTCATAGTGATAATCCTCGGTGAATAGTTGTGGTAGAATAGAGTCAGTTACTTTTTAACTCTAGTATTAATGGTGCGATCGCTCTTTTTTCCTTATTCCTAAACTTTTAAACCAATGAGTATTCGGGGTATTGACGTTTCAGATTACCAGCCTAAAGTAGATTGGCAAGCCGTTGCCCGTTCTGGCATTTCCTTTGCTGTGATTAAATCAACAGAAGGAGAAAGCTTTGTTGCTCAAGTTTTCGCCAGCTATTGGGAACAAACAAAAGCCAACGGTTTAATTCGAGGTGCTTATCATTTTTTTAAACCTGATAGTGATCCGATTAAACAAGCCTATCATTTTCTGAAAAATGTTAAACTTCAAAGTGGAGATCTGCCTCCAATTTTGGATATTGAAACCATGGGAACAGTAGATGCCAAAACCCTTTGTGATCGAGCAGCCCAATGGATCGATGTAATGGAGAAAGAAACAGGTTTTCGCCCCATTATCTACACCTATCCAGGATTTTGGCAAAAACTCAATACCACTCGTTTTTCCGATTATCCTCTGTGGATTGCCCATTATACCACTGCTGAACAACCAATGATCCCTGGAGGTTGGAAAACTTGGGTACTTTGGCAATTTACAGATCAAGGTCAAGTCGAAGGAATTAGTGGGGGTGTGGATGTTAATTTATTTGAAAGTATTCGCAAAGGAGATAAAGGAACAAAAGTCGAAAAAATTCAAAATCTGCTCAAAAATCAAGGTCATGATCCGGGAATAATTGATGGCAGTTTTGGTACGGGTACGGAAACAGCTTTAATCAAATTTCAACAAAAAAAACAGTTACAAGCTGATGGAGTCGCGGGGTTAAAAACCTGGACGGCATTAATGGGGCCTTATGATTCTTTTGTCCTCCCCGTAGGAACTGTCGAACCCACACCCGAACCCACACCCACACCCGAACCGACACCCGAACCAACTCTCCCACCCCTTCCCAGTATTGAACTAATTGATATTTGTAAAGTTTATAAGGGAAATCCGAATCAGGATCAAGTATTAACATGGTTCGGGCAACAAATTCCCCAGCCTATTTTATTAGAATTTTCTAAACTGTGGAGAAACCAAATCAAAGTTCCAACTGTTCCAGTTAAGTTAATTGATGTTTGTAAATATTATCGAGGTTTACCCAATCAAGATCAAGGTTTGCTCTGGTTACAAGCGAAAATTGCACCAACTCTGTTGAGTGAATTAGCCCAAAAATGGAATCAACAAACCCTACCACCACCGAGTATTAAATTACAGGATGTCTGTAAATATTATAAAGGTTTACCCAACCAAAAAGCGGCATTAGAGTGGTTAGAAAGTCAAATTTCTCCCGCTACCTTAGACGAATTTGGTAAAAAGTGGAGAAAACCTTAAACCAGTTATCAATTATCAGTTATCAGTTTAAACGCCAAGCTATTAAAGGTTCGACTTTACCTTTAACAAAAATTGGTTCACGACGTTGAACATTTAGTTGATGATTTAATGCTTGACAAATAGCATCAGAAATGGTAATTTCTCCAGCCGGAGTAATGCCTTCCAAACGTTTACCCGTATTAACCACATCTCCAATAACGGTATAAGTTCTAACATCCTTTCCACCAAACAATCCTTCAATCACTTCCCCACAGTGAATGCTACAACCCGCTCCTAAACCGTAGGGATTTAGAACATTTATAGCAGCTGCTTGCATCGCTTGAGCCGCTTTAATTCCCTGTTGTGGGGTGGCATAAACTGCCATAATTTCATCCCCGGCTAGGGTAACTTTTAAAGGATGATATCGTGAAGATTCCGGTTCTACGGTTTGATAATAATGGTTTAAAACTTGGGCGGCAATATCTGGTTTTGTCTGTTCACACCATTGGGTAAAACCGCGAATATCCATAAATAAAATAGTGCGATCACATTGTTGAAACGCTAAGGCTTCAGGATTATTTAAAGCTCTTGCTACCATATAACTTCCCATCCCCCATTCCGCCATATTTCCTAATAACCTTGCCGTCTGTTGGAGTTGATTTCGTTGTTGTGATAGTTGAAACGCTTGTAACCCCAAAAGTAAGCCAATTAAAATCATACTTAAAGTTAAAAATGAGTGGGTTTTACTTTGAAGAAAATTCAGAAACGTTTGCCAGTATAATCGATCAGAATCCGTAGAAATTTCAACTACAACATAGAAGGCAATAATCATTAAAGTTCTGGTTATACTTTCCAGAGGAAAAAATAACCAATCGGCTTTTAACTTGCTATGAAATCTTAATCCTTGAAGGGTAGCAATTAGAAAAGAAAAGATTAAGAATACCAGATGAATGGGTTCTTTAAAATACTCTAATCCATCTATGGGAAAATCCATGATTGTGTACAAACCAACCCCGACCAAATTTCCCCAAAATCTATTAGACTTGGGACGAGAAAGAACCCATGCTTGTATTAACATGGCTACAATTAAAAAATATTCTGTTGGGTTAGTTAAATACTCAAGCCAACTTTTGTGAATAATAGTTGAGAGACTTTTTAAGATTAAAAAATAACCACTATTACTTAAAAGTTCACCCCAGAAATAACTCCAACGGTTTCCTGTAAATCGAGATTCTAAAAGTGGTTTTAGCGAATTAGATGAGGTATACATGAGTTCATTGTTGAATGCTGATATCATTTTTGAGATTTATTGATTGTTTCACGCAGACCGTCTTATGCTGATTGAATTAAATGGGTTTAGAGTTTAATTTGGAGGGATAAAACCACCAAATTTTGTCAATTAACTTAGTTTTTACGTCAGCTTTATTCACATCAATCATCTATTTTTTAGAGACTGTGAATAGAGATTTTTCTAAATCCTCAACACCCTGACCGTAAATAGTTGTATTAGAAAGCCACACTATTGGATTGTAACATACTTTCTTCTGCTTGATATCAGTGATTAATTTATGAACTCAATTCCCACTGAGTCCCATCTAAATTAACTAGGTTTGACCAAAATTATATTCCCTTCTATCTTAGCAATATAAGGTGTTAATCCCTGATCAGCACGGCCTCTAATAAATTCACCGTCCGGCATAAATTGGGAAGTGTGACAAGGACAGCCAAATTCTTTTTTACTAGGTTCCCATTCCACCATACAATCTGAATGGGGACAAGTGGGATCAACAGCAAAAATTTCTTGTTTATTTTCAGGGTTACGAATAATTAAAACCGGAAGTTCAGAATTCAAAATAGAGCCATTCTCATCCAGTTCTTTAATTGTTCCTGCGGGGATAAAACCATCAGGACGACTGGCAATATTATCGGTATTTTCAGAGCTAGAATAAGCTGCTAAAGCCATGGGAAAGGAACTGGCTAAAGTTCCTACAGTAACCCAAGCCAAAAAGGTTCTCCGGTTCATAATTTACTCAGTAATTTTTTTATTGTTGACTAGATAGAATTTCGGTGATTCTGTATGAAACAGGTGACTGTTTTGTTACTAAGCTTAAAAATAAACCTAAAAAGTGGCAATCTAGTGACAGGGTTAATCAGCTAATTTTTGAATCGGTTCCCAATCAAGAATATCTTGTAATAACGCTTCATATCCGGCGACATTGGGATGTAAACCATCGGAACATAACCGAGATTTCCACCAATATTCCCCACGACTTAGCCAAATTTCCCATAAATCCAGATAGGGAATATTACGCTCCAAACAGGCGAGGCGAGTAGCTTCTTTGTAACGAAATTGATCGGCTAAAGCATAGTATAAACAGCCTTGAAAGGGCATTTTTGCCTCATCAACGGGAACCATTCCCACAAACAATACATTACACAAATCTTGAGCTTTATTTAACATATTATCTAAAGTTGTTTCAAAGTTATTAAATTCGGTGTAATTGCGACCTTGAAACGATTGCACCCTAGCTGAATCATTTAATCCCACTGAAAAAATACTGACATCAGGTAAACGATTTCGCAGTTCTCCACGATGACGAAATTCCTGTTCTAAGCGATCGCAAACTTGAATGACCCGATTTCCCCGTACCCCTAAATTATAAAGAATTGGCCCAGCCGTATCCGGTGACATCCATTGACGCCGCAGTCTTTCTACCCAACCCCCTCCTTCAGGATCACCAAATCCATAAACGAGACTATCCCCCAAAACCACTACTTTCAGAGGTTGACGTTCGGGAACAATGGACAAATTAGCCAGGGTGGGATTTATCGCTGCTTGCATTTGGCTTGAAAATCCTAATTTATGGACAGTTTAATTGGTCAGAGTTGTTATCTATTTTCCAAGACCGTTGATAAAACTTAACACCTCAAGGAACTTTTGACTAGATTCTTCCCCTATATTTGGCAATTTTTTGATTAATTAACCCAACTAGATCCCCCTAAGTCCGCCTTTTTTACCAAGATTTAGGGATCTCGAAACTATTCCTTGAGTTTTGATACAATAGAAACAACTCTAGGGTTAAGAAATCATAAACTTCATGCAAAAGCGTTTTCATCAAATAGACTCACTAGAAATTACCCGTCGTGCTGCCGATCTCGTCAGTGCCGCGACCAATCGGTATCGGATTACAGTACAAGTAGCAAATCGGGCTAAACGCTGTCGGTATGAAGACTTTGATAGTGCGGATGAAAACACCATAAAACCCGTTTTACGCGCAATTATTGAAATGTCTGATGAACTGACCGAAAATCAAATTATTGCGGATCATTAGATCGGTCGGTTACGGTGTCGGGTGTTGTTAACACTGTCGGTGGATCAGCTACCCACTCATTCGCCGATGTCGTTCACACCCCACAATGCTTTAACGATAGCTTTATGTTCAAATCTCGGAAACCCCAAAAACCAATAGGCTTAAGTTTTCTATTGATCGCCTTTACTATCACCCTATTCATAGTCTTGGGTGGGTTTGTCGATAGTCTGGAACTCACCGGACTCGCCCAAACACCCCCTCAAGCAACCCCATCTCCATCGGGACGGGTGAAAGTCTCGGAGATTTGGAAAAAAGTTTATCAACAGTTACCCGATTTACCCCTAGAAAATCAATATATTTCCCAGGAAACCGGGAAAGTCGCCGCAGAAAATACCCTAATTGGTCGGCTAATTCGCTATCACATCTATGTCAAAGATCGACAAACTCAATATCGTTTTGATTGGAAACTGACCTTAGCAGACTATCTTGGGGTGAATGAACCCATGTTAGTTTTAGCTTATCCTGGTCGGGAAGTGTTGCGAGAAAATCCTTTAGTTGGAGATCAAAAAGCAATTCAACAGTTAAACCGAGAGCAACGAGACGTTTTAGTCAATACCCTAGTCAGCCTATTTAACCCTAATTCTTGAAAATAAACCCATTACCCATTACCCATTACCCATTACCCATTACCCTAAAAACGTGGATCGAATTCTAAAAACGGGAACTGGATGGCGCTTAGGTTGGAATCCCCAAGCCACGGAATTTCAAGGGTTAGTCGGGGGCGATACCTGGGCGATGGAATTGACGCAGGCGGAGTTTGATGATTTTTGTCGGTTGTTGGGTGAACTAGCCGATACCATGAGCCAAATGAGCCTTGAGTTGATGGATGAAGAAAAAATAGCCTGTGAAGCCGAAAGCGATCAGTTGTGGATGCAGGTAGAAGGCTATGCTAATGCTTATACCGTGCTATTGATTTTGAATACCGGACGTCGGGCTGAAGGTAGTTGGCCTGTGGAAGTGGTGGTGGAATTAGTACAAGCGACAAAAACCTTAAAAATCTTTTGAAATAGTCTTGACAAGTTTCTGTTTGCTATGCTACATTGGTTAATTGTGTCGGGGCGTAGCGCAGCTTGGTAGCGCACTACCTTGGGGTGGTAGGGGTCGCAGGTTCAAATCCTGTCGCTCCGATTCTAATTAGGTAACTATATTTAATAGTCAAAAGTTCACTCTTGAGCAGTTTAATCTCTGGAGTGAACTTTTGTAGTAAGCCCTTTAGGGCTTTATTATTGTTTTCTATGATTTCCTGAGCAAAGTTGCACAATCGTAATAATTGGAATGAGTAAACTGATATTGGCTTAAAATTAACAACGACCTAAGTTTGCCCATGTACCCATTTAGTAGTACAATGGTATTATATAGCAGTAAATCAGCAAAATGAAAGGAGACTTGCTCAAACGGCTATTTAGAGCGATCGCCAGTGAAGATAAAGCGGCGATCCAAAGTATGCTATCTGTAGTTGTTGAGGAAGAACGGAAAAAAGGACACACCCTTCTCGCTGAACAACTCCAAAATATTACCCACAAAAGCAGTTCTCAATTTCCTCAGATTCCTCCTGGGATGTCAGCACTTTCGCCTGATATCTCTCGCGATTCAATTTCTTCTTCACCTTCTGGCGGTACTCTTTCAAAGACACCTGATACTCATTCTTTAACTTTACTATCGAGCAAGCAACGTTTTAACCATCCCTTCATTGTTACAATTCCTAGAGAGCGTTTGCGACACCACATGATTCTTTCGGATCTTGTGGAAGAGCGTTTTCGCCGAATTGAAAGAGAATACGTTGCGCGTGACCGACTGGCTCATCACGGTTTGCGCTACCGCCAAAAAATCTTACTCTACGGCACTCCGGGGTGTGGTAAAACAATGGGGGCTGAACGTCTAGCTTGGAATACAGGGCTTACCCTTGTAAAAGTACGTTTTGATGCAATGGTTTCTTCCTTTTTGGGAGAAACTGCAACGAATTTGCGGGAAGTATTTGAAACAGCTTCTCAAACTCCTTGTTTGTTGTTTATTGATGAATGTGATGCGATCGCTAAATCAAGGGAAGACGTTCAGGAAGTTGGAGAAATTAAGCGGGTTGTCAATACTTTTTTACAGTTACTTGATGAATACGAAGCCTCAAATGGATTGCTGGTTGCAGCCACAAACTTGACCAAATTTTTGGATGAAGCCGTGTGGAGACGATTTGATGATGTCATCGAAGTGCCAAAACCAACAGAGGCAGAAATTGAGGCTATCTTAAAACAGACACTTTCCTCTGTAGAGATTGGTATAATAGATTGGAAAACTATTGTGCTGAAACTGGACAAACTTTCAGCAGCACAAATTGTTCGAGTTGCTCAAGATGCGGCTAAACGCGCCATCCTTGATCGAGAAGAACTTGTTATCCAAGAAGGTAATGCAGGTGGACACGGTAGCAAGCTAAACTCTTCTATCTCATCGATTATCTCAAATTGGGAGACCGAACGTGAAAAACGCAAGGAAGAAGGCAAACCTGAGCTTCCAGATGCAATTTCATTTATTTTGCAAGTCGATCCTAATTTATTTGATGCGGATGCCCTGAAAAGTTTCGGGATTGAGGTTGTTGCCGATCTGGAGGAAGGTTATATTATTGGAGCATCGGCAGATATAGAACTGTCGGAACTCAGAAAAAAGATTCAGCAATTCATTGACTCTGAGCGAGGTGGCGGCAAGGTTCCAGAAATCTGGGAAATTCTGGAGGGAACTAAGCGACCGGAGTATATTCTTTCGCCTAGTCTTCAAGCTCATTGGGATCAAGT
>JFJP01027938.1_pt1 | contig 10748 bp, 17 predicted proteins | sample 431651 | NCBI WGS metagenome assembly JFJP01 (sample SAMN02602958, study PRJNA72255) | Microbial mat metagenome, whole genome shotgun sequencing project. | biome: fresh water; feature: sink hole; material: water; isolation source: purple microbial (photo- and chemosynthetic) mats found in...
TCAAAAAACCGGTTATTTGATCATTAAATACCAGACAGTTGATGGTTTGAAATCGAAAAAAACTATTAAATTTAATAATAAATGGGAAATTGAAGGTACCAAACGCGATGCCTCATTGAAACCACTTGAAAATTTGTTTTTGAATTTTTCAAATTCAATTACTTTTAATGGTTTTGCTTCAACCATCAGTTTTGATCAAATAAAACTGACATTATTGAAATTTCCTTTATTAAATCATTTTCATACTTTCAAAAAAACACATGAACAATCAAATGAATTTTATGATCTGCCTTTTTTGCTCGATAAAATCAAAGTAGAGATCAATATAAATTCATCTCTTTTTCTTTGTATAATCTGTCCTCTTTTGAATAAAACCTTAGTAAAAAACGAAAGAATCATAGATTATTTTGTTTTAGCTTCTGAATGGAAACATTATGTGAAACAAAAATTAAAAAATTTACTCAATAATATTGATAATGACGAAGAAGATGAAGAAGATTTATCAGAACATAATAATAATGAAATAAATTTTGAAATTGCTCCAATTTCTATTTTCTATCCTTTAATCGATTTCATCTTTGTAATTCAAAGACAATTACTCATTATATTTTCAGAAAATCTTTCTTTAAAAGATAAAGCTTTTCTAGGATCATTGCAATCATGTAAAGCTGTTTTAATGATGGATTTTTTTAACACAAAACTGAGAATCTCTTTCAAACATGAAGATCAATATCTTAATCTTTCGGAAAAGAATTTGAATTTGTCGGATATATTAAAGGGAAGAAGAATTCCGATTATTGTTTTTGAATATTTAACCCCAAATCTTGATTTAGAAGTGTTTAAAAATAATCAACAAAGTTCTTATCAAGGCTTTGTTGAAGTCAAATATTCAAAGGATTTTCTCCATCAGAAATTTTTATTTAATGATTTCGCATATTTTCGGCATACGGAATATTCAGGAGAATGGTTGAAAGCAGAGATTCTTAAAGGAAAAATGAAAGAAAAAGGATACAAATTACAAAAAAATCAAATTAGAAAAGAAGATTTTGAATATTTTGAAGTTTTGTTTAAGAAATTTGAAGGAGAAATCGCAATAAAGACACCTGATGAAGTAAAATTTACAGAAGGAAAAAAAATAAATAAGTTTATTAAATAAAATTCTGTAAAATAATTGAAATAAACCATCATAATCTCTTTTTTTGTAAGAAAAATTAAATTATCTATCCATTATAATTATTGAATTTAACCAAAAAATTTCAATTGACAAAACAATGTTTTTTATAATAAAAGATCGAACATGATCACATCATAATATTCCTATTTATCATTTTCAATAAATTTTGATTTTCAGTTGCAGCTGCAACTCTCTCTTTATCTTTAGAAAAATATATCATGTCATTTTAAATATTTAAATACCTTGTAATTGTTTGTTTATTGATGATTCTGAAATATGTGTTCCAGGCAATATTTTCACTTCAATCTAAAAAATCAAGAAAAATGAATAATAACAATATAAATGCACACCTTAAATCTTGAACTTAAAGATCGAGATAATTTTGTTCTTATCATCAAACCGATAAGATTAGCAACAGAACAATGAGGAATTGTTGGTTTGAAATAAACTAATATTGAATTTGTATGTTTATCTATTGCAATATTTTGATAAGATACGATATCCAGTTGTTCTAAAGTTAGTGGATGTTCTGGATCGTTGATATTTTTGATAAAATCAAACACTTTGTTTTTCCATCTTAAAAATCTAAAAAAAATAACAAAGAAACCTTCTAATGAATCGATTTCATCTGCAATTTCATCATCAAGCTCTCTTTTTTTCCTTAAAATGAGCTCTTGTTCTAATAAGGTTTCTTTGTGTTCATGGATTATTGGATTAGGATTTTGGATTTCTATTTCCATTTTTTAAAAAATTAAAAAACTCAAAATACTTTAAAAAATGAATTGTGTTGTTTTTTCTATTCATTTGAAAAATAAATACATGTAATTTATTTCAAATTTTACTAAAAATAAAAAAAAAAATTGTGATAAAATAAAAAAAAAAATTCGTAATTTTTTTTTTTGGTTTTTTTATATTATTGGTAATAATTTTTTGTTTGATTTGAAGTTTATGATAAAAAAATAAAAAATATTAAAAAAACTTTAAACTTTAAGGTTTTATTTTTTATTTTTTGATTCAATGATCTCATCATCATTTTTGGTTTCCTCTTTTTCTTTTTCTTTCGAATGTGAAGATGTGAGTTTTATCTTAAAAGGTTTCACTCCTTGAGTTTCCTGCAAGTTTCTTTTCAATTGAGGTGATTGCATTTCCTCTTCCATTTTTTTTTTTAATCCTATATTCAAATTTTCAAAATTGTTTTGTTGTGAGCCCAAATTTTCCATAGTATTTATATATCCGTTTAGAATAGGATGTCTACTTATTAAATTATCACCAGATTGACCGATTTTTAGTGGGGAAAGAGAATAAGTAAAATTATCATATTTTCTCACAGATTGCAAAGAAGATTCTACAAATGGTGAAGGGGGAGTTTTTGTGTTGCTTTTGCTACTTCTAAATAATTTTTTTTATTTTTAAATAAATAATTTATCTTTTTAATTTAACCCATGATTAAGAGTGGCATACAGCTCTAAAATATGACCTTCTTCAGCTTCTATGTTACAAATCTCATCTGGGGTTTCTATAATGGTATTTTTCTTCTTAACTTGCAAAAAAGGATGATTTAAGGCTGCCTCAGCTGTGATTCTTTTTTCAGGGATCACTTCTAATAATTTCATCATAAAATCCTTCGCTTAGAAAAAATTATTTTATTGTGAACTTTCTTCTTATTTACCAGAAGCTGAAAGTTTCTTGTATAGAATATCATTGAAATTGAAGCTACAAGCCCTATTTTGAGTCAAAATTTCATTATAAGTCTTTCCAGGGAAAATGGATTTTCCAAATATCCTAAAAACAATAATAATCCAGTTTATTTTATTTTTTTTATAAAAAATTAAGTACAAAATGTGCAATATGATTCCGATGCTAAAGATATCGCATATTTTATCATATTTTTTGGTCAAATCCTTTAAGTTTATAACTTCTGGTGCCACAAAACCCGGAGTTCCGCATCTCACAAATAAATAATCATCAACATCTGCAAATGTCGAAAGCCCGAAATCAACAATGCAAATGTTATCTTCATTTATCTCACTATTTCGAAAGAGGATGTTTTCAGGCTTTAAATCTCTATGCATTATATTATTTGAATGCATATGATGGATTCCTCTCAGCATAGCTCGCATAAAAATGGCTGCTTCTTTCTCAGTGAATTTGCCATGTTGTTTCAAATAATCAACGAGATTACCACCATGCAAAAGCTCGAGAACCATATAAATTGAATTGTCTGTTTCATGGACTTCTTGTAATTTAATTATATTCACATGATTCAATTCTCTCATGATTTTTATTTCATTGATGAGGGATTTCTGATAAATTTTATGATGAATAAATAAAATAAAATAAGATTTTTGAATAGTTATTTTTTTTTATACTTTTCCTTTTTCTTCTTCGAAAACTAATTCTTTTGAAAAAGCTTTGACTGCATAAGATACTCCAGTTTGAGTTGATTCAACGAGATAAACTGATGCGAAATTTCCTTTGCCTATTTTTTTGATTGCTTTGTAATGGGAGTGAAAATTGGCTAAATTCAATCGTTTTCGGAAATATGGGATTAAATTTTGGAAAATTTCTTTATTTTGCGATTGAATTTCCATGGTATCATTTTTTCTTATGAATTTAAAACCATAGATGAGGTCTATTAATTTTTGGCCTGATTTTGAAGAATGGTAAAGAAGCTCGACTCTTAAATCGAAATCAAAGAAGCAAATGCCTTTGAGAACGTTTCGAGATTTATCCTAAAAATTGTTGTTTATTAAAATTAAAAAAAATTGAGAACCTGAAAAAACATACATTTATCTTCATAAAATAAAAAATATCGTTTGTTTTTGGTTATGATGTCTTTTTTGAATAACTCATACTCATGTGATGCTGGTGCGATGGGAAGATTTACCACGGTTTTCTTGGAAACCTTGGTGATAACTTTAGTTATGCTTGGTTTGATTTGAAATGCATCAATTGACATTTCCATTTGATGTTTTTCGTGGAATTTTATTTTTTATTTTAAAAAACAAAAAATTTTAATTTATTTTTTATTTGCTTTGTGAAAAACGAAAAAAAATTCAAATGACCTTAAAAATATAGAAATATTGGATAATTGAATAAAAAAATTTACTTTTTATTTTTTTTATCTTAAAATTTTTATTTAAAAATTATTAAACGTAAAAATTAAAATTTATTTTTATTTTACAAACATAAACGAAAAAAAAAAAAGCATAAGCAATATAATTGCTGGAAAAAAATTTTACGTATTATTTGGACTGTTTTTATTTTAAATTTTGATTAAATGGGAATTAAATATCGCTTGATTTGCAAAATATACATTTATAGATATAAAATCGAGAATCAGCCCATTCTCTTTTAATATTATTAAGCGTTGAAAAATGGAACAACATTCTACAAGTCCAAATAACTCGGTAAAAATAGACCATTATATTTTAAGTAAAACTTTGGGTTCTGGTTCATCTGGAAAAGTGAGATGTAAGTTTTTTTTCAAAAATCAAATAAATGGTAGTAAAAAATTTTTCCAATGATTTCTTTAGTGGCTCGACATGAAATAACAGGAACTCAAGTTGCCATCAAAATTATAAACAAAAAGAAGATGAAACACTCCAAAATGAGCCAAAAAGTTATATTTCTTGTTTTTCTTATCATATTTTTTTTTTATAGATCAAAAGAGAAATTAGATTACTGAGGTATTTCAATCACAAAAACATCATAAAGCTATATGAGGTTCTGGATTCCACATGTGATATCTTTGTGGTGATGGAATATATTTCTAAAGGCGAACTCTACGATTTAATTAATCAAAGAGGCAAACTTCCAGAACAAGAAGTCCGTTTTTTCTTTAATCAAATAATTGAAGGAGTAGAATATTGTCATCAACATTTGGTTGCCCATCGTGATTTAAAACCAGAAAATATTCTTATAGATGAGGGCAATATTATAAAAATTGCTGATTTTGGGTTATCCAATTTAATGAAAGATGGAAAATATTTGAAAACTTCTTGTGGATCTCCAAATTATGCAGCCCCAGAAGTGATTCTTGGAAAGTAAACATTTTTTAAAATTAAAAAAATTAAATATTTGGGAGAATAGAAACTATTGTGGAACAGAAGTAGATGCATGGAGTTGTGGAGTTATTTTATTCGCCTTACTGGCCGGATATATGCCTTTTGATGAAGAAATTTTTTCTTCATTATATAAGAAAATAAAAGGTTTATTTGATATTTGATTGCATTAATCCTGGATATTTATTTTTTAGAGGCTGATTTTATTATGCCAAGTCATTTTTCAGCTAGTGCGAAGGATTTGATTAGCAGATTATTGCAAACAGACCCTTCAAACAGAATAAAATTTTTCCAAATAAAATTTCATCCTTGGTTGAGAGATAACAGTATTTATGAACTGGATCTGTTCTCTTATAATAATATTCAGTCTCACCATAAAATAAACGATGAGGTTTTAGCTGATCTTTTGAAGTTAAAAATTGATTTCCATCAAATGTCTGATGAAAAAATAAAGGATGCTATTAAAAAAAGAAAAGAATATTCCTTTGTGATTGCATATTACTTGCTTCAAACGGATTATTCAAAAGGAAAACTGCCTCTTTTAGCACTGAATGGAAACTCCCTTAACGTTGATAAATCGAAAATTCCTAAAAAAAAGGAAGAGACTGTATTCGAAAATATCAGGAAATTATTCCAAGTTATTTCTTAAAATTGAGGAAATTTAAATTTATTTATTATTTTTATTAAAAAAGGATGCTATAAAATCAAATCCTGAATATTTAGAAAATTTTGCAAACAATAAGTATTCAAAAAACACAAAAGAATGGATGTATGGACTAGTATTTTCTTTCCCAGCCAAAACCATCATGAAAGCGATTTATGATGTCTTATACCAAATGAATACAGTAAAATTTAATAAATTATGTAATAGTCTTATTTATGTTTTTAGACAATTACTATCAAATCAGCAGATTTTAAAATCAAATGCGTTCATAAAGACAACTCATACACAAATGTTTCTCCAAGCACCCAACTAGAATCAGAAACCAATATAGATGAGGAAGGTATTAGAAGCATAATGTCTTTGACGAAAGAAAGTAAAAATGGTGTGACTCCTCCAAAAAAAATATTCAAATACTCAAAAACTGAACTAGTTTTTCGTATTCAAATTTATTCTGTAACTAATAAATAAATATTTTAATGATCTTATAATACAATTTTAATTTAGATGCCCAACAAAAAGGATCATTGTGTTGACATTCAATTAGCCAAAGGACATCCAATTAGATTTTTGGAATTTTGCTCAGACTTTATCGGAAGTTTGAAACTTTACTTGCAAGAACAAAAAAAATTAGCATTGATTTTTAACAATGGGAGTTTGTCTTGTTCAGGAAATAATTTAAATTCTACTAAAAGCAAATCTGCCTCACAAAATTCGATCTATAACGGAAATTTTATCTCAGCAGGCTTTTATGATTTTCAACTTAAACCTAATACCAACTTTTGTAAATCAACTGTTGTTAATGCCAAAATGGATTGTAATTAAATTTATTTTGATTTCATTACGATTTTTTTATTTATATAAATGAGTGTGATTTTTAAAATTATTGTTGCATGTTTTTTCAGAAAAAATTAAAAATTAAATTTTGAATTTTGAATTAATTTATATCCTTTTTCAAATCCATTTAAACAAAAACATTTTCTGCAGTATTTTATTTATAATAATGACACATTCTTGCACTGATGTATTTTACCATTCAAGGCACACAGCATTAATCCTTTTTCTCTTCATTTTCAGCTATATTTATTCATTATATCAATGCTATTTATTTTGTCGCCCTCTTATCGAGCTTAGAATAAACAAAACTTCAAATTTCTCGATTTCAGACTCAGAAATTCTTCATGCTATAATTTTTACTCTTGGATTTACTATGACATTAACAATAGATTATTATTTGATCAGACCTTCCTTCGGAGTTTGTTTGATGATTTTTCTTTTTTATTTGTACGAAAGGTTTTCAGCTAAATCTCACATTATTATGATCTTATTGATTGATCTTATAGGGATTGCCTTTATATTTTATTTGCAAGGAGAATGTTATGTTAAGACTTTGGTCTTTTTAAGGATTATTCTAGAAATTTTGAAATTAATAACGACATTTTGGTCTAATAATTATTTGAGAATACATAAATCAGGAGGGGTGCACCTTGTTGGACTTTCCCTGTTAGTTAGTTGGATTATTTTTTTTATGCTGAGAAGATAAATAATTCAATAGTATGCAACAATTATATTCGGCGTGCGTTAATTCTTTTTTTTTAAAATCGATTTAAAAAGGAAAAAATTTGAAAATTCTTTAAGAAGAAAATTAAAACATATTCACAAAGCTAAAAATTTATATAATTAACAATGGGTGCTTGCATGAGAAAACCTGAAAAAAACACTAAAAACATTCAAACTGACGGATCTATTAATCAAGACAGCTCTAAAAAAAAGCTTGAAAATTCGCCAAAACACGTGAAAAAAACAGAACCAATAAGTAACTCAAAAAGTGGGCAAAATATTTCGAAAAAAACAACTTCACAAAGACTACCGAAAAAAAGTCATCCTAAAAAAAAAAAAAATCCAGTTATTGGAGGCCCACCTCTTCACGAAGAAGTCGAAAAAGATATAGCAACAGTTCAGCAGATCATCCTACAGAAAAAAGAGATCATAAAAAAAAAAAATTTGCAATTGGAAGATATAAAAGCGAACAAAAAGTTATTTCTGAAAGATTTACCATCACATAATCACTCAAAATCCAATTCTCTTCTCAATTCTGCTGAGATATTAGATAGGAGAATTCAAACAATTGTAGAAAAAAACAAAGAAGTCACAAAGGATTTAGACCATTTTAATCAGGAATTAGTCGATTATTCTGTGGGTTTACGGAAAGGATCAGTAACATCTGAAGAAATTCGTGATAGTGTAAGAAAAGCTTTAAGCAAATTTGCTCATTTTGATATCGAAATTCAAAAAATTCAAAATTCCGGAGGAAGTGTAAATAATAATGTTTCATTAAGTCCATTAAAAGTGCCAACAACGATGAGCAAAATACTTAAAACTTCTGACCTTCAAAATTATAGTGAGAGTCCTTTGATCATGTTGAGAAAAATTTTAGAGGAGAAAAATAATGAGATGGATAATAGAAACAATATTATTGAGATGGTCAAGAATGGAGAAGAAGAAAATGAAGAAACGAAGAAATATAAAGAAAAAATACAAAAAAAAATGAGGCTAATGCAATTAACTGATCTTGATAAATTAGATCATTTGCCTTCAGAAGTTGTTTTGGAGTTTGATGATAAACAATGACAAGAAAAAAAGAAAGAAAAAAAAGGTAATTAAACAAGCTTTTTTAATTTTTAACATCATTTTATCGTTTTTTTTTTTAAAATGAAATCAATTTTGGTTTTATAACAAAAATAAAGCTTAAATATACAAAAAATGCACATTCTGTCAATTATAAATCCCGAAATCGCTTCTTAACAATAAGCCATCTGGATTTAATAATTTAGTGACATTTCTATTATTTTTGAATTTTCTTTTGATTCTCCAATAATATAAAAATAATCCACAATATATCAAACATCCTAGCAAAGCAAGATAAAAATAAAGCCCTATTTTTTGATCATCTGTTTTTTTAGACAAAGCTCCAAATAAAAAAACCAAAATGGCTATAAAATAAAAAATAAGTGCAAATATCGAAAACATTTTCATTTTCCAGTTTGTTCTCGATTTGATTGCTTGAAAAACTATCGGCCATCGAATCCTTAAGATCAAAATAATTTCTGAAATCAAATTCAAAATAATAGAAAGAACATTTATAATAAATGTGATGGGACCAATTATCTTAAAAAAATCATACATATCACATTTAGTTTTATTTTGTTGTGAGGGCTGTTTGCAATTGTTTGAAATGAGATCCGCATAACTATAATTTTCGTTGGTATGACAATCATGAATATAGAGCAATGAAAAAAAAATAGTCTCGGATTCAATCCACCGATCACAAGCTATAGCAATGATTGTCAAAATCAATGGAAAAATCAGAAGTATGGATATAATAATCATTTTATTTTGAATATATTGATATTTGTTTGTTATTTTCATTTTTAAGAGAAGGGAGTTTTCACTACCAAGTAATTTTTGATGCTGCAATTCCTTAAAATCAGAATTCAGGTATTGAGAGTCTATTATTTCAGAATTTGGGCTACTGTCCTTATATTTTGATAATATATTTTTCTGAACAGGAAAATCATTGTTTGACATTCTTTTGAACAAAACAAAAATAATCAAAATAAAAATAATTAAAAAAAATCCTTATTTAATTTTTAAAAACATTAAATTTTAGAGTTGTTTAATAGTTTATAAAAATTTGAAAAGAGAAAAAAAAAAGATCGTTGAGATTAAAATAAACATACTTATTCATTTCTTAAAATCGAAATAAAAACAGTTCAAAAGAAAATGCTGAAATTTTTTCTTGGAAATTGCAACTGCTATTCATCAAATGTTCCTGATATCTCCGCTGATATAGAGCTATTTAACTTGGATATTGTTGAAGCTTTATCAAATGAACAAATCAAAATATATTTAGATTTGAAATTCAGTCTGAATTGTACCACAGTTTCAAAAACCGATGCCCTATACTTATCCAAATATCATCCAGATATCAGACGTGACTACAAATTCAAGGGTCCTGAATTAATTGATGAGAATATGATTTATTTGGAAGAAGATGCAGAAAGCAGTTATAGTGGTTTGGTTCAATGCACTTTTGACTTAACTCCCGAAATGTTTAATTTTTTTATTTTATAAGCTTATAATAAGTTTTTTTAATAGGTATTGTGTCTATTATATCAGGCCTCTTCTCAAATATGATCCCAAAAACTCAATTTGGAAGATCCTTGGGGTTTCAAAAGCTTTTAAACTCGACCTTCTTGAAGAAGAATACTCTGGAATTAATGCATTAAAGAAATCATCTATTTCACTTAATAATTCAAAATCGAATACATCCTTTATTGATTTTTTCAATAAGAGCATTTTGGGCTTTAATGAGAGTCCCCCTAAACATGATTTACAAATTTCGAAGCTTCAACAAATAAATTTGGATGAAGATAAAGAGCCTGAACTTAATAAAAAAAGAATAAATTCACATCAAATTTTCAATAATGATTTTGATCGATCGTTCAAAAACAATAATAATAGTTCCTATTTAACATGCAACGATTTGACAATTAATGTGAATTTTGAGAATGATTCAAGCATTTTATATGAAAAGAAGAAGGAGAAAAATACTAATAAATTAAGTGAAATCAATGATGCTCAGAAATTCTATGCAGAATCATTGATGAAAATTAAAAAATCAAATCAAGATTTAATTTTTTCACCGAAAAATAGATTCTCAACATCAGCGATCAGGAAAAAAAAACAAGACTATAAGGAAAATATTTATGAAGAATAAAAAAAATTTACATGTTTAAAGTTGTGATAGTTTTTTTTAATAATCTAAATATGACAGAAATAACTTCCT
>JFJP01018790.1_pt1 | contig 10747 bp, 17 predicted proteins | sample 431651 | NCBI WGS metagenome assembly JFJP01 (sample SAMN02602958, study PRJNA72255) | Microbial mat metagenome, whole genome shotgun sequencing project. | biome: fresh water; feature: sink hole; material: water; isolation source: purple microbial (photo- and chemosynthetic) mats found in...
CTGCTCAAACTACTCGCCCATACACATAATATGGATCCGGGACGGTTTATACACACCTTCGGTGATTTGCACATTTATAATAATCACCGTGAGCAGGTGAAGGTACAGCAGGACCGTAGTCCGTTCCCAGCCCCTAATGTGGCGCTACCTGCCGATCTGTTTGGGCGAGGGTTTGATGGCATGATGCAGTGGGCAGAGCGCGTTGGCACATGTGCGCTTCAGAAAGAATTGAGCCCTGAGACATGGCCCGCTGTGTTGAAGGGGTATCTGTGCCACGCCTCTATCAAGGCCGAGGTGGCGGTATGATGGATCTCCTTTGTTTGGAGTTTGGAAAACGCATCGTGGCGTATGACACGACGTTTGTGCTCATACAGCGAATTTCCTCGGACTACATGCTTGTTGCTAAAGAGAGTGATTCGTTCCCTGCGCAGACATTCCTCATTCCCAATGCTGCTGTGCAGAAGCAACCTACCCAGACTGTGGAGAAATAACAGTGGTCCCGATCACCCCACGCACCTCGCAGCACCTACTCATGTGGTGCCGCAACTACCAGACGATCGGCACCGTGCCGCAGCCGCGTCACATCCGGTTCTCCATCGGCGTGTACCAGATCACGCAAGGCATGTCGTGGCAGATCGCCAGTCCTGTCCGCTGGCAGAGTTTCTGCGCTGCGGCGATGCACTTCATCATGTGCGCGGAAGCCTACGGGGTCAGTCTCTCTGGCGATATGCCAGAGACGCTGGAAGAATTCCCAGAGGCGACCAATGCCCCGTGGTATGATCTGCTGATGGCGATCGGCAAGGCGCAGCAGCAGATCATCTACCATCCGTCCATCTCGTCGGGATCCTCCCGCGCCTCCCGCTTCAGCGAGCGGCACCTACAGTTTCGGCTGTGGACCCTGGTGAAGTCCTGCTTCGCCATGACCCCACAGGGGTATCGGGAGCAGGGGTGCCTTGATGAAATGAAAATTCTCACGGGTGATCTGCCGGAGAAGCCGTGAAACTCAACGCTGCCTGGACGTGCTCCCTCTTTGGTTGGATCCTGCTCGCCGCAGGATTCTCGGAGATTGCCACGACCGTCGGCATCGTAGGAGTTTGTTTCGCCATCGCATATGTCATGGAGAAGCCCCGTGGGTAAGCGACGCAGCAGACGAGCAAAGAAAAATCCGATCGAACAGGTACTCAACGACATGCTCGGAGAGGTGCAGCTTAACGTCGCAGCGTCCCTGCGGCAGATCCTCATGCCTCCGCCGCAGACTCCGATGTTTCAACCTGTGGCCGAGCCTTTAGGGCACGCCGACGCAGAACCACTATCACTCCCGCTCCGCATCAAGGATGCGGAAGTTATCTCTATCCGGAAAGGCTGACCATGATTATTGCACAAGGCTGGAAGGACGGACGGGTGCATGTCCTTATGCTATCCCGAGCCACCAACGGATTTGACGGCTGGCAGTTGTACCGTGGCAGCTACAACGCCAATGGCGGCGAGACTTTTCAAAACATCGCGGATTGGGAGTGCAAGAACAGCAGTCCAAACATCGTGGATCTGCTGTATTACACGGGGATCCCCGAGATAGCGACGTGGGTTGACGGTGATAAGCAAGTGAAGCCTCTCCAGGATGTTTTGCTTGCCATTCATGCACAATGCCAGCAAATGGCAGCCTACGTCAAAGCCGCATGCACACCCTCCTCACCATCCTGATCGCCTCGACTCTGGCCGCGCCAGAAGTCCTGAAAACTACGTATCGGTTCGAGCAGGCGGCTCATAATCACTTGGTTGCAGGTTCGAGTCCTGCCGAGCGCACCATCACATCCTCCTGGTGGTGGATCCGGGCCACCGTCACCGGGTACTCGCCGCACGACGCCATCGACTCGGGGCATGCGTCCACGCAGGACACCAAAACGGCTACGATGCGCGACTGGCGCACGCACCCGTATGGCATAGCCGCCGATCCTCGGATTCTTCCGTACGGAACATATATTCAGGTTCCCGGCTACCTGGAGAAATCTGAGCCGAACACCGCCTGGATGGTGGACGACACAGGTGGTCGCATGCGTCAGTCCTGGCGTCGCGGCATCGTGCATATTGACGTGCGGTTCAAGACGGAGGCGAGCGCCAGGAAGTTTGGACGTAAAACTGTAGATATTCTCGTGGACACCAGTGAGATGACCGCCGCGCAGAAGCGCCGGCTCGCACCCTATAAGACCGGGGAGTTATGAAACGCAACCCACCGCTCCCGTATGAGCCGCTGGCCCGCGCCTCAGACATGCAGGGACTACTGGATTTCCCGCTGGCCCCGCAGCGTACGGAGTGGACGTGCGGCCCGGCCTGCGTCCGCATGGTCGCCAAGTTTTACGGCAAGAGCATCAATGAATCCGCCGCCGCTGCCGCCATGTGGACAACACGAAGCTACGGCACAAAGCCCGTTCATATGAAGGCTTTGCTCGCCGTAACATGCACGCCAAAACTTCGTGAGCATATGACGAAGCGGCAGATCATCGGACTGATCAACCACAAACAGGTGCCCGTCGTTGTCCTGTGGGACGATTGGAAGGGGCATTGGGCGGTGATCGTCGCCGCCGATCGGCAGCGTGTTCTCCTCGCAGATCCAGCGAACCGCAAGAGCGGTTTGAGACTCCACACCTGGGCGACATTCCTCGCCCACTGGCCGACGACGGTCGCCGGTCATAAGTTTCACAACCTCGGAATCGCGTGCTACCCATGAAACTCTCCATCAAAACCATCACCATCACTTTCGAGGGCGTGGAGTTTGTCGCTGAATCCACGACACGGTACAGTGCCGACACGGAGCAGATCCTTCCCCCGCTACGTAAAATGACCGTGGCAGAGAACGACCTGAACCGCGAAAATCCGTTCTGGAATCAGCAGATCGGTAAGACGGTCACGGTGCTCCACGACCACGGGATTTACATGGATGTGCAGCTTGATGATCAGCCAGTACCGTCACAAGGTGTTGACACAGCACGCTTTACCTGAGACTTGCGCCGGTAAGGTTATATGCGTATAACCTTCGTCCATGCAGCCCGAGGCGAAGTTTAAGTCCAAGCTCAAAGAGTGCTTCGAGGAGTTTTACGCCGCCGAGCCGCACTACTGGATTGCGATCGTCGCCAGCATGATGCAGAAGGCTGGTATCCCCGATCTGTTCTGTGCAGCCGAGGGCCGATGCGCCTGGATCGAAGCCAAGGTGGACGGCAATTGGCTGCGGTCGTCTCAGACGCTGATGATCCCCCAGATGGTTGCCGCAGGAACCCGTGTGATCGTGCTGTCAGCAGATATGGAAACTGACAAGACGAGCCGCACGGTGAAGCTCAGCGAGCATCATGAGGGTGTATTCGTTCGTGGCCGCATCATCTTCCGCTGGAATGACATGAGCACGCACATGTTCTGGCGCACGGTACTAGGCATCTATGGCACCTGAAAACGACCCCCTCTGGATCGCCATCCCGGCGACAGATCCCCTGACCGCGACCGGGCACGGGGAGCATCATGTGGAGTTTGTCAGCCGGCATGCAATAGCGGAGAAAGGGCTGTATTGCCCAGTGTGCGGCACCGAAGTTGCACCTATGGCCGATTACACCATGGTTCGACACTCCCGGTTAGGGGATGTTATAAAATGTAATGGCAAGCGCATTCTCCAAGACGAAGAGCGCCCCTGTGGCATGTTTCTTGCCGCCTCCCCCGATACGGAGCACGGGGATCATATCCTGTACGATCGAGTGCCGAAAGATGAACGCTTCGATTTGTTCTACCGCTTCGTCCGCATCAGCGAAGGCGATGCGGCTCGCGTCCGCTATGGACAGGACATTACCCTGGTCGATGGACAGATGGTCGCCTCCCAGCCCGCCGATCAGCCTGCGAAAGAGCCACACCCGACCCTGAAATACCATACTGATCAGGTTTGGCAGACCGACGATGATCGTCAGGTGCGTATCATCAAAGTGCAGACCGACGGCGATCCGGTGTTTCATGGCTGGGCTTGGGGTGTTTTCCTCAACGAGCACCAGCACGAGTGGAACATCGACCCGACCGGCCTGATCCGTCAATCCATGCGTGACCCCACCCTCAATGATCGCGTGCGCCTCGCCCACGAGATCCGCCCCCTCTAGGAGAACCCATGTTCACGTTCGTTTACCAATCCAAAGCCAACCGTGAAACCCTGCGCGACTTCAACGAGCGCCTGCGGGAGTTTTGTTCGGAAAACCCCGTCGTGAATATTGACGCGACGGCTTTCGGCGCGAACCTCATCATCCAGGGCACGACCGCCGACGACATGGACGCGGAGAACGTCCCGACCTTCACGGCCAGCGTCCGCACGATCAACCCCGATGATGTCGATCTGGAAGAGCAGTTGGATGGGCTGATCGGTGCTGAGTTGCAGAAGCACAAGCCCGAGGACGAGGAAGCCGATCCGAATCTCCCGGTCAAGTTTATCGTCGCTACTGGCGAGAAGAAGTCGTGGGTCGTCCTGCTGTGCGTCAACGGCATTGCCGAGGACGGCGGCGACGAGGGAGGCGGAGACGGAGGCGATGACACCACCGAGCCCGCCCCGGTTGGTTCCCCCGCCGCTGGCTTCCAGGCGGGCTGAGTCATGGCTACCAAGACCACCCGCGACTGGCTCGACCTGTACGACATGATGCTGGATCGCGGCTTGGAGTTTGCCAAGGATCCGCATGCTGGTGCCCTGAAGCGTGGCATCACCCAGGCCGAGTTGGACGCACAGGGCGGGCAGATGCCGGCCAAGATGTCGATGGACGCCTATTACGCCATGCGCAACTCCTGGAAGCGTGTTCGCACGTCCATGCAGATTTTCGGCCTGGAGTTGGGCGACGATCTGGAGATCGAACCGGGCATCATCCTGGAGACGAGCACTCCGGCCTTCAAGCAGTGGATGTGTAACCCGTGGGTTGAAATTTCCCGTGGGGCTGAAAAGCCTCTGCGGTTCGATGGACGCGACGCCATCACGGCGGTAGGCTTCCTGAACATGTATATCCAGCAGATGGAAACTCTGGACCCCCGCAAGCGCATCCGCGAAGCCCTGGAAGCTCAGGGCATCACCAAAGACAATTTCCACGAGAAGATTGGTGCCGATTCCGGCATCCGCGACCCGTGGGACGACCTCGACGCAACCACACCAGCCGTGAAAGGCTAACCCATGTCCGCATACCCCAACAAACTCACCCTCATCGCCGCAGCCATCTATGGCATCTCCAAGCAGGTTGAAGTCGAAACCCGCGCCGGCAAGAAGCCCGTCGTGTGGTGCGATCTGACCCCCGAACAGAAGGCCCCCTTCACCACCGTCTCAGAATTCCTGCTGGTACATCTGTTCGGCAGCCCGGTCCAGACCATCGATCGCGCCAAGCTCGCGGCGGCTGTCGAAGAGAAGGCTCTGATCGAAGCCAATGCAAACGAGATCGTGTCCGTATTCGCCAGTCTCGCCAGCGCACTGCCCTGACCCGTGGAGTCTGCTGAGCTTCTGAGCCGCCGACTTGCCGCCCAGACCAAACACACGGTCTGGGGGTACGTCCGCGTTTCTACAGAAGGGCAGGAGGATAATCAGTCGCTGGGCATGCAGCGCGACGCCATCGAAAAATACTGCGCAGAGAAAAAATTAGGCTCCCCGCAGTTTATCGAAGAGGTAGCCAGCGCAGCCAAGCCCATCTGGGTCGTGAATCTCCCTGGTACACCACCAGAGGAGACGCTGAGTCAGTCGTCCCCGCGCCCTCGCTTCATGCTGCTGTTGAACCACCTGAAGCGGGTGCGTGAGGCGCTGGGCGGCGGAGCATCCGTGAGAACGCACCTGATCGTGTGGAAACTTGACCGTCTTGCCCGCGTGGACTACGAGCAGGAGTTGTTCCTGACCATGTTCCGGCAGGATGGCGTAATTCTACACTCTGTGATGCCGACCGAAGACCACATGCTCGACGGTGGGCATGTGAAAGATCCGGCTCGTGCCTTCACCCGCACGGTACTCGCCGCAGCCGCAGCCTACGAACGTGCCATGATTGAAATGCGCATGAATGCAGGCATGGCATACAAGGCGTCTCAGGGCGGATACACAGGTGGGCTCCCACCGTTCGGCTACACCACCAAAAATACCGAATTGATCCCCGATCCTTACGAGGCTCGGATGGTGCGCTTCATCTATTTCTTGCGCCACAGGCATAAAATGTCCTGCAAAGGCATCGGCCGATACCTGATGGCGAATAAGCATGCTGATGACAAGAATCGTTATGATCATTCCAAAATTGGGCGCATCCTCAAAGACAATGAACGCCTGTACCGGGGGCTCTACACCGATCGGTACGGCACATCCCACCCTCGGCCGGATCTCAAGATCCTGCCGGATGACCCCGAGGCCCTGTTAGATTATGGCGAACAAACTCAACCCCAACAGCCAGAAGGTGTCGGACTTTCTGGTGAAGATCGTGAAGGATCTGCTGAACGAGCAGGGAGTCCGCGTGGGAATCGCGGACATGGGCGTACTGTCAGCAGGCAAGAACCTGTCCCCGAAGGATTGCCTGCCCATCCTGCAATCTTCGTTCCTACGATTGATCGCGGAGCACCCGGAGATGGCTGACATGCTCCTGAATGGGGCATCCGATGCGGTAAAGGATCGCATCCGCCGCGCCTGTGGCATGAAGGAAGGCGACGCTCAGAAGGGATGATGGTGTGGCCGGAAAACCTCACATAGCAGAACCCGAGTGGGATAGCATCTGCGTCCGATACAAAGCGGGTGAAGATGCCGCCTCCTTAGCCGCCCCTTACGGGGTGTCTCGGGAGGCTATCTATCGAATTCTACGCAAACGAGGGTTCTTAATAGAAAAGCGTGGCGGATCTCCAGCTATCAGTGATGCTATATGCACACAGATATGTGATCGCTACAAGGAAAAGAGAGGGGCCACCTCTATAGCCCGACAGTTTGGGATAGATAAGCGTAGCGTCTATAATATTCTCGTTAGGGCAGGCATAGGCACGCGCCCTCGTAGTAATAGAGTGGGAGATGATTACCACATCCCGCACGGACAACAGGCGTGGATAGACAGGGAGCGGCGGGGGCATTTGAGGGGGCCTAAAGGGCGGTTTAACTGCGACGCCTTTCGTACCCTAGATGACGAAGCATGTTACTGGTTAGGGTATCTCATCACAGACGGATGTATTGGATCTTATGATGGACGCTCATATAGACTGTATCTACAGCAGGCCCGCAAGCACCGTGAGCAGTGCGAAAAACTTGCATCATATCTGCAATCTGAATTGTCCATTCGGGATTTTCAGGCAGAAACTTTCGGAGTCGAGCGCGATTTCTCCAGAGTCAGCTTCACCTTGCCGGATGAAGTAGCTCAGCGTTTATTGAAGTTTGGAATCCGACCAGCAAAGACAGCCTGTGTACGCCCCAACGAAATACTTACCAATAGGCCGGAATTCTGGCGCGGTGTTATTGAAGGTGATGGAACAGTTTGTCCAAGGTACATACGCATGAATTCAGCATCTCCCATTCTAGCCGGAACATACAGACGTTATGTTCGAGCTATGTTTTCTCGTGAATGCATACACACATATAAAAATCAGGCCGGTGTCTGGGAAATCGATATAAGCAAGGCCGTGCCAAAACAAAAACTAGCTTCGTTATTGTATCCTAACGACCCCGTTATTGGGCTTAGCATTAAACACAAGGCGGGTCGTTACCTAGCTACATACCAAAAAGAAACAGCCGGGGGATAACCCCCGGCTGCTCTTTGTAAGTCCTTGTATGACAAGGACTTGCAGGTCACTGGATCTCGCGCAGCATTTCGCCTTCCAGGTACACCCAGAGGTAGAAGCCGTTGACGCTGAGCGACACGCCGCTCTGCACCTCGACCGACACCACGAAGTTCTGCACCGGGGGGATGTAGATCGAGTGGATCAGGGCGTAGATGTTGCGGTGCTCCGGACGGCCATGGCGAGCGTAGTTGACGCTGTTGCCGGCCGGCGCGGTGGTGTTCAGCAACTGCTGGATTTCGAGGCCGACACCGGGGGTGATCATCATGGCGGGCAGGACGAGGTACTGCTTCTCACCGACGGTGCAGCGGAAGATGCTGTTGTCGAAGTACGACAGCAGATCGGTCGCCAGGGCGCTGAAGCTCGGCACGGCGCGGAACGCCTTGATGCTGAAACGCTTGGGCCAGGACAACTGGCCGGCAGTGGTGACGTTGGTTTCCAGGAGGCTGCGGCCAGCCGGGTTCTGGAAGAACGACTTGATGCCGGCAGCGGTGATCTGGGCACGGTCGTACATGGGCTGGTGGACGGCTTCGAGCTTGATTTCACCCGACTGAGCGTCGGTGACGGTGCGGAAAACGGGCATGTTCTTGTCCTTGCCTGGAGGCTTAGGAGGTTTTCGATCGCTAACCAGAGCCGGGAGCGAACCCCTAGCACTTTGTCCGGCCAAGGACCGGCATCTGTCAGCGGTGATCTATCAACAGCCGTGTGCAAACGCCACTGTCACTGCATCCTGATCTGTTCTGACACCGAACCCCAGGCACCACGATAGTGCCTGGGGTCCGAAGCTTTCAGCCGAGACGCTGACTTACAGCCAGTTGTTCGTCAGGATGTTGCTCGAAGCGTCATCCAGGAAGGTGCCGGCCAGCGCATCCTCACCCAGCCCAGCGGTGCCGCTGTAGCTCGGGGCCTCGACGTAGCCAGCGGTGCCGCTGTAGCTCGGGGCCTCGACGTAGCCAGCGGTGCCGCTGTAGCTCGGGGCCTCGACGTAACCCGCCAGGGCATCCATGTAGCCCAGACCGCAGACGGGGCCGTTCAGCGCACCCAGGCCGGCGAGGGCCGGACCAGCGTAGGGCAGTTCGCCCAGGCCGACCTTCTGGAGCAGTCCACCGACCATGCCGGGCTTGATCAGTTCGACCACCGAGGCGACCGCGCCACCGAGCAGCAGAGCGGTGTTCACGTCGCCGCCGAGCTTCTTGCCGAACAGCTTGGTGATGGCGAAGGCAGCGGTGTACGGCAGCAGACCGCCGATCACACGAGCTTCGATGGTGCTGGGGTCAGCGACGCGAGCGGCGAATCCGGGGGCGATCTTTTCCAGGGTCGGACGGATGACCTTGCTCGACAGGATGCCGCCGAGCATGAAGGTGCCGACCGCGCCACCAGCGGCGAAGGCCGCGTTCTTGACCGCGCCCTGGCCCTTGAAGATCGACATGATCTTGGTCGGAGCCGAGGTCAGGCCACCAACGTAGTCGCCCACGATGCCGGGGTTGCGACGGGTGGTGCGGCGAGCACGACGGTGCTTGCGCTTGCGGGGGTTGGTGAAGCCGATCACGTGGGTGCCTTTCCGGCGCTTGCTGCCGAATGAGAGTGCGGTGAGGATCTTGGAGCCGCGCCGGCCCGACCAGCGGACAGCGTTGACCTTGCGCTTCTTGCCGTGACCCTTGCGCACACGCAGGATCTTGACGGCGTAGTGCCGCTTGCCCTTGGTGCGGCGGAACACGCGACCGATCAGCTTGCCGGTGCGCTTCAGGGAACGGATGCGGCTCTTGGCCGAGCGACGGGTCTTTTTCATGTGTGCCTTCCGAGCCTTGCGGCCGGTCTTGCGGGTGTGCTTGCGACGGCGCTTCTTGGACTTGCCAGACTTCAGCACCGGGGTGATATTCGACACACTCTTGCCTTCGGCTTCCAAAAGCTCGCGCAGATGCGCCTTGCTCTTGGCGAAGATCGGAGTGGTGCCACTGGACCACAGCTTTTCGCCAGCAGAGTAGCCCGTCGCGTGGTAGTGCGGATTGCGCTTGCTGCGCTTGAATCGGCGCAGGAAGAATCGCGGAGTGCGCTTCGACATGGGGTTTTTCCTCTTGGAGCGACGGCGCGGATTGCCGAGGACAGCGAGGGGCAGACCCGGATTGGAGAGCAGCACGGCAGCCATGATGTTTCCCGAACCAGGGAACCCGTCACCGTAGGCTGCGATCGGGGCGAGGACACATCCTACGCCAGCGACTTCATGCCAGTATGGAGCGCACTATAGACACACGCACAAACGAAGTCAACTATCGACATGTACGATAGTTAAGGATACCGTATCTCTTACTTCTTTTTCGCCTGTTGCCACTTGCAGTAGAAATAGATCGCGGCACCGACTGCGCCGACGAGAGCGAGAGATTTTGCGGTGTACCACCACACAAAATACTTCGGGTTCTCGACCATCGCCTTCTGCGCGTCGTCGGACCACCCGTGAAGCTGACGGTACGCAGCAACCCGCTGCTTCATGAACGTCGTCATATCACGGTCGGTCGTGTTCACTTTTTTAATGTATACTCAGAATATGGGAACACAATAAGGCTTGATTTTAGTTACCGATACCCTAATTGTAACCTAACCAAGTGACTTATGAATCAGTCGTTCACCATTGATTCCTTTTTATCTGAGGAGACGCAGTTTTACAGTATCAAAACAAAAACAATAAAGTGTGACAACGCCTTCGAGTATCTTATGTATGCTAATCATCCTGCTGTAATCCATAGGGTTTTCCGAAGCAAAACACCGCTGGATTGGTCAACTCAGGAAGCTATGTGGGATAATTTTGAGTTTTTTACGGGGATCACCCGTCCTGATATATCAGATAAACAGAGTGAGTACTTATTTAAGGCATACTCTTGGTGGGCATATCGGCTACTTGCGGAATCTCCACCACAGCAGCCCGACCGCCGCAACGACGGCGACACCACCGAGGATCCACGGGAGTTTTGAT
>JFJP01042146.1_pt1 | contig 10747 bp, 15 predicted proteins | sample 431651 | NCBI WGS metagenome assembly JFJP01 (sample SAMN02602958, study PRJNA72255) | Microbial mat metagenome, whole genome shotgun sequencing project. | biome: fresh water; feature: sink hole; material: water; isolation source: purple microbial (photo- and chemosynthetic) mats found in...
ATTATACAGAAGACGATCATATATGGTTATATATGTGTACCCACTCTAATAATGTTGATAAATATTGTGATTTAGAGAATAAATGGGGTAATAGTAAAGACAACTGTGTTTTACTAGATACTAAGGAGAGTAAATGAAATTTAAACGTGAAGATAGGTACTTAGTATTAAAGCGCAAAGATCTAGAGCGCTTGCCAGTTTTACTACAAGAAACTCTATGGGGATTTTTAGAACAGGCTGAATTTAGTCTTCCAAAACGCCAATACGTGGTGGTCGAGAGCGACTGGCCGGAATATGAAGCTGTATTCAAGATGATTGAAGAAAGGGTTACTAATGAAAGCAGTTAATTTCAAGGTAGTAAAAGAATTGCATAAAGTAGTAGCTTATCGTATGCAGTTTTATAATAAAATGTTGAAAGCTAAAAATGACAAAATCAGTAAGAGTTGAAAATGCAGATACTTCCAACCATAAAGTAGTAGTGGAAGTATGGGATGAGTTCATTATAGATGGGTTAATTACAGATAGGCTAGTAGAAACTATTAATTTAAGTAATCCGGCTGATATGACTACTAAAACTATTTGGGGTACTAGGTATTTAGTAGTTAAGGAGGCTATATAATGAAACAACCAAAATACTGCAAAGAATGTAAGTGGTCAAAACCCGAGGAAAGCTCTGAGTGGAGTCTACGCTGTCATAACCCTGTGGTAAATGGTAGTGACTCTTGGTCTTTAGCTAGTCCTAAAGTATCTGGTACTAGTGCTAGAGAAGAAAGAGAGCTAAAGTGGTATAGTTTTCCTGCTTGTGGTATGGTAGGAAAACTTTGGGAAAAGAAAAATACACTTGAGTGCGTAACTATTTCTTGATATAATTAATGTAACAAAACAGCATAATAAGGAGTTTAATATGCAAAATTTAGGTATTTTGATAGGGCGTTTCCAACCGCTACACTCGGGTCATAGAGACTTGATTAGGCAAGCAGCTAAACAGTGTAAGTATTTGGTAATTTTAGTAGGTTCTGCTAATAGATGTAGGTCTATTAAAAACCCATTTACGTATGCTGAGCGTGCTAAAGAGATAGATAAGTTTCTCTTTCATGAGAAATTAATTAATGTTAGCATGGTACCCCTTAACGACTACCCTTACTCAGATAGTCAGTGGATTAATGATATTAACATTATAGCCGAAGAGAAGAGGGATGCTGTTAAAGCGAGTAATGTTACCTTATTTGGATTCCAAAAAGAAGGTAATAACTATCTAAAATGGTTTCCTCAGTATAATTTTGTTAATATCACTACACCTTATGCTATTTGCTCTACTGATATTCGTAAATTATGGTTTGAAGCTGCTCAATATAACTTCGACCCTAGTGTTGTAGCAGACTGGAAATACTTTGAAAAAGAAAAAGAACTATTCAGTGGCTATCCCTTCCCAGAAACGTTAAACTTTAACTGTGCTGATGCTATTTTAGAGTGCTGCGGGCATATTTTGCTTATTCAGCGTGGTGCAGCTCCAGGTAAAGATACTTGGGCACTTCCTGGTGGATTTAAGAATGCTAATGAAACCTTCATAGATTGCGCAATTCGCGAGCTAATGGAAGAAACTAACGTACGAGTGCCGGAAAAAGTGCTTCGTGGCTCCATAGTTTCTAGTAGATTGTTCGACTCCCCTAGCCGAGGTAGTGGTATCCCTAGAAATACGCTCGCGGTACATATTAAAATCTCCGCTAACGCAGACGGCAGTCTACCTAGAGCTAATGGTGCAGACGATGCTATAGACTCTAAGTGGGTAAAGATTACTGACATTATGAATACTATGAGTATGTACGATGACCATAGTTCTATTATTTCCGCAATGTGCGGCGTGCTTCCATTACCTGCGCACGTAAATCCTAGGTTTCAGTATGTGGAAGCAATACCCAGTAGGTACCGAATATGTATATTCCTACATCGAAGCTCGTGGTGGCGTCTACGCCGAGACTGAGTTCCTAGGAATCCAGTCCCTTTGCCAGTATTTGGCAAAACCGATTACGCAATCCCAAATTGATTATGCCGATCGTATTTGGACAGCTCATGGAGAGCCTTTCAACCGAGCTGGCTGGCAGTACATACTCGATGTGCACGGTGGACGACTGCCATTGCGGATTCGAGCCCCTAAAGAAGGACTCATTATCCCAACTAAGAACGTGTTGGTCACCATTGAGAACACCGATCCAAATTGCTATTGGCTTACTACTTGGGTCGAAACCGCAGCCCTTCGTGCTATTTGGTACCCTTCCACTGTGGGAACCATTAGCTGGAACATTAAGCAAGTAATTCTTGACTATTTGGAGAAATCAGGTGACCCTATTTCTATTGCTTTCAAGCTGCATGACTTTGGTGCTCGTGGTGTTTCTAGCGAGCAGTCTGCTAGCATTGGCGGTGCTGCCCACCTCGTTAATTTCATGGGTACCGATACAATTTCTGCTGTTACTCATATTATGGATGTATATGGGGGAGACGTTGCTGGATTCTCTATCCCGGCTGCTGAACATAGCACTATAACAAGTTGGGGTAAAGATCGCGAAGTAGACGCTTATCGTAATATGGTTAAGCAGTTTGGAGGGAACGGCAAACTTCTTGCTGTAGTGTCTGACTCGTATGATATTTATAATGCCTGCAAATTGTGGGGAACGGAACTGAAAGATGATGTGGTTAACTCAGGCGCTACTGTGGTTATTCGTCCTGATTCCGGTGATCCAGTAGAAGTGCTTCCTAGAATGATGACTATTCTAGAACACTACTACGGTGCTCCAAAGAATGCTAAAGGGTACAAAGTGCTGAATAACGTACGAGTTATTTGGGGTGATGGTATTAATGCGGACTCTCTGGAAACTATTCTTCGCCATATGGTAGACTATCATGGGTATAGTGCGGATAACTTTGCCTTCGGCATGGGTGGAGGGCTACTTCAGCAACTGAACCGAGATACTCAGCAATGGGCTATGAAATGTTCCGCAGTTGGAGTGCGTGAACATACTGGGCTGCGTCAAGACGGGCCATTTGGTAAGTTAGTCTGGCGCGATGTATTCAAAGACCCTATTACCGACTCAGGCAAAGCATCTAAAAAAGGGCGTGTCACTTTGTGGACTAGTGGTGGAGAGTACAGATCAGCAGTGCATCAGCCAATGGAATGGGTAGACAAAGGAATTCTGTGGGAAGATGCTATGGTAACCTATTTCGACTATGGCTATGTGCAAGTTACTCAGACTTTTGAGCAAGTTCGTGCTAATAGCAATAAATAAGCATTGACTAATATACATCATTAATTTCTCACTTGATAACTTTTTACTTTCATGCTATAATAGATGTTCAAAAGGGGAAATTATTGCTATTTTTTAACATGAAAACCTTGGAGGAGCAAGCTAACGGCAACGTAATAAAATTATTCGCTCTACTTACTCACCACTACAACAAAAAGACTATCCCATCAAAGTGGGATAAGTTCCCTCCATCAAGAGTACCGCTGCACGGCCACTCTTACTTGCTTAACCCTAAACCTTTTTTAGATGATAAGCAAAACGATATATTGTATAAACTGCAATATCTAAAGCTCGCAGCTATGCGAGATTACTTACTATATAGACAGTATAAGTATAAAGCACTACAAACCTCGTTCTACCCGGACTTGAATCATAGTGCAATTAGTCACAACCCGTTATTAAAAGTAACACCCACAGAAGTAACATTCCTCTATGAGGAAGCTCTAAATTAACTAGAAAGAAATAAAAATGGCTCTTACATTCAAAAACACAAAAGGCAAAGCACAAAAGTCTTCTCACGAATCTTATACCTACAAAGATGGTGAGAATACAGTTCGTATTATCGGTGGTATTCTTCCACGTTATCTGTACTGGATTAAAGGTACTAACGACAAGCAAATTCCGCTAGAATGCCTTGCATTTGATCGTGAAGAAGAAAAGTTCAACAACAAAGAAGAAGACGTTGTCCAGCAATACTACCCTGATATTAAGTGTTCTTGGTCTTACAGTTGTAACTGTATCGCTACAGTAGATGGTACTAAGAAAGTAGTAGTTCTTAACCTGAAAAAGAAACTCTGGGAACAGATTTGCTCTGCTGCAGGTGACCTAGGTCTTGACCCTACTGACTACGATGAAGGCTTTGATATTGTCTTCAAGCGTGCAAAAACGGGACCGCTTGCTTTTAATGTTGAATATACACTTAGCCAGCTTAAGCTGAAGAAACGTGCTCTTACTCCTGAAGAACGCGAACTTGCAGAGGGTGCTATGAGCATTGATGAAAAAATGCCACGTCCTACTACTCAGGATATTAAATCTCTGATTGAACGTATAAAGAAAGGCGCTTCAGAAGAAGAAGAAACTACTGAAGCCGGTATTGATAAAGAAGCAGTTAGCGACCTAGGCTAATAAACTTGCCGCTAAGAGGGTATCTTCTTAGCGGCTTTTTCTACTTATAAAAATGAAAATCCTATTCACAGCTGATATTCATATCAAGCTAAATCAGAAAGGCGTACCTGTTGAGTGGGCTAAAAACAGGTATAGATTATTTATTGAGCAACTGTCACAACAAATGGTAGAAGCGGATCTACTAGTTATCGGGGGTGACGTTTTTGATAAGTTGCCGAATATGGAAGAGTTAGAAGTTTATTATGAACTAGTGTCAAGCTGCTCACTTCCTACTATTATATACCCTGGAAATCACGAAAGTCTAAAGAAGAATACTACCTTTCTTACCTATTTGAAGAAAGTTACTAGTATTATTAATCCTTTAGTACAGATCATTGACGATTACTATACTGACCCTAGTAATACCTTTGATATAATTCCGTACAATAAGCTAAAAGAATACAATCCCGCAGATGTAGACTTTCACGCAGACCTGCTATTTACTCATGTCAGAGCCGAAATCCCCCCTCATGTTAAAGCTGAAGTTGATCTATCAATCTTTGATAGGTGGAAAACCGTACTTGCGGGGGATCTGCATAGCTATGCTAACTCTCAGCGTAATATACTATACCCTGGTAGCCCTGTCACTACCAGCTTTCATCGTTCACACGTTGATACAGGGGTTATCCTATTTGATACTGATACGATGGATCATGAGTTCATCAAGCTAAATCTTCCACAATTAATTCGTAAGACTATCAAAGCAGGCGACCCTATGGTAGCGACTGACTTCGATCATACAGTGTACGAGATTGAAGGAGATATGTCAGAGCTTGGTAATTTAGAAGATAATGAGCTTATTGATAAGAAGATCGTAAAACGCGATGTTGATACAGCCCTTATTTTAGACCCTAGCATGAGCATGCAGGAAGAAGTAGCAGAGTACTTACTATATGTACTTAATCTAGATCAAGAAACAGTAGATACAGTTGTTAATCTACTAAATAACAATATGAGTAAACTGAATGATTAAGTTTAAATCTCTAAAATTCTCTAATATATTTTCATATGGTGAGAATAATTATATTGAGTTTGATACTAATACGCTGACTCAGCTAGTTGGAAAGAATGGTAACGGTAAAAGCTCTATTGCCCTTATTTTAGAAGAAGGTCTGTTCAATACTAACTCTAAAAAGATTAAGAAAGCAGATGTACTAAATAGATACACTAAAGCTAAAGCCTACAACATTGAAGTAAAGTTTGAAAAAGATGGTGTACCTTATACTGTTTCTACCAATAGGTCTACTACCGCTGGTACTGTTAAGCTTATTAGGGGTACTAGTGATATTAGCTCTCATACTGCTACCGGAACCTACAAGCAAATTGAGTACATCCTCGGATTTGACCATAAAACCTTCAGCCAGATCGTATATCAAAGCAGCGTTTCGTCGCTGGAATTCCTAACAGCTACAGACTCAGCTAGAAAGAAGTTTCTAATTGAGCTTTTAAACCTTACTAAGTATACCAAAGCCTTAGATGTTTTCAAAGAGCTAGCGTCAGGTATGAGCAAGCAAGTAGATACTATTAATACAAAGATTAGTAGTATTGAGTCTTGGCTATCTAAATACGCTTCACAAGACTTAACTATTAAGGCACTAGAAGACGAGTTACCTAGTCCATCTGGTATGCAAGATCAGATAGTTCTACTAACAAAAGAGCTGGAAAATATAGAACAAACTAATAAAAAGATTGCTAAAAATAATACTTATATTAGTGTACTAGAAAATATTGACGTTTCAGTTCCGCAGGATAAACCAGCATTCCCAGACCTAAAAGCATGGGAAGTAGAATGTGCTAGAATAGAACAGGAGCTAAAAGATGGAAAAGCTCTTAGTAGTAAACCAAGTACTAAAGTCATAAAGTGTCCTACGTGTCACCAAGACATGGATAACACAGTAATGTTTACTAGAGTTGTAGAGTTCGAGAAGAAAAAGAACTCACTACATTCTCGGTTATCTGATCTATTAGAGCTTATTAATTCTGCTAACGCGGAACAAGCTAAATGGTTTGCGTACGATAAGAAAGTACAAGAGTGGGAAAAGTACCATGCACTTATTGACCCATCAATCCCTACTAAAGTACTAGATAAAGTCTCTCTAGAAAAGGACATCGCTAGACTGACTGCAAGTGTTAAAGCTATTAATGATGCTAATGCAGTAATACGCAAACGTAATACTGCTGCTATTGAGCATAATTCTAAAGCTAAGGTTATCTCTGAGCAACTAGTAGATATGCGTAAGGATAAAGAAGCTCTGGGCGAAGATCTATTACTAAAAGTATCTGAGCTTAGTAACCTACAAATACTAGTGAAAACATTTAGTACCACAGGATTAGTTGCTTATAAGATTGAGTGTCTTGTAAAAGATCTAGAGCAGCTAACTAATGACTACCTTAGTGTTTTATCAGATGGTAGGTTCCAATTATCTTTTGTAGTAGTATCGGATAAATTAAATGTCGTCATTACAGATAACGGAAGAGATATTAGTATAGAAGCATTATCTTCTGGTGAGCGTGCTCGCGTTAATGTTTCTACCTTGCTTGCTATTAGAAAGCTCATGCAGGCTCTGTCAAACAGTAGAACGAATCTTCTTATCTTAGATGAAACCGTTGAGTCGCTTGACCAAGAAGGCAAAGAAAAATTAGTTGAAGTATTGCTAGAAGAAGAGTCATTAAACGTCCTGCTTATTAGTCACTCTTTTACCCATCCGTTAATTGAAAAAGTTGACGTTATTAAAGAAAATAATATATCGAGGATTGTTTCATGATTCATTTAGATAAAAGGTATTACAACAAAAATAATACTAAAGACGTAGTAATTGTTGTTAGTATAGAATACTTCGATGGACTAAAGAAAGTAGTCTTTAGGAGAGAAGGTAAAGGCAGGTTTACATTACCTATAGAAATGTTCGAGAAGAACTTTTTAGAAGTAGATGGTAACCAGTAATGCTAAAGGGGCTCGTGGAGAGACGGTAATACGTGATAAGCTGCGAGCCCTTACTAATTTACAATGGGAAAGAGTACCTTCATCAGGTGCTTTAGACCCTAAACACGGGCTTAAAGGCGACCTGTATATACCAGGTCAAAACAACGTTTACGCCGTAGAAGTAAAAAACTATGAAGAAGACCACCTAACGTCTAGAGTACTATCCTCTAGTAACCCTCAACTGCTACAGTTCTGGGAACAAGCAGTTAGACAGGGTAAGCAAGTAAATAAAAAGCCTCTATTATTATTTAAATTTGATCGCAGTAAAATATTCGCTGCGTATGAGGAGATTCCTTATAATGATTATAATTACATATTTATTAGCGCTGGGGGTTATAGTTTATTTGTTTCGCTAATGGAAGACTGGATTCTAAACGAACGTCCTAAATTCATTCTTGAAAATAATGCTTAGGAATGATATAATATAAAAATGAAAACATTTAACTCAATGAACGAAACGGCTAGTAATAGCTTAATGATTGTAGATAGCCTCAACCTAGGGTTCAGATATGCTCACCAAGGTGCAGTAGACTTTGCAGAAGACTATATGCGAACTGTACTTAGTCTAAAAAAGTCTTATAAATGCGATAAGCTAATTATTGCAGCAGATATGGGTTCTTCTAGTTTTAGAAAGAATCTAGACCCTGAATACAAAGCTAATAGAAAGAAAAAGTATGAAGATCAGACGCCTGAGGAAGCGGCAAAGTTTGAAGAGTTCTTCGCTGAGATGCAAAAGATTCTTAGCAAATATGAAATGGACGGAATATACCCAGTTAGTAGATTTCCTGGTGTCGAAGCAGATGATATCGCTGCTTACATCACTGGAAAAAGGAAAGTATATGGAATTGATCAAATCTGGCTTATATCCTCAGATAGAGACTGGAATCTACTAGTTGATGAAGGCGTTTCTCAATTCAGTTTTGTAACAAGAAAAGAGTTTACCGTAGATAACTGGCATGAGCACTACGACTTTACTAGGGATGAGTACATTAGTATTAAAGTGCTACAAGGCGATAGTGGTGATAATATTAACGGAGTTCCAGGTATTGGACCTAAGCGAGCGCTAGAGCTAGTTAGGCAATATGGTTCGGTTTACGATATTATTGCTAGTCTACCTATACAGAGTAAGTATAAATATATTGAATCACTAAATAAGTTTGGTGCTGATAACCTAATGCTGAACTATCAGCTAATGGACTTAGTTACCTACTGTGCAGATGCTATTGGTGAAGAGAATTGTAAGAAAATTGACCAACAATTGAAAGATTACCTATGACAGTTAAACCTTATTTACAGCCACCTATTCAAATCAAATTAGAGCAAGAAGGCTGTATGCCCTATAGGGCGCATGAAACAGATGCAGGTGCTGATTTATTCTCTAATGCAGAAGTTGCTATCTATCCCGGAGAGCAAAAACTAATTGATACAGGAGTAGCCATTAAAATTCCGGTAGGCTTCGTTGGCTTTATTTTCAATAGGAGTTCTCAAGGGAAAATAGGGATTCAAATCGCTAATGGCACTGGAATTATTGATTCGGATTATCGTGGAAATATAAAAGTTCTGCTAAAAAATACTAGCGATGAGCCCTATTTTGTTTACCCTCAATCTACTAGAATTGCTCAACTAGTAATCTCTCCTATTGTACTAGCTAAATTTGTGCCATGGACTGAAGAAGATTCAGTATGGGACGACACTGTTAGAGGCACTGGGGGTTTTGGGAGCACTGGCGTATGAATGCAGATCAAGAACGGCTTCTAATAGCATTAATAGAAGTACAGACAGCTATTAGAACCCCTACATTTATTGAGGATAGACTTAGCTATGATAGTTTAACATACTATTTCGATCTTCTAGTAGATAGTTATCGCAGAGCTCTAGGTAATAAACTAATCAAGGAATATAATGAATGAAGTAGAAACTAAAATCGCAGAAGCTATTAAAGACTTGGAAAGGCTACTAGTACCAATGGCTGCTACGCATGATATGAGAAATAGTATTAACGAGTCTCTAGACGTACTTAGAGAATCACTTATCTGCGCAGTTGGGCGTAGAGTAATTAAAGGAAGTAAATGAATCCAAGTATTAGAGCACAAGTAATTACCCGTCGTACGTATAATCGCCCTACAGATGATACAGGCAAAAACTTTGAAACATGGGCAGATACTGTAAGCCGTGTTATTGATCACCAGCAATGGCTGTGGGAACGAGCTGTTGGACGTGATCTAATTGATGTAGAATTTGCTGAACTTTATGATCTTGAGCAGCTAATGCTAGAGCGTAAGGTTTCTACATCAGGAAGAACTCTATGGCTAGGAGGTACAGATGTTGCTAAGACTAGGGAAGCTAGTCAATTCAACTGTAGCTTCACACAAGTTGAAACTATTTATGACATTGTAGATGTACTATGGTTACTATTACAAGGTTGTGGCGTAGGATTTAAACCAATTGTAGGGACACTAAATGGATTCAGTAAACCAATCAAAAATATACGAGTGGTTAGATCAACACGCACAGAAAAAGGCGGTAAAGAGCACAATACTGAGCATTTCAACCCCGAGACAAAAGTCTGGACTATCACTGTGGGAGACTCAGCAGAAGCTTGGGCAAAGTCCATCGGTAAGCTCATGGCTGGAAAGTATCCCGCTAAAGAACTCGTGCTTGACTTCAGCCAACTTCGTCCAGCTGGTGAAAGACTAAAAGGGTATGGGTGGATTAGTAGTGGAGATTCTGCTATCTCTACAGCATATGTGGCAATCGCAAAAATCCTTAACGGGCGTGCTGATAGTCTCCTTACTAGAATGGATATTCTTGATATTGTTAATTGGCTTGGTACCATTCTATCTAGTCGCCGTTCTGCTGAAATTGCTCTTTTTGAGTATGGTCAACCAGAGTGGCAAGAATTTGCAGTAGCTAAAAAGGATTGGTGGAAGTTTAATGCTGCTCATCGTCAGCAGTCAAACAATTCATTAGTGTTTAAAGAAAAACCAGTATATGCAGATTTACGCAGAATTTTTGATCTCATGGCAGACGCCGGAGGATCTGAGCCAGGTTTCATTAATGCTGTCGAAGCTACTAGACGCGCTCCATGGTTTTCCGGATGTAACCCTTGTGTTGAAATCCTGCTTGGAAATAAGTCCTTCTGTAACCTCACTGAAACTGATATTGGAAAGTTCAAAGGAGATACCGCAGGACTTCACGAAGCTATTAGGCTTGCCGCTAGAGCAAACTATCGCCAAACCTGCGTAAACCTTAAAGACGGTATTTTACAGGAATCATGGCATTTAAATAACTACTTCTTGCGC
>JFJP01022135.1_pt1 | contig 10746 bp, 6 predicted proteins | sample 431651 | NCBI WGS metagenome assembly JFJP01 (sample SAMN02602958, study PRJNA72255) | Microbial mat metagenome, whole genome shotgun sequencing project. | biome: fresh water; feature: sink hole; material: water; isolation source: purple microbial (photo- and chemosynthetic) mats found in...
CGCCTCAGCCGCAGGAACAGCCGGTTCAGCCTTCGGAAGCCAATCCCAGATATGAACCGGAGCAGATAGCAGAGCCGGACCAGATGACGCCGCCGCCTCCGCAAGTCGAAGATCAGGGTAACGAGCCGGATGAAATTGAGCAGGTTGCGCCGCCGTTAAACCAATAATTTTGCGATACAGCAGCCGAAATAATCTGACCTAACCCCCCGTCCCCCTTCCCTGAAAGGGCAGGGGGAGTGAACAGAAGACTCCCCTCTCCCGTTCCGGGGCGGGGAGTATTATTTTTTTATTGCAAATCTCTGAGCGATTTGCTACAGAAATCAGATCTGTAAAATTCGCACGTTTCCGGACCTGATTCCCGGTGCTTTCTTAAAGAGAGTCGGAATCGGGGCTGAAGGGAGCGGCGGAAGAACCCAAAGGAGAAAAACGAATGGCGTATGTTACGATGAAAGAACTCCTCGAAGCCGGAGTTCATTTCGGTCATCAGACCAAACGATGGAATCCCAAGATGAAACAATATATCTTCGGGGCAAGAAACGGAATTTACATTATTGACCTTCAGAAAACCGTCCGCATGTTCAAAACCGCGTATGATTTTGTAACAGAGACGGTGGCTGCCGGAAATTCGGTGCTGTTTGTCGGCACCAAAAAACAGGCGCGGGATTCGATAATAGAAGAATCCAATCGCTGCGAAATGTTTTTTGTCAATAATCGCTGGCTGGGCGGAATGCTCACCAATTTCCGTACCATCAAACAGAGCATTGATCGCCTGAATTATCTCAATGCCATTGAAAACGACCAGACCATCAACCTGTTCCCCAAAAAAGAGCGGTTGCAGCTTGGCAAAGAGCGCGTAAAATTAGACATCAACCTCGGCGGCATCCGGGAGATGGATCAACTGCCCGGCGCAATATTTATCGTGGATCCCAAAAACGAAACCATTGCGGTCAAAGAAGGCAGACGCTTGGGCATTCCGATAGTGGCTATTGTGGATACCAACTGCGATCCGGACGAAGTGGATTATGCGGTTCCGGGCAACGATGATGCGATTCGCTCTATCCGACTGCTGACCTCCAAAATTGCAGACGCATGTATCGAAGGCAGACAGAAATATGCTGAAAGACTTCAGGCAGATGCGGATAAAGACCTTGATACGAGCGAAGGTGAAATCGTAACCTTGGGCGCAGATACCAAGCCGGCATCACGAAAGGTTATTTCAAGAGGCGATGGTCCTGTGGTGGAAGTCATCAAGCGCGGCGCGGCTGCCGAAGTTGAAAACAGAGTTCAGGAATAGGAGATAATCATGGCGAATATCAGCGCAGCGATGGTCAAAGATCTTCGGGAAAAAACCGGAGCAGGCATGATGGATTGCAAAGAAGCACTGACAGCCTGCGGCGCGGACATGGATAAAGCAACTGATTTTTTGAGAAAAAAAGGATTGGCAACTGCCCAGAAACGCTCCGGCAGAGCCATGTCTCAGGGCATTATTGAGTCCTACATTCATTTCGGCGGCAAAATCGGCGTGATGCTGGAAGTCAACTGCGAGACCGATTTTGTGGCAAAAACCGATGATTTCAAAGAATTTGCCCGGAATGTGGCAATGCACATTGCGGCTACCTCACCCTGGGGAATTGTGCCGGAAGATGTGCCGCAGGATGTGATTGAACGGGAAAAAGCAATTTACAGAGAGCAGGCATTGGAAAGCGGCAAGCCTGAGAAAATGCTGGATAAAATCACAGAAGGCAAGCTGTCCAAATTTTATAAGGATTTTTGCCTGATGAATCAGCAGTATGTCAAAGACCCCAACAAATCAATTGCGGATTATCTCAACGAAGTGATTGCCAAAACCGGCGAAAACATTACGATTCGGCGATTTGCCCGGTATCAGGTGGGAGTATAAGGCTTGACAAAGTATAAACGGATACTTTTGAAGTTAAGCGGCGAAGCTCTGATGGGAAGTCAGGGCTTCGGTATCAGCCCGGATATGATTAAATATGTTGCTGACGAAGTGAAATCCGTTGTCGAACTGGGCATTCAGGTGGCGATAGTGGTCGGCGGCGGCAACATTTTCAGAGGCATTGCGGCAAGCTCGTTCGGCATGGATCGCACATCTGCGGATCACATGGGAATGCTGGCAACCGTGATTAACAGCATTGCGCTTCAGGATGCAATGGAAAAAAGAGGAATGCAGACGCGGGTTCAGAGTGCGATTTCCATGCACGAAGTCGCTGAACCTTATATTCTGCGCCGGGCTGTGCGTCATCTTGAAAAAGGGCGGGTGGTGATTTTTGCTGCCGGGACAGGAAGCCCGTATTTTACCACCGATACAGCGGCGGTGCTGAGGGCGCAGGAAATTCACGCCGAGCTTCTGCTCAAAGCCACCAAAGTGGACGGGCTGTATGATTGTGATCCGGTCAAAAACAAAGACGCCAAATTTTTGAGACATATCAGCTATATGGAAGCCATTGAAAAAAAGCTTCGGGTAATGGATATGACGGCAATTTCGCTGGCAATGGATAATAATCTTCCGCTGGTCATTTTTAATTTAAGCGGTCAGGGTGACCTGAAACGCCTGATGTGCGGGGAAGATGTCGGGTCGAGGATTGATTAAGTTTATTCTTTCGGGGTGCGTGAGGTGATAAGCCGGGCGCACTCTGAAAAAATGAAATAAAGGATATTATGATCCGGATCATTCCTCAGACTGATGCACTTAAAAGTGTTACTTTTCACGCCCGTTCAGCTTTTTTCCAATCTCCGTCTGCACAGAGTACTCTCAGAGAGCGCATATTTTCTGCATTGTTTTCATCCCACCATGCTCCGGCAATTTTCAGATGTTTCCGAATAATATAGCTTTCCCGGTGATTCAGAGCGGAAAAAATAAGGTTCTTTGGTACTTTGCGGGATAGTAAAATCAGAACCGCTTCGGCGGATACCGAAGGAAACGCCCTGCTCAGAAATACGGGGATAATCTTTTCACATTTTTTACATAAAGAAAAGAGTGAAACTTAAACATAAAAATACCGGATACCGTAAGTCCAGATCAGACAATCAGACCGGGAAAGAGGATAGGTGTTTCTCTGTCAGAATCGGTTCTCTTTTTGTAAGTTACATTTATTTTCATTCTGAATCACTGAAATACCTCCCCGCCCCTTGTTTTTTTATTTTTTTATGATATAAATCTTATGATTTCATCCCGAAAAATCATAATTTTGTAATTATAACGTTTAACCATCAGGAGTCATGTCATGCGGAAAATATTGTGTTTTGTATGGACGGCACTCTTCTTGCTGATGATTGCCTTGCCGGTTTATGCGGAAGAGGATCCGGGACGCGCATATTACGATTTCGGCGTATTTGCTTATGAGGACGGCAAATATGACGCGGCAGAAAATCATTTTGCCACTGCCATCGGATTCAACCCGGATAACCCGTTTTATCGCCATTACATGGGCAGAACCTATCTGAAAACCGAGCGATACGACAAAGCAGAGGAGCATCTGAGCAAAGCCATTAGTCTGAATCCCGACATTCCGGGGCTGCAATACGATATGGGAATGCTCTTCTATAAAACGGAAAACTATGCCAAAGCCGCCGATTTTTTTGTCCGGGCTGCGCGGGAAGATGCGAATAATGTTTTAGCACATTATTACGCCGGGTTAAACCTGATGAAGGCGCAAAACTGCAAAGATGCGGCAGGCTACTTTGTTACCGCCGCTCAGAAAAGTCCGACCATCGGCGGAAACGGCTATTATTATGCCGGGTTGTGCTATCAGAAAGCCGAAGACTTTGATACTGCGATTCAGATGTTTGAAAAGGTAAAGCAGGACCCGAATGCCGAAAAGCTGAAAGAAAACGCGGATAAATGGATCGAAGCGATTAAAGCCAAGCAGAAAGCCTTAACGCCTTACAGTCTGTATCTCAAGCTGGGACGGCGCTATGACAGCAACGTAACGCTTGATCCGATTGATTCTGACCGGTATTCTGATAAAAAAGACTGGAATACGGTATTGTATTTTTCCGGCAGATACGATCTGTTCAAAGGCAAAAATTACACCTTCGGCGCAGGATACAGCCATTATCAGAGCTGGTACGACAGCCTGAATGAGTATGATCTGACCGGCAGCATTTTCAATGTTTATGCGATGTGGCATCTATCGCCCGTTACGCTAGGATTCAGCTATCAGCCGTCTTATTACTGGTTAGATATGGACTCATATCTCAGACAGCACCGCTTTACGCCCGAAGTTACATGGCTCATCAATGCTCAACTGACTGCCCGCTTTTCTTATACTTATGCGGATAACGGCTATCTCGGAGATGAAACCCGAACCGGTCATGCCAACGAAATTTCCGCAGACCTCTATTATAAAATGTGGGATGGAAAAGCCTATCTGTTCGGCGGACTCGGCTATGAAGACAATTGTGCGTCTTGGGAACAGTCTTACAGCCAGATCAGAACGCTTCTCGGAATATCTGTCAATCTTCCGTTTGAACTGACGGCGGTGGTCAGCGGCAATTATTTTGCTAAAAATTATGCTCATGCGGACAGCATTTTTCTGAAAGAACGGAATGATGACAAATATGTCGGTTCTGTGTCATTATCCCGCAAAGTGTATGAAGACTGGCTGGGTATTCTGGCAGAAGTCAGTTTTACCAAAAACCGTTCCGACATTTCTGTTTATGAATATGAAAAAAACATGATAACGCTGTCTCTGACGGCAAGTTATTAGGAGGATGCCATGACAGGAGTAAAACGCATATCTGCGGTGTGCATGACGGCATTTTTTTTGTGTGTCGCGAGTCTTGCCTATTCGGAATCTCTGGTTCCCGAGGGGCTGATTGTAAAAGAAGGATATGAACACGGCGTAGGAACGTCTGTGGGGACGATACAGTTGGTTCAGGGATCAGTCCTGATTGTTCATTTCGGAGAAATACACGGCTACGCCGCTAAAAAAGACCTTCCTCTGTTCAAGAGCGATACCATCATCACCCGCGAAGACGGGCGCATCAGTTTCAAGCTCAATGACGGAAGCGTTCTGACCATGACCACCGGCACAAAGCTTGTTATCAATGAAAGCGTGTATGATACGGATAAAGAAAGCCGATCCGCGTTTGTCAGTATGATCATCGGCAAAGCCCGGTTCTGGGTCAAAGAATTGGCAGATTTCAAAAATTCCGAATTTAAGGTCAAAACCAACACCGCGGTCGTGGGCGTAAGAGGATCCGATTTTGTTGTGGAAGCTGCGGATACTTATACCAAAGTTACCGCATTCGAACATACGCGCATCGAAGTGGTCAGTCTGAGCCTTCCCTGCGAAAAAACCGATCCGTTGAAAAAATGCAGCGTTGAGCCGGTTACGCTCAGTGCTTATGAGCAGGCGATAGTTCAGGAAAACGCCCTGCCCACCCGGGCTGCCGAAATTCTGCCCCATGAAAGCGATCTGATGAAAAAAGAATTTTCTATCGCGCCGGATGAAAAGCAGCAAAGCCTGAAAAAAGAGTCCGCCGCTATTGACCTTTATCTTGTGCCTAAAGCTGCCTTGGTATCTCCTGAAACATCTGCCGAAGTGCATAAGCTTGAAGCATCTATGCCGGATGTTCAGAAAATAAAATCTTCCGACAGACAGGGGGAAACTGCCCGTCAGGAAAATACGGTGCTTCAGCAGCAGGTTACAGCCGCCGAAGTCCGGCAGACAGAAATCATAAAAGTTCTGACCGTTCTGCCCGGATTTCCGGGTAAGCCGCTTAAATAGTTCTGACAACCCGCCTCTTCTTTGCAGGAAACCGAAGGGGCGGGTTTAAGAAACTACATATTTGATTTGAAAAAATCTTCTGCGGTTTCGGTCATGGTAGGAATCGTCCGGTTGACGTTACGCGCCGGGGCAGAGCCTTCTTTGAAGCATTCAAAAATGGTTCTCTGGGTTTCAAACGTGGGCAGAAGACCGGTTTCCGCATCAACTTTGGAGAAAACCACGCCTTCGGGAATTTCAAACGGTCTTTCCGGCAGATCAGCCAATATCCGCTTCATAAATGCAAGCCATATCGGGGCAGCGGCTTTGCCGCCGGTTTCATCTCTTCCCAGCGGCTGTTCCTTATCAAAGCCCACCCATGTTCCGGTAACATAATCCGGCGTAAATCCCACAAACCACGCATCATTTAAGTTGTTGGTGGTGCCGGTTTTTCCGGCGGCAGGGCGTTTCAACGCTAAAATTCTGCGGGCAGTGCCTTCTTTGACAACGCTTTCCAACAAGCTGGTTATCAGATATGCGGTGCTTTGTTCAATTGCCTGCTGATGTCCGGGTTTATGCTCTTCTATGATATTTCCATCCCGGTCAATGATTTTTGTGATAAATACCGGCTCTACCAACTCCCCCTGATTGACAAACACCGAATATGCGACGACCAATTCCAGCAAAGATACTCCGGAAGATCCGAGAGCCAGAGACAAATCTTTGCCCAGAGGAGATAAAATGCCCAATCGGTTAGCGTATTTAATCGCATAATCTATACCGATGTCTTCCAGAATCCGAATGGTCGGCAGATTGCGCGATTTTGCCAATGCCTGACGCAGAAGGATGGGACCGTAAAATTTCCGGTCATAATTTTTGGGCTTCCAGTCTTTGCCGCTGTTCGCGCCTTTATACACCACCGCATTATCCAAAAGCTCTGTGGCGGGCGTATATCCCTTATCCAATGCCGCAGCATAAATGATGGGCTTGAATGAAGACCCGGGCTGGCGTCTGGACTGAGTGGCGCGGTTGAACTGCGTTTTGTGATAATCCCGCCCCCCGACCATAGCCTTCACCATGCCGGTATGGGTTTCCACACAAAGCATCCCGCCCTGAACTTCGGGGGTCTGTTCCAACGCGACCCGCCATGTATTTTTCCCTTCGATTTTCTCTTTGAGCATGACTAAAATCAGATCGCCTGTACGCAGCACTTCCCCGGAGCGCCGGGCATTGGGAGAATTGAGATTGGGCTTTCTTGCCCAGCGGATATCTCTGAGATCAAGAATGCCCTGCGCTTCTCCGATCCGGACCAGCGCGGTGTTATTGCGATGATTGACCGTTGTAACAACAGCCTGCGTGATTTTGCCTTTTTTAAGCGGCAGTTCTGCAATTCTTTCCTGAATTTCTTTTGAAAATTCTTCTGTCTGTTTGGGCGTGAACTGTTTAACCGGACCCCGATAGCCCTGACGTTTATCTAATGTTCGCAAGCCTTTCTGAAGTTCGGCAATCGCAATTTTCTGCATGTTGATATTAACGGCAGTATAAATTTTAAGCCCGCCCTTGTATAGATTCTCGCGTCCGTATTTTTTTTCAACATAGCGCCGGACATGCTCAGTATAAAACGGCGCATTCTCAATACCCGGCATTTCTTCTCTGATGCCGACATCCAACGTGATTTGCATGGTTTTCTGAGCTTGTTCATCGGTGATGTAGCCTTCTTCCGTCATTCGCCGCAGCACATAGGACTGTCGCTCTGCGGCTTTTTCAGGATGCTCAATCGGAGAATAACTGCTGGGGGCTTTGGGAAGTCCGGCAAGCATGGCGCATTCGGCAAGATTCATATCTTTGGCGGATTTTCCGAAAAAAGTCTGAGATGCGGCTTCAACGCCGTAAGCGCCATGCCCCATATAAATCTGATTCAGATACAGAAACAGGATTTCATCTTTGGTTAAAAAATTATCAACCCGGTAAGCCAGAATCGCTTCCCTGATTTTGCGGCGATAGCTTCTTTCAGGCGTGAGCAGAAAGGATTTGATCACCTGCTGGGTAATCGTGCTTCCGCCCTGAACCATAGCACCGGCTTCGATATTTTTCAGAAACGCTCTTCCGATACCGATCAGGTCAATGCCTTTATGAATGAAAAAGCGGGAATCTTCTGCGGCAATGAACGCTTCTATCAGGGTTTTGGGCATCTGAGACAAGGGAATGACGATCCGCCTCTCTTCGGAAAACTCGGCAATTTTGCGGTTATCATCCGAATATACGGTCGTAACCACCGGCGGACGGTAGTTTTTCAGATTTTCTATCGAAGGAAGTCCCTTACCGAAGTGCATAATCACTGCCGTAGCTGCTCCGGCGATGGCAATTATCATCAGGATAAGCAGCCCCATGCCCCATAAAAACATCTTGGTCATCATTCGTACAAAGCGCGATGGCGGCTTTTTCGGCTTTTTTTCGCCTTTTTTCATCAATTGCGGGTATGACATGAACGCCATATCTGGTTCACCTCTTCTGTTTTTTTTATTTTATCATACTATATTCGGATTAGGCAAGAAGCATAGTAAGCAGCATAGCAATTCTGTTTTCAGCTTTTCAGATCTGTCTTTTTCAAAAATATCTGATTTTGGTTTTGGCATTTTCAACATTTTCAGGTATAACAGGGATTAAAGGATGAATAAACATACTATGAAGATCAACCGCATATTCACAGACATTTTGCCGCTGGTAGAGCAGCCCAGCCGTTATCTGGGAACTGAAATCAACCGAATCCGCAAAGATCACGATAAGGTCAGGCTTAAGTTCGCGCTGGCATTTCCTGATTTGTATGAAATCGGCACGTCCCATTTCGGGATTCAGATATTGTACAATATTCTGAACGGGCGTGAAGATATTGCCGCAGAACGGGTATTTGCGCCCGCGCAGGATATGGAAGAATATCTCAAACAAGCGGACATTCCGCTCATGTCGCTGGAATCCCGGACGCCGCTTAAACGCTTTGATATTATCGGATTCAGTCTGCTGTATGAACTCAACTACACGAATATCTTAACGATATTGGATTTGGCAAAAATTCCGTTTTTTGCCGCAGACCGGGATGCGTCTTATCCGCTGATCATCGCGGGCGGACCCTGTACCTGTAACCCTGAGCCGGTGGCGGATTTCTTTGATGCTATCGTCATCGGAGACGGCGAAGAGGTGGTTCTGAAGCTGTCCGATACATGGCTTGAATGGAAACGGCATTCGGCAGATGATAAAGACGCGCTGCTCAAGGCATGGGCTGAAATTGAGGGCGTGTATGTTCCGAACACCTCTCCCCCGACCCCTCTCCTGAAAGGAGAGGGGAGAAAAATAAAGCGCACTGTCATTTCTGATTTGAATATGGCTGTATTTCCTGATGCGCCGGTCATACCTTATGGGAAGCCGGTTCATGATCGGCTTCGGCTTGAACTTGCCAGAGGATGTACGCGGGGATGCCGCTTCTGCCAAGCCGGAATGATTTATCGTCCGGTTCGGGAACGCTCGCCGGAAAATCTTATGAATCTGACTGATGCCTGTCTGTTGAACACTGGCTACGATGATTTGTCATTATTATCGTTAAGTACCGGAGATTACACTGCGATTGTTCCGCTTATGGAAGCCATGATGACCCGGTGCGAGGCTCAGAAAATTGCCGTGTCGCTTCCTTCGTTAAGAGCCGGAACCCTGACGCCGGAAATGATGCAGCAGATCAAACGGGTTCGCAAAACCAGCTTTACGATTGCGCCGGAAGCCGGTTCGCAGCGGCTCAGAGATGTCATCAACAAAAATGTCAGCCGCGACGATATTGTGGCAACTGTTACAGATGCGTTCAGTCTGGGCTGGCTGTTGATTAAGCTGTATTTTATGGTCGGGCTGCCGACTGAAACCGAAGAAGACCTTCAGGCTATCGTGGAGTTGAGCAAAGAACTCAGAAACATCAAAGGACCCAGAAATCGCAGGATCAGCGTGAGTTTAGGAACCTTTGTGCCGAAACCTCATACGCCGTTTCAATGGGCGTCTCAACTGTCTTTGGATGATGCCGGAGATCGGATTCATGATCTGATGAGAGAACTTGAGATGCCGGGAATTCAGTGCAAATGGCAGAATCCCAAAATAAGCCTGCTGGAAGGGCTGTGGGGACGCGGAGATCGGCGTCTGTCAAAGCTCTTGGTAACGGCATGGCAAAAAGGCTGCAAATTTGACGGGTGGAGCGATCATTTCAAATTCCGGCTTTGGGAAGATGCGTTTGAAGAACACGGCATTGACCCTGATGCGGATATTACCCGCGCCAGAGACTTGGACGAGCCGCTGCCCTGGGATCATATTGAGATTGTCAGCAAAGATTTTCTTAAATCAGAGTGGCAAAAAGCGTTAGCCGGTACGCTTACGGGGGATTGTCGAAATGGAGAGTGTAATGCCTGCGGAGTTTGCGATTTTGACCGGATCGCACCGAAAACTACTGACCTAACCCCCCAGCCCCCTTCCCTGAAAGGGAAGGGGGAGCAGTCGGAAATCTCCCCTCTCCTTTCAGGGGAGGGGTCGGGGGAGGGGTTATTCAGAAAACTCAAAATTTTCTATTCCAAGCGCAACGACGCCAAATATCTCGGTCATCTGGAGATGGTCAATGTATTTTTGCGGGCTATTCAGCGGGCGGAAATTCCGATTAAATTTTCTCAGGGCTTTCATCCCATGCCCAAGGTATCGTTTGATGATCCTCTGCCCATCGGCATAGAAAGCGAAGAAGAATTTTTTTATGTATTTGCCGCCGCGTCCGTACAGCCGGAAACCGTAACGGAGCGTCTGAACGAAGAACTTCCCGAAGGCTTGCGCGTTCATCAATGCCGGATAGCTGAGAAGGAAAAAGAGCGCGGACAGCCGCTTTATCGGATCACCTTGAAAGACGGCGTATTTGATGAAGAAAAACTTGAATCCTTCAGAACCCGGACAGAATTTATGTTTTACCGGGTGAACAAAAAAGGAAATGCGCGGGATATTGATT
>JFJP01040746.1_pt1 | contig 10746 bp, 7 predicted proteins | sample 431651 | NCBI WGS metagenome assembly JFJP01 (sample SAMN02602958, study PRJNA72255) | Microbial mat metagenome, whole genome shotgun sequencing project. | biome: fresh water; feature: sink hole; material: water; isolation source: purple microbial (photo- and chemosynthetic) mats found in...
TATGATAGCAACATTAGCAGCAGCAATATGATAACAGGAATAATTTATATGTATATTTCTCCAAGTAATAAAATATACATTGGACAAACTATAAATGAAGTAAAAAGGAAAAATAGATTTAGAGATTTAACTAAAATATATGCAGGAGGAGGTAAATTAGAAAATGCAAGACAAAAATATCTACCAATAAATTTTGATTATAAAATTTTAGAAACTATAATATTTAAATGTAAATCAGAAATTGGAGATCAATTAAATATTTTAGAAGAAAAATATATTGAACAATATGATACTTATAGAAATGGTTATAATTCCTCACCTGGAGGAAGATTTAATTATTCAGATAAATCATCTATAAGTCATTTAAACAAAGTTCATTCAGAAGAGACTAAACAAAAAATTTCTAATTCAAATAGATTAACTAAATCTGATGAAAATTATTTTCAGAACCCTATGTCACAGGAAAATAGAGACAAATTAATTAAACGATGTTCAAAACCAATTCTTCAGTATTCTATTGAAGGTGAATTTATTAAAGAGTGAGAATCTGCTATTGAAGTTGCAAGGTTTTTTGGCTTAAAAGACCAATCTTCAATTAGAAAATGTATTACTGGAAAAAATAAAACCTCATGTGGATTTACTTGAAGAGATAAAATTATATAATTATGATTGAAAAATTAGCTGCGGCCATCTTCAATGACGTCGTTTCGGGTTTAGTAGGAATTACCTCTACTCCATCAATGTCATTGCAACAACTTGAAGACGATGTGGTAGATGAAAGATTGCAGATTATAAAGGAATATTATATGAAGAATCTGATTCCACGACATGATTTACTAATGTCAGTCAATTGTATTGATGTTGATTGTAAATCATTAGATAAATGCCCATGCAGTGGGCCAACATACTCAGCACCGGTGTCTCATTTTGAAATACCTCAAATAGTAAATGATCCTGCTGGAAGAGCAGTAGAATATTTAGGAAGTATTGATAGACAAGTTATTTTTAAAGTATATACGAGTACAGCATATCAATATCATAAATATTTAAGAGTTGGGGCGAATAAACCTTATGTTTATATTGAACCAACACCTAACGAAAATAATATGTATGATGTTTGAGTATTCAATACACCATTATTAAAAAAGGTTTCGTTAATAGCAATTTTTAAAGATCCAAGACAATTAGAACAATATACTTGTTGTGCAGGAGATGATTTAGAAAATTATACTTTTCTATCAGCTGAAATTAAAAAAAGATTAACAGAAAAGAAATTAAGATACTATCGTCAATTGTACCAAGGACCAACACCAAACACTCAAGCACCTAAATAATGGCAAGTAATTTTAAATACTCATTTCATACAGCATATACTCAGGCAAAAGAATTATATGGTTTAGAACTAAATCCTGATGAATTTGAAACATTAGGAGTTGTAGCCTGGGACAGAATTGGTAATAAACAATTCAAACTGTATAAATATAGAATTGTGCCATCTCAAAATGAACTTTTGGAATGGTACGTAGATTTACCATGTAATGTAGATCAGATTGAAGCTGTAACAGCAGATTATGAGGATTACCAAAAAACATCCAATCAATTTCTTTCAGGACATACACAAAATGGATGGATAGAAGGTTACATAGAAACTAGAAAATATAATACAGGAACATTATATCCCTCTGGAAAATTTATTAAATACAGACAAGAGGGAAACCAACTTATGTTAGCAGATAAATTCAATGAAGTAATTATTTTATATAAAGGATTCGTAGCAGATGAAGATGGTTTACCTTTTTTAAATGCAAAGGAAGTTGATGCAATAGCTGCATTTTGCGCATATGTAAATGATTTTAAAGCTGCAAGATTAACCAAAGACCAAGCAACTCTTCAGATGGCTCAAATAATGGAACAAAAATGAAAAAGCCTTTGTACTCAAGCAAGAGTGCCAGAGTATCTCAATCAGAATGAAATGGATGAAATACTAAATGTTGCTACCTCTTGGGATAGAAAACGCTTTGGTAAATCATTTAAGGCTATTAAGTAATTAAAATAAAAAATATGTTTATAGGTTATGTTTATAAAGTTGATTGCTTAGAATCAGATAAATCTTATATTGGAATTACAACTACTTCTCTTGAGTTTAGAAAGAAAACTCATATACAATCAGCATTTAATAAAAATCATGTTAATCATGGAATACATTTTTATAAAGCTCTTAGGAAATATGATTTAAATTTATTTCAATGATATGTAATTGATATAGTTAAAAAAGAATATTTAGAAGAATTAATTGAAGAATTAAAGTCATTAGAAATTCAGTACATTGAAGAATTTAATACTTTTATTAGTGGGTATAATAAAACTCCAGGAGGAGACTTAACTTTTAGGGGAAACCCAAAAATTATAGATATGTACAATGAAGAAGGGGAGTTATTAGATACTGGAACAGTAGGATCCATATCAGCAAAATATGGATTAGATGCTTCTGCCATTTGTAAAGTTTGCAATAGAATTTATAATTATACAGGAGTCTTAAATGGCAAAAGATTAATATTTCGCTATATAGAGGATTCTTTTACAGATGAAGATTATTTAAAAGTAAAAGAAACACCAAAAGGTAAAAAGAAGGGATTCCCAATTAAAGGATATTTTTTAGATAATGGAGTTGAAATATTTAGTTTTTCTTCTGCAAAAGAGGCTTCTAAGAAAACTGGATTTTGCTATAGAGCTCTTGCCAATTGTGCAAATGGAGTATCTAAATATTCTGGTAAATTAGATGGAAGAAAAATTACTTGAAAATATATTGAATAATGCGAATGTTATTTAATCATGGACTAACGGCTTCGGAGTTATATTCTAATACTCCTAAGTCGGTAGTTGATAGAAAATGAGCATGATTTAGAGAAAGATATGGAACAAGTACAAGTTATGAAGATGCAATTGCAGATCCTTTTAAATATTGTTTAGGGTTAATTTTTAATTACATACTAGATAATAAGGTTAGATTTATAATTCCTGGAGTACCAGAATCATACATTGATTTTGAAATCGTTACAGGGGATATGTTTATAGAACAAAGACAAAATGGTAGATTTGGACAGATAGATTTTATAGAGTCCGACTTTACAGGTTATGCACTTCGTTATTATTTTAAGACAAAGGCATATCAAAAAGCTTATCCTATTTACTTCGGAGGCCAATTAAAACAGAAATTCATAGATGGTATAAACTCAGGAGTCAAATATTATACTATTAAAGATGTAACTATGGCAGATTTTTTGCCGATGGTTTGCGAGAAATTTTCAGATTTGACCAATATCGAAGTCAAAAAAATGCTCGCACATGGATTTAGACGCATGCACAGCGCAATAAAGTACGGATGTGCAATATCTATCCAGACACAAAAAAATATCAACTGCGTGGCTCATATTGGGGCAATATATTTAAAACCTGATAAACAGATTAAAGAGTATAGCGTTCGCAAGGATAAAAAATTAAGAAAGATTGAAGGCTGAAAAAAGACTCCATTTGATAACTATTACTATATAGGATTAAATGATGTCGCCTTTGAGAAATGGATTAAACTAAATAGTAAATCAAGAACAGTATTGCAATTTACTAATATTATTCCTAGAAAAATTAAAGAGGAGATATATTATAAAGCAAAACATTTATATGTTTTTAGATTTAAAAGAGAAGATTTTAAAGGATGGTCTTATTGGGCAGAGAATTTAAAATTAAGAAATATAGAATATATTGGAGAGGTGCTTGATAGAAAGTTCACACCATCTTCATTGACATGAAAAAATTTAATAAAGGAATATGAAACAAGAAGCAGCTAATACTTTTTCAGAGGGGTTAAACTATGACCTTAATGCAACCACTACTCCAAATAATATACTTACAGATTGCGTAAATGGAACATTTGTTACCTTCAATGGTGATGAATTAGCTTTGCAAAATGATGCCGGAAATACTACTATAAAATATTTAGAAACCGATGTGCATTTAACTCCTGGATTTTATCCTTTAGGGATTAAAGAATACGGTGGGGTGCTATATATAGTTTCAGGAAAGAAACCAACAATAATACCAACAAAATGAGGCCCAGGCTCATATTCAAGAGGTGCAGTTGTTTATAAACCTATACTTGAGATTAACTATTACTATGAAAGTTTGGTTTATGCAAATAATCATCCTCTTCCATATGAAAGTAATGAATACTGACTATCTATTGGAGTAGAGAAAGATTTTATCAATAAATATGGCTTTGTAGAATTCGGAAGTTACCCAAGTCCAGAGATAATAGACTCAGATTTATTTGACACATCAGTAGATTTTTCAGTAATCAATACAATTGATACAATACCTGCTGATTTTAAAGCACAATTATATAATCCGCAAGTTGTAAATAATTCAGTATTTAGAGCAGGAGTATATGCAGAATTTTTTAAAAAACTAGGTACAACATTGAATACTAATTATGTTTCCTATCCAGTTTTTGATATTACTGAGAGCGGAATTTTCTCGGTGGATACAAACTTAAGTGTAAAAAACATTTATAAAGTACGTTTGTTACACCAACTATCTAATGGATTTATTGATCTAACAGATAATGTTTGGGAAAAATTTGCAGAATTTGTTTTCATTAAATATGGTGAAACATTAAATGCATCAACTACACGATTCTGATTTGATGATCCTGATTTTAAATACTATTGTCCACATAATTACAAAGGAAAATTAGTCATGGTTGTAGAATTGGAGAATTTAGATTTATTTGAATTAAATCCGATTGAAGTTACATATAATGGGACTGATACTTATTCAGTAAATTTTTCTGTAAATCTTGAAAATACTACATTATGAGAAGTATCTACATTTTCTTTAATTTATACATTAGATAATTCTGAACCAAGATTTGGAGAAACTTCTGAAACTAATGGTCTTTCAGTAACTTTTACTATTCCTGTAGATGATCAATATCAAAATGCAGTAATGAAATATAAAATTGTTCCTGAATTTTATTTTGATGGTGCTGAAATTCCTAGAATAGAATTCCCACAACAATTTATTGATGAACATACAATCATTGGAAGTCAATTAATTTCAACAGAAGTTGATGATGTTGTAATATATGCAGTAGTAGGGCCTGATCCTATTTGTGAAGTTGGATATACAGGATATCAAATAATTGAAAGATTAATTTTAATGGATTCAGCAGGAAATTATCTAGATAATGAATTAATTCCATTTGCGGATGCATTTTCATTCTATTTATTAGGAACCGACCCTCCAATAGACGAATTTAATTTAGGAAGTTATGAAATTGACGCAACAAACCAAGCATTTAATGTACAATTAAATCCTTTGATTGAGTTAACCTCCGCGCCTTATGTAGTATCTTTAGTTGAGAATACTTATGTTAGAATATTAAATGAGCAGTGTGGATATGTTACATTAACTGTAAATGTTAATAAATCATTTGGAGATATTGTACCAATTACTGTTACACAAGGAGCAAGTAATATTGCCCCAATAGGCCCAATTTTACCAGGAGCAACATCATTTGATTATTTAATTAGATCTGCTGTATCCACAACTATTAAACCTAGAGGAGATATTGGTGTAATTTATGACAATGCTTATTTCTACACACTTACTTGGACAGATAATGCAACTATTGATTTTGGATTAATTACAGAATTAGGTACAAAATATATAAGAGGAATAGAGGACGATCCATTTGATTATATATACTATCAAGTTGATATATTACCATCCATTTTTGGAACAGGTATACCAACTAATAGATTTGCAACTATTCAAACTAGTGAATATTATGTTGTGCAGGTTTATCCAATACCAATTGTTGGTGGAACAAGTGGCCTTATGTTTAAATTCAGACCTGATACTGAAGGACATGCTCCAACATTCCTGACAGTATTTAATAATCTTTCAACTAATATTTATGACAATCTCAGTGGAGTACAAATTTCCATAGAAGGAGACAATAATATCTTTTTAAAATCTAACGAATTACATTCAATTCCTCCAGCACAATAGACTAAACTATGGCATTACCATTAATAACATTAATACTAGACAACAAGATGTACGGATTCCCCTCAGTGGGGAATCTTGTATATCAATATAATCCTTTTCAAAATCTACAAAATCCTAATCCAACAGAGGCCAAACCTGCTGCTTTGATAGGATTAAGTATGGAGAGCTATAATGCAGGAATTAATATAACAGAACCAATAACATTGGAAACTGAAGTATCTTATGATGATTCAATTAATCTAATTGTATCTGATGAAACAAATCCTCTTAAAATTGTAAACTCAAGATTTTATCAGACAAGTACAATGACGTACGAAATTGCTGACAGAAAGGGAAACTTAGATACTAATATTTATTCAGAAGAAAACTTTAAAGTAGAAGCCGGCTTTGTAAAATCTGTTCGTACTATAACTGATATAGAATTCTTAGGAATAAAAGATGGTGGAATTATGAAGGTTGGAAATTATACATTCTATTTTAGGTTAGCAGATGCTGACGGAAATGAATCAGATTTTATAGCTGAGTCAGGAAAAGTAGTATGTCATATTGGAACTGTTAATACACCAAAATCAATAAGAGGAGGTCAACTAGATGAAATAAGTTATAAGCTTATTAATTTTAAATTGAATAATCTGGATTTAGCTTATGATTACATAAACATTTACTACACAAGATCAACAGGTGATGGAGATCAAGAAATAGTAAAAACCTATAGAATAACTGATAAGTTTAAAATTACAAACAATGATGTTGAGATTTCAATTACAGGATATGAAAATCATGTAGAAATTTCGATTGACGATATAAATGTACAATATGCCTCTTTTGATTCAGCAAAAACACTGGCAAACTGCCAAAATCTTACTTTTGTTGGTAATACTACTAACGACTATGACCTGTTCAAAACTTTGGAGAAATATAGTTTATTGATTACTCCACAAATAAGATATGATAATAAGGGTATAGGAAATTTAAGTCCTTCTTATGATGAATCATATTTAGATATCGGACACGAATATTACAATGCAAAAAATATATATTATAAACTAAGTTATTGGGATGAAGAAATCTACAGACTTGGAATTGTATATATTTTGAACAACTATACACTTTCTCCTGTATTTAATATTAGAGGTAAAAAAGTTTTAACAGGTACAGAAGTCTTTGAAGATTTTAAAATCTCTGATAAGATAAATTATGGTGAAGATTATATAATTGAGAATAGTGATATTAATAATCCTGAGAACTCGAAAGGAGTATTTAAAATTGATTTAACAGATAAATCGATGTTTAACAATAATGCATCTATTAAACCAATAGGAATTCAATTTAATTTCGGAGGAAATGTTGTAACTGGTGATGGTAAATTTATTGATGGACTTCAAGATCTTACTAAAGGATTTTTTATTGTTAGGCAGAAAAGAATACCTACTATCCTGGCTCAATCAGTTGGAATTGCTACAAGTAATAAAGCAAACATTCCTGTAATTATGGGTGTTAAAACTGCTTCTACTTCTAATATTGCACTTTCATATAAATATTTTGCAGAATCATTTTTAAGAATGAAAGATTCTTATCCAATTCTAAAACCAAGTTTATTTCCAATAAGTGATATTACAAACAACGCATTATTATGTCCAGAAGCTGATGTTAGAAGAACATTATTTAATACTTTTTTTAACTCATCAGAATATTCTTTAAGACAATCAAAATATAAATCAACTACTAATGCTTTCATAAATTATGAAGCGAGTAAAAATAGTTTTGCATTAAAAAGTCTTACTGCAAATTCAAACCCTCAGACAACAGTTTTATCAGAACTAACTTTAATTGAACCAGGAATTGAATTAATACGTAATAATATGTATGATTTTTCTTCTAAATCAGGAGACGCAATCATTGCTTACAAACATTCAGATCCTTTATTAGGTAATTACGAAGATGTAGAAACCTCAAGTTCTGACTGAAATACTACGGCAACAAAAGTAAGGGGAGAATTTAATACATTTATTGGAACAAATATTGGTAATTTAGTACATGGAACATATTATAATATATTTCAAAGAGATTACAATTTTGATGAATGGAAAAATTATTTCTTAATAAGATATAATGATTCAAGTCCATTTTTACCAATAAGTAACAGAACAAGTTGAAATAAATTAACTCTTGAAACACCTACTGATAATGGCAGTGTATATTCATCGGATACTTTTTTTAGAGGAGATTGTTATATAAATACATTTACTCATAGAATGCATTGGAACTTTATTGATCCAGAAATGCCAACTAATAAAAGAATTGTTGATCCTTATACATGGGCAAAGAATTTTAAAATAGTACAAAAAGCTACAACAATGGTTAGTGATGCGGGAACAATAACTACTCCTACTATCTTAACTTACAATAAACTGCTTTTAATATTTACTTATAAAGATTTTTATGAACCAGATGCATGAACAGATGCAGGAATTCCTATTACAGACCCTGGTTTAACACATGAGATAGCTTCCGGATTACTAGAACCTGATGCTAAAAAGTTTAAAAAATATTCAGAACGCAATGGACTTTTTGGTGCAGAAAAAATCAATAAACCCGATGTAAACGCAGTTCCTTTGGGACACTGAGTGACCTTCAAAATTTGTAGTAATGTAAATCTTGGACTTAGAGATATTGATTTCTCTAGACCTATGGAAGAGGCTATACATAGACAAAAAAGAGGATTTTATCCTTTGTATCCTATGGATCCAAATAATGCTTTGCCTGAATCTGACATTATAAATAATGGAATTAGTAAATCTTTAGGAGATAAATACTACTTTGAAATTCCGGATGTTCCTTTTTTAAAGACAAATTTTGCTACACGTATTTACTATTCAAATCTCTTACAAAATTCTACTTTTACAAATGGAAATAGAATATTTGAAGCTCAAAATTATTTAGACTATACAAGAGAGTATGGTGCTTTGGTAAAAATCATTGAATGATACGGAAGACTTATTGCAATCATGGAACATGGAATTTTAATGATTCCTGTAAACGAAAGAGCAATGATGAAAAACGAATCAGGAGAAAACGTTTACATAAATACTGCTACTGTACTACCACAAAATCCAACAGTATTATCCAATACTTTCGGTTCATTATGACCAGAAAGCGTTGTTAAAACATCGAGATTTATCTATGGTATTGATACAGTCGGTAAGAAAATTTGAAGAACTGATGGTGAAAAAGTTGAAATGATTTCTGATTTAAAAGTTCAAAAATTCTTAAATGACAATATAATTTTAAGAGAGTCTGATAAGGATAGATCTGTTAATATTAATTTTATAAAAGCACATTACAATGCCTTTAAATATGATATTCTTTTTACTTTTAAGTATGATGATAAACAATGAAATTTATGTTGGAATGAGCTACTAGGAAAATGGACAACTCAATATACATGATTTCCGGAGTTTTCAGAAAATATTAATAATATTTTTTATACCTTTGCAAATCAATCAAAGCACACATTAGCTGAAAACAAGTTATATAAGCATGGATTCGCTGGAACACTAGAAGAAGCTGGTAATATCTTACCAACAAACTGATATGGTGAACAACATCCTTTTGAATATGAGTTTATTGTTTCATCTATACCGGGTGTACAAAAGATTTTCAACGATCTAATGATTGTTTCAAATTCAACTGAGCCAGACTCATTTTTCTATGAAATAATAGGCGATGGATATGATTGAGCTAAACAGAAAACATTAATAATGAATCTAAATAACACAACATTAATATCCGTAGATGGAGTTAGCATGGCAGGAATTGATACTGCTCATACTGATCAAAATGTTAAGTTAAGATATGAAAGATATCTGATTGGAAAATCAAATGTTAAAAAAATACCTTATATCTTTAGTGATTCATTTGATGTTAATGATAGCAACTCTTTCTATGGATTTAGAAATCCTGTTGCAGAACCATTTAACATGTCTGAACTAAGAGATCTTTCTATAAGAGAGAATAATAAGACTAAAGAAAAAATGATATCAGTATACCAAAAGGGAGCCGATATTAAACAATATGGTAGAAGAAAAGGAAATATGCAATATTTAGAGGATTCATGAAATGTACAAATACAACCAATCAGCTATCCATATGCATATTTAGCAGGAGGAACATTAGAACTTACTAATCCTCTAGAAATAAAAATTCGTGATAACTATGTTAAACTTAGGGTAAAATACACTGGCACACAATATGCTATTGTTAATGCTTTAAGAACATTATTTACAATAAGCCATGCTTAGAACTAATAAAATACAATTATGCCATATAATACAATAACAGGAAAGTGAGAGCTTGACCTACCTAATATAAAGAGTATCACTAATTATTTTGGAAATAATTTAGGAACTTCTAGTTTGAGTTCTTCAGCAGTAGCAAAAAAGAATCCATTGTTTAAAAATGGCATACTTAATCTAGGTGCCATGAGTCAAACTACTGGACTAACACTTAATACACCATCTATGAACGATTCAGTATCTGCAGCACTCACTGCAGATCCTGTTTCTTCTGCTGCTAAATCTACTACAGGATTTCTTTCTGGAACAGGGGCAAAAGCTTTTGGAAAATTTGGGAAAGCAAATGCAGATGTATTAGGAATGGCACCAAAAGCAGTTGATG
>JFJP01027606.1_pt1 | contig 10745 bp, 11 predicted proteins | sample 431651 | NCBI WGS metagenome assembly JFJP01 (sample SAMN02602958, study PRJNA72255) | Microbial mat metagenome, whole genome shotgun sequencing project. | biome: fresh water; feature: sink hole; material: water; isolation source: purple microbial (photo- and chemosynthetic) mats found in...
CTATCGCTTTGGATGCAAATAACTTCATTTTGAGGGGGTGCAGCTTGAAAAACACGAAATGGGTGATTGGTTGTGTGGCATATACAGGCCATGACACGAAAATCATGCTGAATTCGGTGAAAGCGAGGGTTAAAAAGGGAAAAGTCGATAGAATTATGAATAAACAGATAATTATAATATTTTTTGTTCAGGTTTTTCAAAGAAAAAAAAACGTTTTTTTTAAAAATATCGCAGTTTTTAGTGTGTTTATTCGGATCGATTTTCGCGGTTATTTGGTATTTCAAAAAAAAGGTAAGAGATTTTAAAGGGGGTATTCATTAAAATAACCGGCGTTTTAGATGGATTTACAGTATTTATGCTATAGAAATGATGCTATTGAAGAAAATGGAGGTATGAATTGGATTAAAAACTGGGGAATTTGGATGCTTTTACTAACGTAATTTTTTTCTCTCAATAAAAACTGATTTTTCAAAGGAATTTCGTGCCTATTTCTTTGATTGTGACTTTGGAAATGGTGAAATTCATGCAGGCGATAATAATCTCAAAGGATAAAAACCTCTTATCGCAGGAATCTCAAATATATGCGAGCGTGCAGTCCTCGAATTTAAACGAGGAATTAGGACAAATTCAATATATTTTCAGCGATAAAACAGGCACTTTGACCTGTAATATCATGGATTTCAAGAATTTGACCACAAATGGCATTTCTTTTGGTTTTCTTCAATTATATTCAATTTAATCATAAAATTCAATCAATTTTTATCCAAGGAGATACAAGGGATCTCACGGCTGAAGCTTTGGCCGAAAGGCCTTTTGTGACTAATGTGGACTTCAAAGACTCGTCACTTTTCGATACATTGAACTCAAAAGACACGGAAACTCGGAAATATCTAATGTTTTTCAAAGATTTTTATGATTTTTATGATTTTTCATGATTTTTTATTATTTTTCATCATTGATTTTTTTATTATTTTTCATTGATTTTTCATTGATTTTCCATTGAAATTTATGATTTTTCATAGATATTTTTCCTTTAAATTTCTCGATTAATTTCATAATAAATAATTGATTTTTCAAAGGGAATCCTTGAGTTTATTAGCGATAACCCATACGATAATTTGTGAGAAAAAAGACAATGAAATCGTTTATAATGCGAGTTCTCCAGACGAATTAGCTCTGGTGAATTTCGCGAAATTCTGCGGATTTGAGTATTTGGGGCTTGATGAAGAAAATCGAATATGTGTGAACATGCTTCATAACCTGGTTTATTACAAATTGCTCTATGTGCTCGAGTTCAATAGCACTCGGAAAAGAAACTCTGTCATCGTCGAAAATGAAAACCATGAGATTTTGCTCTATTGCAAAGGCGCTGATTCAATCATTTATGAACGATTAAAGGATAAAAAGTGACTTTTTCCCTATTTTTGATTTTTTTCTTCATATTTTCTTTTAAAATTAAAAAGATCGCCAATAACAGAAAAAACCTGGAAAAGTCTTGATTCTTACGCAACGGAAGGTTTGCGAACTCTGGTGCTTGCGAAGCGTTCTCTTTCTAAGGAGTTCTTCAAGGAGTGGAGCACAAGATACCACGAGGCTGCAACATCAATGTTGGAGCGTGAACAAAAGATGGAGGTTCTTCAAGACGAAATAGAGAATGAATTAGAATTAGTGGGAGCCACTGCTATTGAAGATAAATTACAGGATCAAGTGGGTTTAACGATTTCCTATCTAAAGGAGGCTAATATACAGATATGGGTCCTGACGGGTGATAAGATAGAAACAGCGATAAATATAGGATATTCATGCCAACTACTCAACGATACACTAGAGAAGATCGTGATTGATGGGAAAACTGAAGAAAGCGTGAAAGAAATGCTAATTGCAGGATTGATTAAGGTTTTTGTCCTTTCTTTTTCCTTTTTTCCTCGTGTTTTTATTAAAGATTCGGGATTCGAGGAACGTGATTACTAACAGGAAAGAATCAAACTTTGAGACACAAACCAGTTATCAAGGGAATTTCGCATTGATAATCGCAGGAGACTCTCTGGTGTTTGGCATGAAAAAAGTTGAATATTCGAACATGGTAGAATTAAATTAAATAGTTCACAAGCTTAAATCAAGATCTTTATAAAAAAGATCATGGAAATCTCAGATTCCTGCAAAGCAGTGATGGCCTGTCGAGTCTCTCCTAAGCAAAAAGCCGAAATAGTCCACTTAGTTCGTCACGAAGTATCAATTTTCTTCATTTTTCCTTATAAATTCTCTTTATTTTCTTCAACTTCCCATATTTTCTTCATTAGAAGCCCAAAGCCATAACTTTAGCGATAGGTGATGGTGCTAACGATGTGAACATGATCACAGCGGCCCATGTGGGTATTGGAATCAAAGGCCTGGAAGGGCAGCAGGCGGCTCGCGCGAGCGATTACTCTATAGGTGAATTCAAATTCCTGAAACGCCTACTGTTTTTCGTCGGAAGGGAATGCTATCGCAAAAACTCCACACTTATTTGCTATAATTTCTATAAAAACATGCTTTTAGTGCTTCCTTTTGTGTTTTTCGGTGTTTTTAACGGCTTTTCAGGACAATTACTGTATGATCCATGGGTTTTCCAGTTTTTTAACCTGTTTTATGCCTCTTTACCTATCATTATTTATGCGTTATTTGATGAGGAATTCCCCAATACCAAGTATTTAGATGTGAAAAATGCACCGCCTAATCTATTGGAAATCAACCCAATTTGCTATCAAATAGGCTTCAAATCAGAATTGTTCAATACCAAAAACTTCTGGCTGTGGATTTGGGAAGGGATTTGGCAAGCGGTTCTTATCACTTATTTAGGGTAATTTAAAAGAAATTATTAATGGGGTTTTATTGGGAAAAAATTAGAAAATATCGTGGAAATTTTTTCAATAAAAAATTGATTTTCTTTAAAAAAAACGCAGTTATTACACAATGGAGAGCAATTTCATTGGAAATGGCTTGGGATTCGATATTCTGAGCACTGGGATGATGATTTTCGCCTCGGGCATCAATCTCGCGAATATTAAGGTCTTGATCTTCTCAAATACCTATAATCCCTTCAGTCTTTTCATCATTTATGGAAGCATTGGCTTCTATGTTATGAACTTCTATATCTTCAATTCATTCAAAAACCTCATTTCTTACAATATTTTCAACAGGTTTTTTAATGGAGTTTTATTGAAAGGTTTAATGGGTAATTAGGATATATTTAACTGCTTATTGCTATTTTCTGCAGATTTTCTTCTTGGCGATGATCATTACCATTGATTTAGCAATTCTTCGATTTAGAAGTCTTTTTATCGTGATTTTTATCGTAATTTTTGTGTTTTTTGTCGTGATTTTTGTGTTTTCATCAGTTTTTATCGTGATTTTTATTGGTTTAATGATTTTTCTTAGAGATTTTCCCGAAATATTCGATAAAAATCAAGGATTTAGAGATGAATTCTCCTATAAACGTGATCAGTAAAACTTCTGAGGTTTACGAGGATCCCCGATATGTGAGTTTGACGAAAACCAAGGAAATAAAGATGAAGCTCGAAGAAGAGGAATTCTCTGAACTGAACCCTACTTCTATCGCGAATCACAAAAGTAAGCCAAATTTCCCTCTTTTCTCTCATTGATAATTTCACAAAAAAGTCACTTCTTTCCAGAAAAAAGAGCCTTTTACGATTTCCTCACTGAAAATAAACTGATTTTTGAAGAAAACCCCTTTTTTCTCACAAAAATCCCAATATTTGACTTTTAACCAATTTTTAAAAAAAAACGAAAAAATCAATAAATTGACAAAAAACTCAATTTTTCTCATTATTTATCATAAAAAACGAAATAAAATCTCGGCAAAAATGCCAAAACTCGCAATTCCCTTCCTAATAAAGCCGGATTTGCTTCGCAAGCACAAAATATCTCATATTTCCCTCTTATTAGAAAAGAACAAGATCTTCACAGGCTCCTTTAACGGTGATGTTATAATCTGGCAGATCCTTGATGATCGGAAATCTATTGATCCTAAGCTTTTCCTCACTCCTTCTCTTAACCAAAGCGTGGGGAAAGTCTCATGCATGAGCATTTTGCCAAAACCTTTACAATATATCACAGTAAAAATTACCATAATTTTTCTCGATTATCCTCATTAATTTTTTATTTTTTCGTGATTAAAAAGGACGATTGTGAGCATTGTTTGATCACAATTCATCTGGACAATCGCTTGCGAATGTGGGATATCAATGACGGACGCTGTTTCAATATTTCTTCACATAATATCTTCAACGATGAAGACGAAATCACGAAAATCGAGCTTTTAACAGCGTCTGAATGCCGTTATTTGGCTTGCATTAGTCTCTTTTTTCCAACAAAAATCCATTATTTTTATTTTTCATTTCAATTTTCACTTTTTTATCATTAATTTTCATTGCATTTTATCGATATAGGCCGGTCTGGAAACCTTCATATCGTTGATATTTGGAAGCTTCGAGTGGTAAAAACCATAAAAATCTCACAAGCCAACCTATGTGCCTTTAAAATCGATAAAGAAAACAGGGAGTTTCTCATGCTAGGTCCATATTTTTTGATTTTTCATTGATTTTCCTTTGATTTTCCATTGATTTTCATTTGAAATTTCCTTTGATTTTTCATTTGATTTTTCATTTGATTTTTCATTTGATTTTTTCATTATTTCTTTCAGATTCATTGAATAACCTGATATTCTGGGATTTAAAGGATTATTTCTCTTCTGAAATCAATCAATATTTCGAATATATCGATAATAACCAGAATAACACTGCTGTTAGAAACACGATACTTTTAAAGGATATTTCAAAGAATATCGTGAATTTGCCTGGAGCTTTGAACGAATTGCCTTTAGATTTCCTTTTTGACCGTAATTTACGGCTTTTTCTTGTGGTTTATCTCAGCAAAATCGTGTTTTACGATAAGAACGAGCTGTTTAAAGGCAAGGTTGAGTCATACATGAGCCTTTCCTATACGAATCACAAGCAATTTCAAAGCGTTTATAAGCTCAATCATTACGAAACGACGTTTTTTCTCATTATAACTAAGGTTTTTCGTAATTTCATTTCATTTTTTCATTTTTTTTCTAATGATTTTTATTATCCTTTGAAAGAACGGAAACATGTTGGCTTTGGACTATGAAGACATCCTTTTTCTTTGGATTTTGCAAGAGAAAATCCTTGATGAAGAGATCAGTTTCAGCTATACAGACTTCTCCTTTTTCAAAGAAGTATCACTTTTCTTCTTAATCTCCTTTATTTCTTGATTAATTCCTGGATTTTCCTTTAGAAAGGCAGCAAAAGCACCCATTTAACCCTCCACGGTCTGAACCTCCTATACCCGATTTCCCTCAAAAAAGAGATAAAATCCTACTCTGGTTGCTTCAATTTGAGCTCTTTTGACTCTCACACCAACACTCTTGTGATCTATAACCCAATCGACAATTTCCTTCGGTTTTTCAACTGTTCTCGTGAAATCGAGCTATTTAAAGACAGAATCAAGCTGATTTTCCCCAAATCTGATACTGAAGAATCTTCTGATAACGACTATAAACTGATAAAAAGCAGAAACTCGTTCATAAAAATCATTGAGAAAAACGTCAATCTCTCTGATAAATATATCGTAGATCCTTCGGATATTCCGCTTGTTTTTCAGCCTTTTCTTCAGTATTTAGTGAAGAATAAGAACTTAAAGAACGAGCCTTGTTATTTACGATACTGGTTCAGCAAATTCTTCAATAGTCAGTTCAATAACGACGATACCAATATCTTCGAAAAAGACGAATTGATCACGATTTCCTCACTTTCCTTCCTAAAAAACGAGCCGATCTTCATTTTAGGCACTTCTAAAGGAAAAATCTACATATTTCCAATATTTTTCGAGATAAATAACCCCAAATATCGTTATTATCTTTATCAGATAAACGACGATAAATCGCCGATAAATACCCTGTTTTTTCGCAAAGAAATGCTGCTTTTCTCCAATGAAAAAGGCCGGTTTATCGCGATTGAATTCGATCAGGACTTTCTCACTGAAAAGGAAGAGGAGTTGATGAAAAGCCAGACTCATAAGAAACTTGTCGTTATTGATATAACTCCATTGAAAAAAACTGACCAGTTTCTTTTGAATCCGATCAAGAGAATTCTAAAGGTGAAACCACTGGCCGAAACCTCTAATTCTGAAGAAAATGATGAGAAAAGCAATGAAAAACTCACAGAAAAACAAATCAGCGAGAAAATTCACAAGAAATTCACTGAAAACTTCGAGAAATCACTGGCTCTGATCTTAGAGAACAACAGTATCGCGATTTTCTCATTAAAGACCTGTACAATTGACTATATTCTTAAGGCTAATAGCGGAGCGATTCTTGGTGTTTTTTTCCATCGGACTTTTGATCAGATTTTCGTGCTAAATAGCACTGGCGATATCAACATCTGGTCGATTTCTACAGGGAACTTCGAGAGAAATTTGGCTTATTCTTCATATTATCAGCATTTTAACTTAAAAACCACGATTTTCTCACATTGTAGCCATTTTGAGAATCACCATAATTATAACAGCTTTAAGGGACTTCATGCGAAAAGCATCTCAAAACTGCATTCAATTCTAGAATTTAACATAAGAAACGACGATAAACTGATTGATTATTGTGAAGAAAATGCCGAAAAACGTGGAATTCAGCTAAATAACGAGAGATTCGGCGATTTATCCAGAATTCTCTACAATGAAAAAGAGGCTGTAAACCTCATTTGGATGCTAAATTACGCAAATGACTTGATTTTCGAAGCGAAAAACTCGAAAAATGGTTGTAGTTGCTTGAAATTGAAGCTTTCTGCGAAAAAAACCGAAAAACATGGTGAAATCGCCCATATTTTACTGATAGACTGTAAGAAAAACCTAGAGAATTACAGAAGAATTCTCGAAAATAAAGAGAATTTCCGAAATTTCCTTGATTTTTTTTCTTTTTTATTCCCATTTGGCGCTAACCAGAAAATCGATCAGAAAATCTTCAAGAAAATGGATAATAAACTGCCGGTCTTTAATTTCTGTATAGGGGTTCAGGGGATGGGAGAAAGCTTCTCGTTTCTTATGAGATCGGGTGATAATTGGAGTGCGAGCAGCTATTTAAGCACGATTCAGGCAGTCGCGATAACGGTATCATTGATAGTTTTTTCCTTGATTTTTCATTGATTTTTCATTGATTTTTTCATTCATTTTTTTCATTCATTTTTTTCATTCATTTTCATTAAAATTCAGTTCTATTTCCTGACAAATACAGCAATAAATACTCAATCCTCGATCCGTCTGATCGAAAAGACTCTGGACCTTCTCTGTAAGAAGGAGAACTACCTGAAGATCCACCCCAATTTCAAGAGTCTCAGCCTGAAGCTCCTCAGCCGCTTCTGCATCGACGATAACAATGAAATTATGAGTTCTGCCTGCAATTTAATTGTGGCTTCTTTATTGAATTTTGAAGGAAATATCAATGATTTATGCGATATTCCCTTCAGTCTTTTCCTTAAGAATTTGAACTTTATTGAACAGAACTCCATGAATACACTACTGTCAAGACTAGAAGTCGTGTGGATTATGTTAACCGGGTATTCCTTCATCTCGTTGAAGCCCGAAGGAGATAATAAACTAGGGGTGATACTCAAAAGGATCATGTTCGTCATTGAGTAAGGATTTTAAATTAATTTTGGCGGGAAATTTTAAATTAGTTTTGGCGGGAAAATTCAAGATAATTTTAAATTGGTTTTGGCGGGAAAATTCAATTAAATGATAAAAATTGATTTTTTATTTGTTTTTTAGCATAAAAAACTGCCTTTTGAACCCAAATTATGTGATTCCTTGCCTGAAGCTTTTCATTGATGGGATCAAGATTTGGAAGAATATGATCACGAAAATCAGCGATTTTCTCACGAATTTGATCTTTATCTATTTCAATTACTCTGAAATCGAGACTTTACAGGATATGAACAGTTCGAATTCAGCAAAAACTGCGATTTTACAGATGTTGGGAGAATTTGAGAAACAGGACTGCGAGACTAAGAAACGAATGAAGAAAATGATCATTTTGTTGGAATTTTGATTGATTTTATCATTAAATCATATTTTTTTTATCATTAAATAAATTTTTTCTCATTAATTTCGTGATTTTTCTTTGAAAAAGAGCGATTCAGGCGATTGCAATAAATTACCTTCACGATTTTATCGCGATTTTGAAGCAAGAAATCGAGAATTCTGAGTTTAGTCTCTTATACCCCTGTGTGATAATCGAAATCATCAGAAATCTAGTGAAATCGCATTCTGATTGCTTCCAATTGCATTTGCACGTGCTGGTTGAAATTATCTTGAAATCCCTTGAAACGAGCAACTTGGTTATGAGGAATCACTGCCATAAATACGCGACCCATGCCCTTCACGCCATTGTGAAGATATTCCCCACAGTGTCATTTAATAAGCAAACCCAAGTATTTTATAATTAATTTTGATGATTTTATTGTGAAATCGCCTTGATTTTCTGTTTTGCAATAGTCTTACGCCACAGTTACGAATGAAAACACAATAAACCTTTACGATTTGCGTTCTGCCACAAAGTCCCGTTCGATCCATAGTCTGGAATGTGCTCCGACTTCAATAGCTTTTGATACCCTTGGCAAACATTTAGCAGTTTTCTCACTAGAAGACTCCAGTATCAGAATCTTCCAATCAGGAGCTATTGGTATTATTGGTAGTATTTTCGGATGGAAAAACACACAGATAAAAGCGATAAATGTACCGAGAAAGTCCATTGATTATGAAACACTGAAGAAAAACTACAAGATTAAGCTATCGTGGACCGAAAACGATAGACAGGTCGTCATCAATTTCGGGGAAAATACACAAATGAATTTCGATGTTTTTTAACTTTCGGACTTTTTTAAAACATTTCTAAGAAATTCGAAGGGTTTTTATATGCAATTTCGAAGGGTTTTAACAAGCGTTTTGAAAGTTTTTTTGAGATTTTTTAAGCGGTTTTTTACAGAAGAATTTTTTTATTTAAACCATAAATAAACTCTCGATTTTTTGGCGAATATCCAGTTTTTCTTTGAAAAACTCCTCATTTCTGAGGGATTTAATAGCAGAGATTTGAAGGGAATTCAGTGAATTTGGGTATTTCCCTTGTTCTTTCTCCATCATGGCCTTTTATAAGGAAAATCCAATAAAAAAAAATAGGAAAATTTACGAGAAAAATTGGCTTGATTTTCTGAAGAATTGTATAGAAATTCTCGATTTTAAACAAGGGGTTTTTCTTTGTGATTTCAATGATATTTCCTTCGATATTTATCAATAAATTCAGGATTTCTCTCTGTGAAAATCGGGTTTTTCTAAAGAAAATATATCGTAGAAAAGCCTGATAAAAATATCAAATTTAAAGAAAAACATGATATTTCTTTCACCTTGATAAAAAGGAGAAAAACCCATTGAAAAAGCCCAAAACTAGGGTTTTCTTGCAAAAAACCCTGGATTTTATGATAAAATCGCATAAAACCTGATATATCGAGGGTTTTATAAGAGTTTTCATCATAAATCAAGCCAATTTTCCCCTTTTTCTCTTTGTTTTTATCGATAAAATCTTTTAAAAACATGTCTTTTAACATTTTTTTCATTGTTTTTTCTTGGAAGCGAGTTTTATTCAAAAAAGCGTTAAAATCATTTGATTTTTCTACATTTCCTTTAAAAATTGTGATGATTTCAAGCGAAAAGCTCATTAATTTGAATAAATTCGTGATTTTTTCATCGAAATTCATTGAAAAATCAATGAATTTGCACCATTTATTCATTGCTAAAACGAGAAAATTCTGAAGGAAAATCTGATCTTTTTCATCGATTTTATCGTTGTTTTTTCTCAAGAAAATCACTGTTTCTTTAAAGAAATTCTCACAAAAAACCGCTTTTTTAAAGTCTTTTCTCAGTTCTTTTTTCTCAAGAAAAACCCAAAAATCAGTGATTTCTTTTGATTTTTCTGATAAAAAAATTGGTTTTTCATCAGAAAAACCTAGTTTTTCTCGGTTTTCTAACAAAAAACCCACCTTTGGGCTATATTTCCTCAAGAAAACCTGATATTCCTTTATAAATTCACTGTTTTCTTCACAAAAAACGAGGTTTTTTATCATTAATTTCTCCTTAATTCCCATTAGAATTCCTTGAAAAAGTTTTAAAAACTGTTGATTTTTGCAAAAAGCTTTGAAAAACGCATTTTTCTTCTTATTTTCATTGATTTTATTGATTAATTTGACCGAAGCATTCAGATTTCCTTGATTTTCCACGATTTCCCCCACAATATCCCAGAAGAAAATTCTCGTTTTTTTTTCATTCATAATTTTTTAAAAAAAAGCTAAATTCTTAAAAATATTAGAAAATTCATTAATTTAAGCTAAATTTCCTCAATTCTTCATAAAATCCTTTATTTTCTTCATTATTTCCTCATATTTGGTGTAAATCCGCTCTGTGTTTTGAAGTTCTCCAGTCTTTCTTTCTCCGTATTCCTCTGCATTTCATCAGCGCTTTTCAATGAATTTGCAAAGGTTTGTCCAAAGATATTAGCAGCGACTACTTTCCTCGTAGTTCCCGTATATCCCGGCAAAGGCGTTCCCAATTTAACTTTAAAATATCACTAAAAATCCTTTAAAATATCATAAAATACTTGGTCCTTTCACTTCAGGAATCCCAAA
>JFJP01034129.1_pt1 | contig 10745 bp, 8 predicted proteins | sample 431651 | NCBI WGS metagenome assembly JFJP01 (sample SAMN02602958, study PRJNA72255) | Microbial mat metagenome, whole genome shotgun sequencing project. | biome: fresh water; feature: sink hole; material: water; isolation source: purple microbial (photo- and chemosynthetic) mats found in...
CCTGTGGGCAGGGTTCCCGCGTTTGCGCGTTTGGGTTCCCCATGGATGGAAGATTTTCTGGCGGCAGGGAGGAATATGGTATGAAAAAATACATTGGTGCCCTCGACCAGGGAACCACCAGTACCCGGTTTCTGATTTTTGACCATCAGGGAAGACCGGTGGGCTTTGACCAGATTGAGCACCGCCAGATTTTTCCGCAGCCCGGATGGGTGGAGCACGATGCCGACGAAATCATCGAGAAGTCTCTCAAAGTGATGGTCGGTGCGTTCAGCAAGACGGGCATCGACCCCGCCGAGGTTGCCGGGTTGGGAATCACCAATCAGCGTGAGACCGTCATCCTGTGGGACCGGACCACCGGTCGTCCCGTGCACAATGCATTGGTGTGGCAAGACACCCGCACCGACGGGTTCTGCCGTCAGCTGGACCACGACCATGGCCCTGCCATCCGTGCCAAAACCGGGTTGCCCGTGGCCACCTACTTTTCGGCCAGCAAGCTGAAGTGGCTGCTCGACAACGTTGCCGGTGCCCGGAAACGGGCCGAGGCAGGTGAGCTTTTGGCCGGCACCATCGACAGCTGGTTGATCTGGAAGCTCACCGGTGGTCCCAAGGGCGGCGTACACGTCACCGACGCCACCAACGCCAGCCGCACCCTGCTGATGGACCTCAAAACCCTCGACTGGGACGACTGGCTGCTGGGTCTTTTCGAGGTTCCGCGCTCGATTCTTCCCGTCATCCGGCCCTCTTCGGAAGTGTACGGAACCACAGCCATTCTGCCTTACAATCTTCCTATTGCCGGGGCCCTGGGTGATCAGCAGGCCGCACTCTTCGGTCAGGCGGGGTTCTCCCGCGGCGATGCCAAGAACACCTATGGCACAGGCTGCTTTCTGCTGATGAACACCGGCAACAAGCCCATTGTCAGCGCCAACGGTCTGATCACCACGGTGGCCTCGCTGCTTCCCGGCGAGGGCGCCACGTACGGGTTGGAAGGTTCGGTGGCCATGGCCGGTGCCACGGTGCAGTGGCTTCGCGACAATCTGGGCATCATTTCGTCCAGCTCCGAGGTCGAGACCCTGGCCGCCTCGGTGGAAGACAACGGGGGCGTGTATTTTGTCCCGGCGTTTTCCGGTTTGTTTGCGCCTTACTGGAGGCCCGATGCCCGGGGGGTGATTGCCGGGCTGACCCGTTATGCCAACAAGGGGCACCTGGCCAGGGCGGCCCTCGAAGCCGTCGCCTACCAGACCCGCGATGTGCTCGAGGCTATGGAGCGCGATGCCGGGGTGCCCATCCCTGCTCTTAAGGTTGACGGAGGCATGACCGCCAACGAGCTGTTTTTGCAGTTTCAAGCCGACCTGCTGGGTTCTCCGGTGTTACGGCCTGTGGTGGCAGAAACTACCGCTTTGGGAGCCGCTTACGCCGCCGGTCTGGCTCTGGGGTTTTGGAAAGATAAAAAGCAGCTGCATGCCCAATGGGCCGTCGACAGAAAATGGCAGCCCAAGGTGGCGGCTGCTGTGCGGGAAAAATGGTACAGCGGCTGGAAGAAAGCCGTATCGAAAAGCCTGGACTGGGTAACCCCATGACGGTTGTTGTTATTGGAGCCGGGCTGGTTGGTACTCTGGTCGCCCGCGAATTTTGCCGCCGCGACTGCAAAGTGATTTTGGTGGAGCGGGGCCCTGACGTGGGGCTGGGCGTCAGCAAGGCCAACTCAGGCATTGTGCATGCAGGTTACGATGACGAGCCGGGAACCCTTCGGGCGCGTTTCTGCGTTCCTGGAAACGCCCAGTGGTCGGTGCTGGCCGATGAGCTCGACATCGATGTCCAACGCATCGGCAGCCATGTGGTGGCGTTTCGCCGCGAGGATCTGAACGTTCTCGATGAGTTGCTGGCCCGGGGCGTGGCCAACGGTGTTCCGGGGCTGCGTATTCTGGACCAGGCCGAACTGCTGCAGCGGGAACCTCACCTTAATCCCTCGGCCCTGGCCAGCCTGTGGGCCCCTTCGGCCGCCGTCACCGAACCTTGGCAGCTGGTCATCGCCGCCACCGAAAACGCCCTCGAGAACGGGCTCGAACTAAGGGTCGGTGAAGAAGTCACCGGCTTTGAGACTGACAACGGCGCTCTCAAGGCCGTCTTGACCACCAAAGGCCGCATTCCCTGTGACGCCGCCGTCAACGCCGCCGGATTGTTTGCCGACCGGGTAGCCAACCTGGCCGGAGACGAGTCGGTACCGCTGCGGCCCCGGCGCGGTGAGTACATTCTTCTCAACAAATTCACGGCCCACGACCTGGTGAATTCTGTGTTGTTTCCGGTGCCGGGCGCTTTGGGAAAGGGCATGCTGGTCACCCCCACCGTCGATAAGGGAATCCTGCTGGGACCCACGGCTGAGGATTTGCCCCGCTCTCTCAAGGATGACCGGGCCACCACTGGTGCCGGTTTGGACAAAATCGTCGCCTCGGCCCGCCACATGATACCCTCGCTGGACCTGCGCGAGGCTGTCAAAGTGTTTGCCGGAAACAGGCCCGAAAGCCCTGGAAAGGACTTTTGGATCACTCCCAGTCCCCGCTGGCAGGGCCTGGTTCACGTGGGGGCCCTACGGTCTCCCGGCTTGACCGCCGCCCCGGCTCTGGCCCCGTGGATTGTCGAGCTGGTCGAAAAGAGCTTGGATACGAAGTTGGCCCTCAGGACTGATTTTCAACCGCGACGAAAACGCATCCCGTCCTATCTCAAGGAATTGAGCCTCGAAGAGCTCGAGAAGGCCGTGGCGGAAGATCCGGCGGCAGGCCGGGTGGTCTGTGTGTGCAACAAAGTCACTGAAAAAGAGGTGGTCGAAGCCATCCGCCGAGGTGCCCGAAGCCTGGACGGGGTCAAATTCCGCACCCGCGCCCTGTTCGGCGAGTGCCAGGGTGGGTTTTGCAGTCACCGCATTCTGCACATCGTCGCCAAAGAGCTGGGCGTCGGAGAGGACGAACTCGACTACGGCCTTGACGGCAGCTGGGTGGTCAAAGGCAAGGTGCGACCATGAAAGAACTCTCGTTTGATGTGGTTGTTTTGGGAGCCGGGGGTGCGGGAGTCGGGGCTGCTCTGGCGGCAAGGGCCGAAGGGGCCACGGTAGCCATCGTTGAGCGTTTGGACCGCTCCGGCGGTATTTTGAATCAGTGTATCCACGATGGGTTCGGTTTGCACCGCTACAAAGAAGCCCTAACCGGACCCGAGTTTGCCGCCCGGTTGAATACAGAAGCCAAGCTTGGCAGCGACCCCGGCTTGACCCTTCTCACCGGCCGTTTTGTCCGTGATATCGACCCCGAAGCACGGCGGCTGATTCTGGTTTCCGAGTCAGGACTCGAGGCGGTCACCTGCAAAGCGTTGGTGTACGCCGCCGGTGCCCGCGAACGGCCTTTCGGAAGCCTGTTGATTCCCGGCGACCGGGTGTCCGGTATTTTTACCGCCGGTGTTGCCCAGCGGCTGGTCAACCTTGACAACCGTCTGCCCGGCACCCGCGCTCTGATTCTAGGCAGCGGCGATATCGGGCTGATTATGGCGCGTCGTCTCACCCTCGAAGGCATTGAAGTGCGTGCCGTTTTGGAAAGACTTCCGTATCCGGGTGGTTTGGAACGCAATTTGGCCCAGTGTCTGCACGACTTTGACATTCCCTTGCTGCTTTCCACCACTGTAGCAGAGGTGCGTGGCAAAGGGCGTCTCGAAGAAGTCGTGACTGTCCAAGTCGATGAGAACCATAATCCCATCAAGGGCACCGAGCGGTCGTTCGCGGTTGACACCCTGGTTCTGTCGGTGGGTCTGGTTCCCTCCACTACCCCGGTGATGGACCTCGTCACCGTGGATCCCCGTTCGCGGGGGGTGGTGGTCGATGCCATTATGGGCACCAACCGCGACTGGGTGTTTGCCGCCGGCAACTGTACCGTGATTTATGACCTGGTCGATTATGTCACCGATGAAGGCATTGTCGCCGGACGTTCTGCGGCCAGGTTTGCCCGGGGTGAGCCCCGGCCTGAACGCCTGCCCATCGTCCGTGGCCGTGATGTGGGGGTTATGAACCCCTCCCTATGGTGTCCTGGGCAGGACCTTACCTTGTTCCTGCGGCCCGCCCGGCCGTTTGCCAAGGCCCGCTGGGTGGTCAGACAGGGAGAGGGCAGTTCTGCCGCCATCATTCGTGAAACCAAGGCGGAAATCCTGACCCCCGGTGAAATGGAACGGCTTAAAATTCCTGCCGCCAAACTCGATCCGTCAAAGCCCTTGACCGTAGAGGTGGTCCCCGATGCTTAAAGAACCGCTCCAAGCCATGACCTGTATTCAGTGCCCGCGCGGCTGCCGGATTCTGGTGACCCTGAATGAAAAAGGTTCCGTCGAAACGGTGGAGGGTCAAGCCTGTGAAAAAGGTGAACTCTGGGCGCGTAAAGAAATCGAGGGTCCGGAGCGGACACTGACCTCCAGCGTGCGGGTGCTTCGCGGTCGGGAAGACCTGGTGAGTGTGCGCACATCGGGAGCCATCCCGCGACGCCTTTTAGACGAAGCCATGGCCGTGGTCAAGGAACTACGGATTGAAGCGCCGGTCAAACTGGGCCGGGTGGTAGCCGAGAATCTGGCGGGAACCGGTGTGTCGCTGGTCGCAACGCGCGCCGTGGAACGGGTTTCCGCCGTCCGATGAGCTACGACGTTATCATCGTCGGTGCCGGTGTGGTGGGGGCGCTTGCCGCCCGCGAACTGTCCCGTTATGACCTCAGGATTCTGGTCCTCGAAGCGGAACCAGACGCAGCCATGGGGGCGACCAAGGCCAATTCTGCCATCGTTCATGGGGGCTTTGCCGAAGGTCCCGAAACGCTCAAGGGCCGCCTGTGCATCGCCGGCCGCCGGGCCTTTTCCCAGCTGGAGGCGGAGCTGAACTTTGGCTTCCGGGTTACCGGCAGTCTGGTTGTTTCTTTTGACGCTGACAACTCCCGACTGGAAGCGCTCTATCAAAAGGGCCTGTCCAACGGCCTAACCGATCTGGAACTGTGGGCGGGAGCCCAGGCCAGGGAGCACGAACCCCACCTGAACTCTGGCGTGACCGGTGCCCTGTGGTGCTCGGGAGCCGGGGTGTGCAGCCCCTGGGATCTGGCTTATGCGGCGCTGGAAAACGCTCTGGCCAACGGTGCCGAGCTGAGACTCAACCAAAAAGTCCTTGCCGTCGAGGTTCTTGGCCCCGGCTCCGGTGCGCGTTGGCGGCTTTCCACCGACGACCACACCTATGAAACCCGTTTCGTGATCAATGCCGCCGGCTTGGGTGGTAGCGGGCTCGACGCTCTGGCCGGGATCACCGACTTCCCCCTGACTCCCCGAACCGGCGAGTATCTGGTGTTCGCGCCCGGAACCGGCGACCTGGTAAAATCGGTGATTTTTCAGCTTCCCGGTCCTCTGGGCAAGGGGGTTCTGGTCGGTCCCACGTATCAGAACAACTTGCTTGTCGGTCCCGATGCCCGCAACGACAGTCCCCAAGCAGGGGCCGAACTGCGCGACACCCACACCGACCGCCTGGCCGCGTTGGTGGCACAGGCCTCGCGGGTGGTGGACGGCCTTGACCTGAAAAAGGCTATCCGCAGCTTTACCGGCATCCGCGCCGCAGCTTTAACAGGCGATTTTGTGGTTGGTCCCGCCGACCGGCTTGGCAAACCTGGCTGGCACCGCGCCATCGGTATTCAAAGTCCGGGCCTTACCGCCTCGCCGGCACTGGCAAAACTGCTGGTCGAAGGGTTGGCCGCCGATGGGCTTCCGTTGGTCCACCGAACCGGTTTTGATCCGTACCGCAGCCCTCTGCCGGCCCACCTGAGCCGGCGTGCGCCGCTGCTGCCCTTTCCCGAGGCCGACGCGGCAACCCGCCTCGATTCCGCAGACCCCCAACGCATGGTTTGCCGCTGCGAACAGGTCCGTGAACGCGACCTCGAAGAGGCCTTTTCGCGTGGAGTGCCCTGTACCACGGTGGACGCGCTGAAGCGGCGTACCCGCGCGGGTATGGGCTGGTGCCAGGGGCGGTTCTGCCGCCCCCGCGTTACCTCCTGGCTGGAACAGAAACTCGGTCGGGCCGTTGCCCCCGAAGACGATGCCGCCCGTTCGGGGTTGCACCGTGTCGAAGGGAAGGAGCTGTGGAGTCTGCTCAAGGGCTAGTAGGAACACTCATTTCACCTTGAAGCCTCCCCGTCGCTACTCTAGAATATGCTTGGGAGGCCTATCTTGGAGAGGAAAAAGCCCTGGGTTCTTTGGCTTCTAGCCACTTTGTTCGGGCTGGCTGCCTGGTTATGCGTCTGGGGGCAATTGACCATTCCTATTCCGGCCACCCAGATGATCATGGACCCCCGGGAGGTCTTTGTGACCTTGGGTTCGGCCCTTACGGGGCCAGGCGGAGCGGTGATAATCGGGATCTTGGCCGGTATTTATGATCCAGCCCCTGGGTTCTGGCCCGTAACGGTAGGCATGCATGTCGCTGGAGCGCTTTTTGTGGGGACTGCCTACAGGTTCGCCTTCCGCCGATTCACCGGGTGGATGCTTTTTCCCGTCTGGGTGCTCCTGATCCTCCTGTACTATGGGCTTATCTTGGTCCCTGTCATGATTCTCGGTACTTCGACCTCGCCAGTCTGGTTCCAGCAAAACTTCCCTGATAGCACCTTGGCTCAGGCCTTCGCGAATATTTACGGAGCATCAGTTCCCGAAATGCTGTTGACCACTGCGGTGACAACTTTAATTCTAGTCCTTTTACCACCTCGACTCCGTAGGCCTCTCTGGTGAAAGGTCTCAAGGTCAGTCCCCTTGCGCTCCGTTTGGGGGGCTGGTTAATCCTGTTAACGACGTTGCCCATGCTCGGGTTGGTGCTGTTCTCCCGCACCAACCTTGAGGTCACCTTGGCTGAGGCTGCCGCCACTCCACGTTTTGATCTCGTCAGACTCCTGGCCTCTGAGTTGACTGTTCACCCGGCCGACCCTTTGCGACCTTGGCGGATCATCGAATCGGTTAACCATGGTGGTACCGTCTTTTTTTTGGTCAATCGCGCGGGGGTTATCCTGTTTCATCCTGACGGGGACAGAGTGGGAACCAACCTTCGGGACTTCTTTCCCAAACCAGTAGTTGAAGCTGTTCTCGCAGGTGGTGATGGCTCTTTTGTCGCCCGGGAGTGGCGCCAGTTTCCCCTGTCGTACGCTCAGGTGCCGCAGAAGGACACCATTGTTGTGGCTTGGGCCGACGGAGCCGCCATGGAACAGCGGGCCAGTTCTTTCGTCGACCGGCTCAATACTCAGATAGCGCTCCTGGCCCTATTGATTTCCCTTGGCGGGGGGTTGGTGCTGTGGGTGGCGGTTGGCACACCGGTGTGGAAGCTTTCCAAGGCTGCAGAAAAAATGGGTGAGGGGGATCTTTCGGTGGAAGTCGATCCAGAGGCCATGATCGACGACTTACGCACCCTCGCCCTGTCGTTCAACAGAATGTCGGCGAGAATTCGGGACTTGGTAGGCAATTTGACCGAACTCAACAGTTCGCTGGAGGACCGGGTTCAACTTCGTACCGGGGAGCTCCAGGCCGCCAATGAAGACTTGGCTGCCGTCCTCAAGCACCTTCAATCGACCCAGGATCAGCTGATGCGTACCGAGCGGTTTTCGGCCCTGGGCCAGCTCTCTGCCAATATTCTCCATGAACTCAACACGCCGTTGGGTGCCATTTCATCGGCAGCCCGATCCCAACGAACCTACCTGGTCCGCGAGTTCCGTCAAGCTTTGGACTACCTTTCCACTCTGCCTGAACCCGTGAGAGAAACCTTTGTGGGTTTGGCTTTCTTCCCTGCAGAAACCGGGTTGCAGCCCAACCGAAAAACCGTACGGGCGGCCCGCGATCAGTTGGTCCCGATTCTGGAAAGAATGGGGGTTGCGAATTCCGCCCAGGTGGCGGAAGCCGCCGCCTCGCTGGGTTTTCTGTCAACCGATCCGCGGTTTTCCACCTTGGTGGGACGCCCCGATTTTCTCACTTTTCTGGAACATGCCGAGGCGTTGGCTGCCGTCACCACTCTGGGTAGGGTCATTGACCTGTCGAGTGGAAAGGCTGGACAGGTTATCGCCAAACTTAAGGGTTTCCTGGTGAATTATGGCCACGACGACCCGATTCCCATTGACATCGACCTTCACCTTGAGGAGGCGCTTCAACAGCTTCTGGATAGTTCCAGAACCGGTGTGACGGTGGTCCGACGGCCTTCCGGCGCGAGGCTTTCGGGCTCCCGGTTGAATCTGCACGAAGTTTGGATCGGTCTCTTCAAGAATGCGCTTCAGGCGATGAACTACCAAGGGACGCTCGAGATCGAGACCCTCCAGCAGGAGGCGGGTGTGAGTGTGCGGATCACTGATTCGGGACCCGGTATTCCACCCGAGATTCAGGACCGGATTTTTGAGCCGTTTTTCACGACCAAAACCACAGGAGAAGGTCTGGGCCTGGGTTTGGATATCGCTCGCAGCATGGTCGAGCGGGCCGGAGGCACCATCACTTTTGAAAGCAGACCGGGCCGCACCTGCTTCCAGGTGGATTTGCCGAAGCACCTGAGCTGACCGGAACAGAGAAAAGGAGTCCACTTGCCATGGAAAAAATGAAAGCCTATTTGAAGATCATCGACCAGGTCATTGCAAAGGGACCGCTCAAGGACAACTGGGAGTCTCTGAAGGACCACAAGGTTCCCGACTGGTACCGCCAGGGTAAGTTCGGCATCTTCATCCACTGGGGTGCCTACTCGGTGCCCGCTTTTGACAACGAATGGTACCCCCGGAATATGTACCAGAAAGAAAGTGCGGTCTATGAGCACCACCTCAAGACTTATGGTCCTCACAAAGCCTTTGGCTACAAAGACTTTATTCCCCAGTTTGAGGCCCGGAAATTCGATGCGGCCGAGTGGGCCGACTTGTTTCAAAAATCGGGAGCCCGGTTTGTGATGCCTGTGGCTGAACACCACGACGGTTTTCAGATGTACCACAGTGAGCTGTCCGACTGGTGTGCTTCGAAAATGGGGCCGAAGAAGGATATTGTCGGCCTGCTGGGGGCTGAGCTGGCCAAACGGAACCTGGTTCTGGCCGCTTCCTCACACCGGGTGGAGCATTACTGGTTTCTGGACGGCGGCAAGGAATTTGACAGCGATCTTCCTGCCGAAGTTCCCTACGGGCACCTCTACTGGCCCTCCAACAAGCGTCCCCAGCAGTATCAGGAAAGCATTTTTGTCGAGGCACCGGGCATCGACCCGCTGTTTATGGAGGACTGGCTGGCGCGCACCTGCGAGCTGGTCGACCGCTACCGTCCCAAGCTGGTGTTTTTCGACTGGTGGATTCAGGTCGAGCCCATGAAACCCTACCTGAAAAAGTTCGCCGCCTACTATTACAACCGGGCGCTCGAATGGGGCGAAGAGGTCACCATCAACTACAAGTACGACGCCTTCCAGTACGGCACCGCCGTTCAAGACATCGAGCGCGGACAAATGGCCAACGCGGCCCCTTTTTTCTGGCAGAACGACACCTCGGTGGCCAAAAATTCCTGGTGCTACACCGAGGGCAACGACTACAAAAAACCCGCGGAGATTCTGGCGGATCTGGTGGATGTGGTCAGCAAGAACGGCGCCTTGCTGCTCAATATCGGTCCCAAAGCCGACGGGACCATCCCCCAGGCCGACCGCGACATTCTTTTGGCTGTCGGGAAGTGGCTTGCCGTCAACGGAGAAGGAATCTACGGCACCTCGCCGTGGAAACGTTCCAGCGAGGGTCCCACCCAGACTCTGGAAGGAGCGTTTACGGATACTCTTCGTCAGCCCTTCACCAGCGAAGACTTCCGCTTCACCTACAAAGACGGGTTTTTGTACGTGTTTGCCCTGCAATGGCCCGATGACGGCGTGGTCCGCATCAAGACCCTGGCGCGAGACTCCCGGCTCTGTACCGCCGTTCTCAAATCGGTGCAGGTTTTGGGTGCTAAAGGGCCGGTGCGTACGGTACGGGGCAGCGGGTATCTGTCGGTGACGGCCGAAGTGGACCAACCTGTTGGACCGGTGTGCATCAAAATCGGGCTGGAATAGAGCTGGGAGTGCGCCCCTTGTTGCGGTGAAAGGCGTCGGAGAAGTGCTGGGAGGAAGAGAATCCGAGTTCGAGTCCGATGCTCGTGATGCTCCGGTCGGTGTGGGACAAAAGGTGCTCGGCGCGGTCGAGCTTGGTCTTCAGCACAAACGCCTTGGGGGTCAGCCCTGTCACGGTGCAGAAGGCCCTGATCGCCGCCGAGCGCTCCAACCCCAGGTGCGGGCAGACTTCGGCCAGACTCCAGACCTTTGCCGGGTCGGCCTGAATTTTCTGAACCAGCGAATGGACCTGCCGGGAGCGGACTTCTTGGGAGGGGAGTTCAGGCCGCTTGAGTCGGGCGACCAACACGAACAATTCCTCCAGAAGGGCGTTGACGCGGGCCACCTGTCCTGGCAGGTGGCCGGAAATTTCACGGGCCAAGGTGCGAAACAGCCGTCCCATTTCGGGAACCATACCCAGACGGTGGTCCTCAAGGGCATTGAGAGCCTGAAGGAATTCCTGATCTCCCCTCAGCCGGGACCAGGTGCCCAGGTCGATAACGGTTTGCTCGCGGTGTTCCACTTCGAGGATCACCCAGAACAGTTCGCCGCGGTTCATGATGTCACTCTGCCCACCGTGCCACTGCCAGGGAAACGTCAGAAACCCCTCACCCGAAGACACGGTGAAGGGCTTACCCTCGAC
>JFJP01036380.1_pt1 | contig 10745 bp, 5 predicted proteins | sample 431651 | NCBI WGS metagenome assembly JFJP01 (sample SAMN02602958, study PRJNA72255) | Microbial mat metagenome, whole genome shotgun sequencing project. | biome: fresh water; feature: sink hole; material: water; isolation source: purple microbial (photo- and chemosynthetic) mats found in...
CATCGGCCGAACTCGGCATCGAACTGTTCGTCCTCGACGACGGCTGGTTCGGAAAGCGGGACAGCGACCGCTCGTCCCTCGGGGACTGGGTGCCGCACGCAAGCAAACTGCCCGGCGGTATCCCGGAACTTGCGGAGTCGGTCAAAAAAAAGGGCATGAAGTTCGGTCTCTGGTTCGAACCGGAAATGATATCGGCCGACAGCGACCTCTATCGAGCGCATCCCGACTGGTGCGTACGAATACCGGGCCTCGCGCCGCAGGAAAGCCGCACCCAACTGGTACTCGACCTTTCCCGCGACGACGTGCGGACGCATATAATCGATACCGTTTCGGCGATCCTCGCCTCGGCCGACATCGCGTATGTTAAATGGGACTTCAACCGGGTGCTCACCGACATGGGATCGACCTCCCTGCCCCCCGATCGACAAGGCGAGTTCCCGCACCGGTTCACCCTCGGTTCATGGGCCTTGATGCGCGCCTTGGTCACCCGCTTCCCGGAAATCCTTTTCGAAGGCTGCGCGGGCGGCGGCGGGCGCTTCGATCCGGGAACCCTGCACTTCATGAGCCAGATATGGACGAGCGACGACACCGACGCGCGTGAACGGCTCGGCATCCAGTACGGGACATCCCTCGTCTACCCGTTCTCGGCCATGGCCGCCCATGTTTCGGCGGTGCCGAACCACCAGTGCGGACGCGTCACGCCGTTTGCATTCCGGGCAGCCGTCGCGATGACCGGAGCAACCGGATACGAGCTCGACATCGCTTCGCTTCCGGATAACGAAAAAGATGAAATAAAACGGCAAATTCGAAACTGGAAAAAATTCGAACGCGTCATCCGTACGGGTGATCTCTACCGCCTGAAAAGCCCCTTCGAGGGAAACGAGACCGCCTGGAATTTCGTATCGACGGACAAGCGGGAAGCGCTCCTCTGTTGGTATTGCGAGCGAAGTGGTCCAAACCCGCCGCTCGGCCGCCTTACGCTCGACGGACTGGATCCCGCCCTGCGATACCGGATCGAGGATTTCGACCTGACGGCCGAAAGCGTACGTGTGGCCGCATTTCCCGCAACCGGGCTCCTGTTTTTCGGAGCCGATCTCGCCGGTCCCGGCATACCGCTGCCCGTCCCGCGCACCGACTACAGCTACCTGATCGTGCATTTCAAGGCGGTTTAGAAAAGACAAAGCCCGGCGGTTCGCTACACCGCCGGGCTTTTTGTTTACTGTGCTGAGCTCGGCTCTACTGAGCCCGGCTTGCCGCCTTTCGGTCGAGGTACGAAAGTATTGTCTTTCGCAGGCGCACCGATTTCGGGGTCACCTCGACCATCTCGTCCTCCTGCAGCATGAGGATCGCGCGTTCGAGCGTCATCGGCTGGATCGGCGTGAGCGTCAGGGCTTCGTCCTTTCCGGTCGAGCGCATATTGGAAAGCTTTTTTTCCTTGCAGGGGTTGACCACGAGCTCGAGGTCGAGGTTGTGCTCGCCGACGACCATGCCCTCGTACACCGGATCCCCGGCGACGACGAAGAGGCGGCCGCGCGGCTCGAGATGGAAGAGGCCGTAGGTGACACAGTTGCCGCTCCGGTCCGAGACGATCGCCCCGGTAAAGCGGTCGATGATGTCGCCGCGGTATTCCTCGTATCCCGAAAGAAGGGAGTTCATGATGCCGGTTCCCTTGGTATCGGTCAGAAAGAGATCGCGGTAGCCGATGAGGGCGCGCGAGGGAACGGAAAATTCGAGATGGACGCGCCCGCCGTCATGGCAGGTATAGGTGAGCATGCGGCCTTTCCGCGCGGAAAGCTTTTCGGTGACGACGCCGGCGAAGGCCTCGTTGCAGTCGACGTACAGGTGTTCGATGGGCTCGAGTTTCTGTCCGTTCTCGTACTTGAAGATGACTTCGGGGCGGCTCACGCAGATCTCGAAATCCTCGCGGCGGAGCATCTCGATGAGTATGACCATCTGGAATTCGCCGCGTCCGCGTACGATGAATCCGCCGCCGACCTTCGCCTCCTCCACCTGAATCGACACGTTGTTGAGGGTTTCCTTCCGGAGCCGCTCATAGAGCTTCATCGAGGTGACGTTCTTTCCCTCGAGGCCGGACAGGGGCGAGGTATTGACGAAGAAGCGCATGGCTACCGTCGGTTCGTCGATGACGATGCGCTTGAGGGCCTTCGGGGCGTCGCGGGTGCAGATGGTGTCGCCGATGTGCACGTTTTCGATGCCCGAAAGCACGACGATGTCGCCGGGTTCGGCGGTTTCGGTCTCGACGAGCTTGACACCCGAGTAGGTGTGCAGCTTGGAGACGCTGAGCGCTTCGCGGACGTCGCCGTCGCCTATGCAGACGAGGGCATCCTTCGAGTGGGCGCGTCCGTTCACGACCTTGCCGATAGCCTGACGTCCGAAATAGTCCGAGTATGAAAGGTCAGAGACGAGCATCTGGAAAGGCTCGCTCGCGGTATAGGACGGAGGGGGAAGTTCGCGGACGATGGCGTCGAGGAGCGGATGGAGGTTTTCGCCCGTGCCGTCGAGGGTATCGTTCGCGATGCCGAGCTTGCCGATCGCGTATAAAAGCGGAAATTCGAGCTGCTCGTCGTTTGCCCCGAGATCTATGAAGAGGTCGAATACCTCGCTCAGCACCTCGGCGGGGCGCGCGTCGGGCCGGTCTATCTTGTTGATGACCACGATGACCGACAAGCCTCCCTCGAGGGCCTTGTTGAGCACGAAACGGGTCTGGGGCAGCGGGCCCTCGGACGCGTCGACGAGAAGGATGACTCCGTCCACCATGGAAAGGGCGCGTTCTACCTCGCCGCCGAAGTCGGCATGGCCGGGGGTATCGAGAATGTTGATCTTGACCCCTTTCCATACCACCGAGCAGTTTTTCGCCGCTATCGTGATCCCGCGCTCGCGCTCGAGATCCATGCTGTCCATGAGCCGTTCCTGGGTTTCCTGTCCCTCGCGGAACACGCCGGACTGCGGATCGCCGGATTCGTTGCGTCTTTTCGGGTCAAATGGGTTTCCTGATTGTGCTTTTTAGGGCGGGAAGATACCGCCATAATAGACCCAATCAGGCTTTTAGTATAGGGAGCGTCTAACCCTTCACGCTTCCCTCGGTCATGCCCTTGATGAACCATTTGGAAAAAAGCAGGTACATGACGACGACCGGCACGGATGCCATGGTAAGAACCGCAAAAACGTTCCCGTAATTCGTCTGGTACTGCCCGAAAAGGAGGGCTGTGGCCAGCGGTACGGTTTTTACCGCATCCGACTTGAGGAGAACGAGCGGAAACCAGAAATCGTTCCAGACGGGAATGAAATTGACGACGGCGACCGACGCGATGGCGGGCAGCAAGAGGGGTGCGATTATGCGCGCGAAAATGCCGGCGTCCCCGCAGCCGTCGATACGGGCGGCCGAGCTCAGTTCGTCCGGGATCATCCGGATGAAGTCGGTCAGGATGAAAACGCCGAACGGTATGCCCGTCGCGATGCTCACGAGGATTACCGAACCGGTCGTATCCTGCAGACCGAGGTTGATCATCAGTTTGAGGATTGAAATGGTTCCAAGCTTGATCGGAATGATCAGCCCCGCGACAAAAAAGGCATAGAGGAAGACGGAACCTTTAAATGGAAGTTTCGCGAGCACGTAGGCGGCGAGCGAGGCGAAAACGATTATGAAGAAAAGGGACACCGCGACGACGAACAGGCTGTTCGCGAAGTAGGTGCCGTAATTGGAGCGCGAAACCATATTGACGTAGTTGTCCGGATAGAATTCCGCGGGCAAGCCGAAGGGGTTGGTGAATACCTCGGCGTTCGGCTTGAGGGAGGTCACCACCATCAGATACAGCGGATAGGCGATGATCACCGAATATACGAGCATCAATACGTAATAAATTCCGTTTTTAAGGCGCATCTCAGTCCTCCCCCCGGTTTTTTCCCTTGAACAGATAATACCAGACGGCGACGCCGACGGCGACTATGAAAAACATGATGGTCGAGACGGCCGCGCCCATGCCCATGCCCCAGCCTCCGCGCACCGGCGTCGAGAAGGCAGCCCGGTAAAAAAGCGAACCGAAGAGGTCGGTCATGTAGCGGGGATTCGCCATGGTGGTGGTCATCGCGTAGACGATGTCGAACTGGGTAAAGTCCCCGACGAAGATCAGGAGCGTCACCATGCCGACTATGGGCATGAGGGCAGGAAGGATGATGTAACGCATTTCCTGGACCCAGTCGGCACCGTCGATGCGGGCGGCTTCGAGATGTTCGGAGGGGATTCCGTCGATGCCGACGGCATAGAGGAGGATGGATTCGCCGATGAACTGCCAGCTCACCGCGACGGCGAGGGTCGGAAGGGCGGTAAACTCGTTGCCGAGCCAGGGAAATTGTCCCAGGAGGCCCCACATCGGATTGAGCATCTGGCGAAAGAGGAAGCCGACGACGAGGACCGAAAGCGTCGTCGGAAGGAAGCTGATCTTGCGGAGGAAAGGCGCGCCCCGTATCTTGCGGGTGACGGCCAGCGCGAGGAAAAAACCAAGCACGTTCTGCAGAAGGGTGACGATCAGGAAAAAGATCGTGTTGTTGTAGAAGGCGCCCCACACCCGCTCACTGAATGACGGCTCCGTGAATATCTTCACGTAATTGGCGAAGCCGACGAAGTCCGTGGGGACGAGCCCGGTCCCGGAATAAAAACTGAGCCGCATCGAATCGAGGATGGGCAAAAGAAGCACATAGGTATACACGGCGAAGGCCGGCAGGAGAAAGGCTATCCTGAACGCCGCGGGGGCGAACGCGCGGGAGCGGCGTCCCTTTTCACTGGTTTTCGATCGCATGGCTGTTCTCCTCCTTGCCTGGTCGGTGCGGGCGTACGGGAACCGGATCCCGTACGCCCAAAATCAAATCGGGTTATTTCTTGAAAGGCGGATACCAGGAGGCCAGCTGGTCCTGCACGTAGGCGGCTGCGGCTTCGGGGGTATACTTGTCCACCATCATGCCGGGGAGGGCCACGCCCATGAGGGAGTTGCCGCTCGGGGACTGGGCGCTCATCTTTTCCCAGACGGTGCGCACGGTCAGGTCGGCGGTCGCCGCGGCGTCGAACATTTTCTGGGCAAGGGGGTTGCTCAGGGTGACCTTGGCGGGGGTGTACGAGAAGAAGCCGGGAAGCTCGGTCATGATTGCCTGCGCGTATTCGGCTCCCGAAACCCACTTGATGTATTCGATGGCGGCGTCGAGGTTCTTCGATTTCTTGTTGAGGCCGATACCCGCGTCGACATGGAAGCAATATTGCAGCTTGTCGCCGGCCTTGGCGACGGGAGGGGCGAACCAACCGATCTTCGAGCTGTCCGAACCGAGGTCCTCGAACACGCCGATCTCCCAGGAACCGCCGATGAACATGGCGGCCTGGGCCGAGCCGAACATCTGCTGCATGCTTACGTAATCGAGTGCTTCATATCCCTTGGGAAGATATTTCTGGAGCGAGTCGACGGCCTTGAACGCGGCGACGAAATCGGGATCCGTCAGTTTCATGGTGCCGGCCATCAGCTTCTGGCGAGCCGCCTCTCCGCCGTAAAAGTTGGCTCCGAGTCCGGAGAACACGACTTCGTAGAGGGTCCAGTCGTCGAGCGCGCCCTGGGCGAATACTTTTTCGCCGCCCTTGAGGAGCGTATCGCAGACAGTAATGAATTCGGCCCAGGTCGCCGGTTCCTTCAGGTTGTATTTATCGAAAATCGCCTTCTGGTAGAAAATACCGTGGGTGACGCCGACCGACGGTACGCCGTAAGTGACGCCTTCCTCGGTCGACCAGGCCTTCACCGCCGCGGGCGGGAATGCTTTCAGGTCGGGAATCACGTTCGTCAGGTCATAGAGCCAGCCGCCGTTGTAGTAGGCGCGGCCGGTATCATATGAACGCAGGAACACGATGTCCGCACCGGTATCGGTCTCGAGACCGGCGCGCATGTTCGCGTCATATTCGGTGTCGTTGACCGGCTGGAAATTGATGGTGATATTCGGGTGCGTCTTGGTGAACAATTCGTTGATGCGGTTCATCCGTTCGATATCCTCGGTTCTCCAGCTCGTCAATGTCAGGACGACCTTCTCTCCCGATTTTGCGGTGCCTTTGCCGCACGCGGTGAATCCGGCGACAAGCAGGACCGAAACAGCCAGCAGCGCGGCGATCATCGCCGCCCGTTTTACGCGGAACAACTTCATAGTAGCCTCCTTCAAATACTCGCAAGGCAGGTCCAGCGGACAAAACCGCTTCCTACCCCGCCAAAAAACCCGTAAGCCATAATTCAGTAGCGAGAGCCGCGGCGCCCGATACGCCCCCGTCGCCGTTGACCGGCGCCTCGCAGCGGATCTGCACCACGGAATACCGGTTGACCTCTTTTTGCAGGGCGCGCACAAAATCGGGCAGAAAGGAACCGAGCCCGCCGGAGCTGACCACTGCCAGTCCGATATCGAGCATGACGCAGATATTCGTCACCGCGAGGGCGATGGAGGTGACGGCCCGCTCGAGCGAAGCCGGTGAGGGGATCCCGTCGCGGGAAACCTCGTTCCACAGCTCGCTTAGATTGATATGCGATTCGAGCCAGCCGGGCTTGTCCGTATTCATCCGGTAGGCGGGATCGAGTACGAGATACCCGAGTTCGCCGGTAAACGCACGCGGTCCTTTCCGCAAGTGCCCGTCGATTATCAGTCCCGAGCCGAGGCCCCGGCCGAGTTCTATATACAGGAGGTCGCCCGCCTCGCCGAGGGAGCGTACCTTGTATTCCCCGAGAGCGGCGGCGTTCGCGTCGTTTTCGATGGATACCGGCATGCCGAGTTCCTTCTCGAGGCTTCGTATGTACGGCGAAAGATCGAGCGGTGCGTCGACGCCGACGAACGGCGCGAACGAAATGGTCAGGGGTTCGGGACCGACGACGCCGGGCACACCGAGACCGAGACCGACGACGCTTGCGGCCGGAACGCCCGACTTGACGATGAGCTCCCGGACCGCGGGTGCCAGTTCCTCCGACAGAAAAGTCCGCACGTCGGGGTCGACCCTTCTGGTCATGAGGGATGTCACGTTTCCCGCAAGGTCCACAAGGCCGATATTCAGGTAAAAACCGTCAAACTCCGCGCCCACGGCATAGACGGCGTCAGGGAGATACCGGAGCAGGTGCGGTTTCCTGCCCAGGGCCGAATTGCCGTCGCCGGCTGCTTCCACTATGCCGGAAGCCAAAAAATAATCGATGATTTTCATGACGGTCGGGGCGCTGATTCCGCTCCGCCGCGCGATTTCGGCTTTTGAAAGCTCGGATTCAGTCCGCAAGAGGGTGTATACCGTTCGCCGGTTCAATTCCTTGAGATTTGACGCGACAAAATTGCCCATTGCAGCTTACCTCGTACATTACTTAAACAACTTAGTTAAGTATTGTTCTATTACTTCGCTTTGTCAAGTAAAAACGTGCAAAAAAAAGCTCCGGCAGTGCCGGAGCTTCAAGCTATTCAAGGTTCATGCGTATCGACCACTCGTACCCGTTGTCCGCCGGAAGGAGGAATTCGGGCAGGGTCTGGGCTCCCCAGCTGTTGTCTCCGCCGACGCCCATCTGCGCCATGCCGATGCGGAGGACCGATCTGGTCCGCAGGGCTCCGAGCTCATAGGTGTGCCGTGCCTTGTCCAGTTCGTCCCGCGTCCAGGGAAGCACGCTGAATTCGAAGGACCCTTCCCCGCCGTACACCGGCCGCTCGCTCGAGCGGCAGTCGCGGAAGGAAAGCTTTCCGCCGGTACCCGCATCGAGCGTCAGGGAACGGACACCGGTCCGGTTACCGCATTCCTGGGGCTTGAGATAGGGTACATACGAGTCGTCGGGCGTGGAACGGTAGAGTCCCTTGAGCGCGCTCCGTCTCCTGTCCATGTAATTGTCGTGCGGGCCGCATCCGTACCAGCCGAAGGATTCGACCTGCCGGGCAAGGACTGCCTCCAATCCGACGAACGGAATCTCGGGAAGGCTTCTCCCCTTGACGGGTACGAGAACCTGGGTCAGGGTTACTTCCCCGCCGGCAGCGATCGTCCATCGGAGCTCGCACCGCGCGGCGAGAACCGGCGGCAACGTGTACGGAACGGTGACGACTACGGCGCCATTTTCCTCGCTGATCACCGGCGCGCGGGGAACGAGCCACACCCAGTAGGCGGCCAGCTTCCAGAGCCCCAGCCGCTCGATGAAGGCATTGCCCCGGTCGTTGTCGGTCATCGCACGCCAAAAATCGGGACGGAACGAAGCGAAGGTCAGGGATTTTTTTCCGTTTTCGATCGAGACAAGCTCGCCCATCGGCGAAAAGACCAGGGAGGAAAGATCGCTGCGGACGACAAAACCGCCGTCGGCTTTTTTCTCGACGCGCGGAGCGGAAGCGCCCTTGGCGCCACCTGCCGCCGTTGCGTTACCGGCGATCGCCGGGGAAACAGCTGAGGATTCGCGGACCCCGAGCATGAACTGTTCCGCGGCGATCGAGGTTCCCGCCGGCGCCCAGGGGCTTGCCGCTACGGTGACGAGGTCGACTTGCAGGATCAGCTCGAACGCGTATTTCGGTGCCGAGGCAAGAACTGCGGAGGCGGATTTACCCTCCGCACCGGCGCAGTTCCATAAAAGGTCGGGACGACCGCCGTCCGGACGGCGCTCGCCCTTGCCCGAAGCGAGAACAATGCCGTCGGCGAGGATCTTCCAGGACAGGGACAATCCGTCGAATCCGGTACAGAGGGTCCGGTCGTCAATGCGGACATTGCAGGAGGTGCGGTCGACGAGCTCGAAATCGTACTGCTGGTAGCAGGCACGGGTTTCGGCCATCTTGGGCGTTTCGGTGCGGTCGGCGAAGAGGAGGCCGTTGCCCGAAAAATTGCCGTCGTTCGGTATGTCGCCGAAGTCGCCGCCGTATGCGAGATACTCGACCCCGGAAGCGGTCTTCGTCACTATTGCCTGGTCTATCCAGTCCCAGATGAAGCCTCCCTGCAGGCAGTCGTATTTCTTGAATAGATCGGTATACAGGTGGAGTCCGCCGCAGGAATTCCCCATGGCATGGGAGTATTCGCAGAGCACAAAGGGCTTGCGGATGTCTCCCTTCGCACGGGCGGCTTCGGCCTCCCTGGCATAGGCTTCGAGACCCGAGGCGGGGGTGTACATCTGGCTTTCCATGTCGGAAGCGCGTTCGGATTTCCGGTAATGGAAGACGCCTTCGTAATGGACGATCCTGTCGGGATCGACGGAGCGGAACCAGTCATGCATTTTTTCGTGGTTGGTGCCGCCGAAAGATTCGTTTCCGAGGGACCAAATGAGGATGGAAGAATGGTTGCGATCCCGATGGAACATGGATTTCGCGCGGTCGAGCACGCAGGCCGTCCACTCGCTCCGGTCGCCGGGAAGGGCCGTGTCGGCTATCTCGAGCGCGCCGTATTGCCAGGTGCCGTGGGTCTCGAGGTTCGTCTCGTCGATCATGTAGAGCCCGTACCAGTCGCAGAGGTCGTACCAGAGGAGGGCGTTCGGATAGTGGGAGGTGCGGACCGAATTGATGTTGTTCCGTTTCATGGCCATCGCGTCGGAAACCATGTCGGCGGCTCCCACGCAGCGGCCGGTCTTCATGCTGAACTCGTGCCGGTTGACGCCGTAAAAGACGATCCGTTTTCCGTTCAGGTACATGATTCCGTCGCGAAGCTCGAATTTACGGAAGCCCGTCCGGAAAGCCGTCGACTCGACGACGCGCTTTTTATCGTCTTTCAGGACTACCAGCACCCGGTAGAGCACCGGTTTTTCGGCCGACCAGAGGCGGACGGACGGAACGGATGCCGAAACGGAAACCGCGACCGTACCGGATGCGGGAACGGCGAAAACCGTTTCTGCGGGGGCGGCCGCTGCCTTCCCGTCGGGACCGTACACCGACACTTCGATCGACCAGCGGCCTGTGCTCGCGGCGGATGGGGCTACGGGTGCTGACGAAATTCCTGCAGAACGGTACAGGGTATCGGCGGCGCGAACGTCGAACGAGATGTCTACCGAACCGTTTTCGAACTTCGCGTCGGGAAGGCTTCGCGCGTGATAGTCGTATATGTGGACGGCCGGTCGCGCGAACAGGAACACGTCCCGGAAGATGCCCGAGAGGCGCCAGAAATCCTGGTCTTCGAGCCAGCTCGCGTCGCACCAGCGGTATACTTCGACCGCAAGACGATTTTCGCCCGTCTTCAAAAAGGGACCCAGATCGAACTCGGCGGGAGTAAAACTGTCTTCGCTGTACCCGACGAATTCGCCGTTCAGCCAGACATAAAATGCCGATTCGACCCCCTGGAAACTGATGACTGTTTCCATGCCCGCCCAGGATTCGGGAACCGTAAAGGTGCGCAGGTACGAACCGACGGGATTGAATTTTTGCGGGGCGAACGGAGGCACGAGCGCCTCGCTTTTTTCCCAGGGATACCGGACATTGGTATACTGCGGGTAGTCGTAACCTTCGAGCTGCCAATGGGCGGGGACGGTTATCTCTCCCCAGGCCGAGGAGTCGAAATTTGACTTGTAAAAATCCACCGGACGCGCGTCGGGAGTGTCGACATGGTGAAACTTCCACTTTCCATTGAGGGAGAGAAAGCGCGGCGAGGAAGCGACCGCTGCGGGCAGGGTTACGCCGTCGGCGCCGGGCACCGAGTTCACGGCGGCGAGAGCCTTGGCGGGGTCGTCAAAGCCGCAGAAAATGGACCGTGCGGGCAGGCGGTTTATCTCGAATACATCGGGGTTGTTGTT
>JFJP01031097.1_pt2 | contig 10744 bp, 14 predicted proteins | sample 431651 | NCBI WGS metagenome assembly JFJP01 (sample SAMN02602958, study PRJNA72255) | Microbial mat metagenome, whole genome shotgun sequencing project. | biome: fresh water; feature: sink hole; material: water; isolation source: purple microbial (photo- and chemosynthetic) mats found in...
GTCGTGGACATGGGCGTGCGCCACCATGATGCGGTACTGGCCGCGACCAGTCATTTACCGCATATACTGGCCTACAGCCTAGTGGATACCCTGTCGCGACTCGACGACCGGGCCGAGATTTTCCGCTATGCTGCTGGCGGCTTCCGCGACTTTACCCGCATCGCCTCCAGCGACCCGCAGATGTGGCATGACATCTGTGTCGCCAACCGCGACCAGTTGCTGGAAATGATTACGCTCTTCGTGGCGGACCTGGAACATCTGGCGAAATCCATTCACGCCGATGACCGCGATACGGTGCTGACCACCTTCCAGCGGGCCAAACGCGCCCGTGACAACCTTTATCTCAATTGAGCGCTTACCCATGCTGCACCTTGACCCCCATGCATTGAAAAAGCTGTTGGGCCAGACCTTGACCTATCAAGGCGCGGCTTGCCAGGTCATTGACATTCTGGCCGATGAACCGGCGCTGGTTCTGCGCGATGGCAACGACCGCCGCTTCCTCCAGGCGAATCAGTACGGCGGTGACGGCCTCAACCCGGAATTGCCGGAACTGGCGGCGTTTGATCTATGATCGCCGGACTTGCGGATTCCCCTCCTTGGCCAAGGAGGGGTGGCGTGAAGCGCCGGGGTGGTTCGGGAGGTCGGCGACTCAGGTTGAAACACGATAACCTGAGCGCTGGCACTCCGCCTCGGCCCGCGCCAGATCCGCCTCGGTATCCACACCCGGCGGCGGCGTTTCAACCGCCTCGGCTACATAAATGCGGATGCCGTGCCACAACGCCCGCAACTGTTCCAGCGACTCGGCCTGTTCAGCCGGCGCTGGCGACAGATGCGGGTAGCCGGTCAACACCGCAACCCGGTAAGCGTACAAGCCGATATGCCGGAACCAGGCGCCGGGCGGCAGTTCACTGACTTTCCGGCCCAGCCCAAACGCTTCGCGATGCCAGGGAATCGGCGCACGGCTGAAGTACCGGGCATAGTCCTCAGCGTCCCGCACGACCTTGACCACATTGGGATCAAACAACTCGTCAGGGTCATGGATACGGGTGCAAACCGTGGCAATGCCCGCATCAGGATGCGCCGCCAGTCCCGCCGCGACCTGCTGAATCAGCACCGACGGCAGATGTGGTTCATCCCCCTGGACATTGACCACAATAGCGTCTTCCGGCCAGCCCAGTTGTTCAGCGACTTCCGCCAGCCGGTCGGTCCCGGAAAGATGGTCGGGGGAAGTCATGCACACCGTCGCGCCAAAGCCTTCAGCCACTTCCCGGATACGCGGATCATCGGTCGCAATGACCACTTCCACCGCCCCACTGGCCAGCGCCCGCTGGTAAACATGCTCAATCAGGGGCCGACCCGCCAGCAGCCGCAGCGGTTTACCCGGCAACCGAGTTGACGCATACCGGGCCGGGATAGCGACCCGAAAACCCGGCGCTCCTTCACTCACCAGCCGGAATCTCCTCATCGGTCAGCCGCCGCGCCTCCGCTTCCAGCATCACCGGGATGCCGTCGCGAATCGGATAGGCTAGGCGACTCTCCCGGCAGATCAGTTCTTGCCGGGCCTGATCGTAAATCAGGGGAGCCTTGCTGACCGGGCACACCAGAATTTCCAATAGCTTCTTGTCCATTTTTCAACCTCGGTGATGATAATGAAATGTCGGGGTTGGCAGGTTTGACGCGCTCCGCCATCCGCTGCCTCGGGTTATCGCGCCGGACGCCTTTAGCCATGGCGATAGTTGCCAACCGCCGGAGAAATTGCTCCTCAAATTCGGGATCGAGTTGGGCGCTAACGGGTGCCACCCACCAGTTTTCACTGGCGAAACTCCGGCATTTGATCGCGTCCTTTTCCGTCATCAGCACGGGCAAATCCTGTGGGAAGCGCAAATCTTCCGGGCGGAAGGGATGATGGTCAGGAAAGGGATGTTTGATCAACCGCAACCGGGCATGGCGCAGATGATCGAAAAAGCGCCCCGGATCGCCGATACCGGCCACGGCATGAACGGTCGTGCGCCGAAACCCGGCCAGTGTCGAGGTGATGCAGGGATCCACCAGATTGATCGCCGTATCGCCACGCAGGCACATAAGATATTCGTGTCCCCGCGCCGCGCCGTTGCCAATCACGAAATCCACCTCGTTCAACCGGGAGGGTCGTTCGCGTAAGGGTCCGGCGGGAAAGCAGGCCCCATTCCCCAAACGGCGCTGGCCATCCACCACGGCAATTTCGATGTCGCGCTGCAAACGGTAATGCTGCAAGCCATCATCGCTGACGATGACATTGCAATCATAGCGGGCAAACAGCGCCCTAGCGGCGGCGACGCGATCCGGGTCAACCACAATGGGACAGCGGCAGCGTTGCGCCAACAGCACGGGTTCATCGCCCACCTCGCCCGGATGACTGTCCATAGTGACATGGCGCGGCCATTCTTTGGATTGACCGCCATACCCCCGGCTGATGATGCCCGGCTTATAGCCCGCTTCCCGCAACAACTCCACCAGACGCGCCACGAGAGGCGTTTTGCCGGTGCCGCCAACGCTGATATTGCCAACGATAATCACCGGTGCCCTAACACCCTGGCTTTTGAAAAAGCCGATTTGATAGAGCCGCCGCCGCGCACAGACCACCGAGCCAAACAGGATACTCAACGGCCAGAGCAGCACCGCCGTGAGGTTGAGGGAATAGCCGTGACGATCCAGCCAGGTCATGTTCAAGGTTCCCTGGCGGGCGCTGTCGGGGGCGCACTCACCGTTGAAATCGTCAATTGCTGCAAACCCAGTTGGCCGGCGACATCCAGCACCGTCACAACCGCCTGATGGGGCGTCCGGCCATCGGCGCGCAAGATCACTGGCAACGACCGACCGCCCACAACCGTGATGAGGCGGGCTTTAAGGATAGCCGCATCCACGGATTGCAGTATTTGACCGTTGACGGAATAACGGCCCTCGGCGTCGATGCTGATTTCAAGCTGCGCGACATCACCCGGTATGGGGAGTCCCGACGCTTCCGGCAGACGCAGTTCCAGCGCCGATTCACGCCGCAGACTGGTGGCGATCATGAAAAAGATCAGTAGCACCAGTACCACATCAATCATCGGCACCAGATTCAATTCCGGGCCTTCCCGGCGGCGGGGTCGCAGGTTCATGCGGGACGCCCAACGGTTTCCGTATCCAGTAAATCAATCAATTCCAGTGTTTCCTGTTCTATTTCAATGACTAACTCATCAATTCGGCGCTGAAAATAACGGTAGAACAGCAGACTGGGAATCGCCACGGTCAACCCGGCAGCGGTCGTCACCAGCGCCTCGGCGATACCCGTGGACAACAAACCGAAATTACTGTTGCCCTGCACCGCGACGACCTCAAAGACCTTGATCATGCCGGTCACGGTACCGAGTAATCCCAGCAATTCATGCACCACATGCCGACCCACATCTTCAATGCGCTCCCGGAGCAGCGTTCGGTTCCGATGGCGATGAGCCAATCCGGCAGCGACGATGCGGCCCAGCGGTGAATGGAGCGGCAGCGCATCCATATCAGCCGGATTCACCGCACCCTGTTCAGTCCAGCAGCGCAGAATCACAATCAACTGTTCTGGCAACACCCGCGCCCGGCGCAACGCCAGCAATCGTTCGATAATCAGCGTCGCCGCTGCCAGCGAACAGGCCAGAATGGGAACCATTAGCCAGCCGCCCGCCTTGATCAAATCAACCACATTGAACTCCTTCTGTACGCCATGGCGGATGAGTGGGGCATTCTACCGAAAATCGCTGCATAACCCTTACAAGCTCTCTTGAAAAACGCCTGAAGCTTGCCGACCGTGCGCCGGGCTAACTGCGCACGATCTGAATCAGCAGCAGGATAAACAGCACCACCAAGGCCATCGGAATGAGCGCCGACGGCCAATCCTTTTTCGCAGTCTTGCCGCGTTCCAGCGCCGCCTTGACCCCTGGGCTAAACCACAGCACCACCAATAGCGCCGCCACGCCGCCCAACAAAATTTCCCACCACGCTGCACTTTCCATCATCGCCTCCAGATTTTCATCAATTGATACCACTCATACCGGCTGCCCGCGTCAACAAAACCATCTCTTACAAGCCAACGACACGACAAACCGGCTATATCGGGAAACAGCCACTATTCCGAGGATCGCCCAATGAGCACTCCCCAGACTTTCGATCTGCAGCAAACCGTTTGCGTCAATCCGGCCACCGGCGACATCGTCGGCTATTCACAAATGAACACGCCCGAGGAAGCCCGTGCAGCCCTTCATCGCGCCCGTGCTGCACAACCGGCCTGGGCGGCGCTGCCCCTGGAAGAGCGGGTGCGCTACATGCTGCGCCTGCGCGATTATCTGGTCGATCACGCCGACGACGTGAGCGCCACTATCACCAAAGATGTCGGCAAGACCAGGGTCGAGGCGCTGGCTACCGAAGTCCTGCCGAGCGCCATGGCGACCGATTATTACGCAAAAAACGCCCGGCGCTTCCTCCAACCGCGCAAGGTACGGACCGGTTCGCTGCTGTTCCTGAACAAGCGTAGCCGTATTTTCCGCATACCCTTTGGCGTGATCGGCATTATCGCCCCGTGGAACTACCCGCTCGGCATCCCAATGCATGAGATCGTCCCAGCGCTGCTGGCCGGCAACACCGTCATTTTTAAAACCGCCCCGGAAACCCAGATGGTCGGGCGAAAAATTGAAGAGATGATTCAGTCTGCCGGTCTGCCCGCCGACGTCTTCACCCATCTCAATATCCCCGGCGCCATTATCGGGCAGATTTTGCTGGAGCCAGACCACCATGTCGATAAACTGTTTTTCACCGGCTCGGTTCCGGTCGGCAAGACACTGATGGCCAAGGCCGCGGAAACGCTGACGCCGGTCTCGCTGGAACTCGGCGGCAATGACCCAATGCTGGTCTGTCCCGACGCCTATCTGGAGCGGGCGGTCAATGGCGCGCTCTGGGCCGGTTTGCAGAACAGCGGCCAATCCTGCGGCGGCGTCGAGCGCGTTTACGTCCATCAGGATGTGTACGAACCGTTTATCCAATTACTCAAACAGCGGGTGGCGGCGTTGCGGCAAGGACCGAATACCGATCACGACGTGGACATCGGCGCGATGTGTACCGAACGCCAGATTAAGACTATCCAGCGGCAGGTCGACGACGCACTGGCCAAGGGCGCGGTCATTCTCGCTCAAGTGCCGGTCGATCCCGCTCATGCCCACGCCAATTTCTACCCGGTCACCGTACTCACGAACGTCGATCACACCATGGCATTGATGCGCGAAGAAACCTTCGGGCCGGTGCTGGGCGTGATGAAAGTCCGGGATATGGAACAGGCGATTGCACTGGCCAATGACTCCAGCCTCGGCCTGACCGGTTCCGTATGGTCGCGCAATACCCGCGAGGCGGTGATTCTGGGGCGGCGTATTCATGCTGGCGTCATCACCATCAATGATCATTTGCTGACCCATGGCATGGCCGAAACGCCCTGGGGTGGGGTCAAGGAATCCGGGATTGGCCGTAGTCATGGGGAACTGGGTTTTGACGAGATGACTCAGCCACAGGTGGTGACGACGGAGTTGCTACACTTTGCCAAGCGTAATCTGTTCTGGCATCCCTACGACGCGCAGCTTTACGACGGCCTGAAGGGCGCATTGTATTTTTTGCATGGCCGCAAATTCAGTATCCGCTTGCGTGGTCTGCTACGCTTTACTGGGTTGATTCCGCGCATGTTCAAAGACTGAGGGGAGATAACCATGCTAAAGAAGTTGAGTACGATCAGTATCCTGGTGGTTTGCAGTACAGTTTATGCGGTGGGGGACGGGTGAAACCCCGACTGTTGCTCCCGCCCCTGCTCCCGCCGCTGCCGAACCCGCTAAACGCACAGGCGCAGTCGTAGAGCAGGTACGCGCCGCGCCAACCGCTGAGCCTGCCACTCCAGCCGCCGAGCCTGCCAAACCTGCCACTGTCCCATCCGTCAATCTCAGCGGCAAATGGTCATCTAATTTCAGCGGCGATTTCACTATCGAGCAGATCGGCAACAAAATCACGGGTACCTACACCTACAGGGATGATGATGACATTACTCATGAAGGAAGACTGGAAGGCGTCATTGAAGGGAACACCGTCAAAGCCCAGTGGTGGGAGCGTCCGAAGGTCGGCAAAGGGGAAGAAAGTCGTGGCGATATCGAATGGAAAATCACTGACGACGGCAGAATGTTAGCCGGTTGGTACCGCAACGAAGGCGAGAAAGAGAAACAGGATTTTAATCTTAGGCGGTAATTCATTGATGATGCCTGCGCGGTCTGCTACGCTTTGCCGCGTTGATTCCGCGCATGTTCAAAGACTGAGGTAGGCTACAAGGCTTCTTCTCAGAAGGGGTGCCGTGTTCTTTTCAGAGTCACCCCCGTGTTCTCCCAAGTTTTTAACCGATTGGAGATTTGCTATGAATGTGAAAATCAGTACCCTGTTTTTCGTCGCTGCCATGGCTTCAAGCAACCTGGTTTTTGCGGGCGCGGATGATGCCAAATGGGTTGCTCAATGTGTTAAAGACAACCAGGATCAGGGCAAACCGGCTGAAGTCGTCAAGAAGTATTGTGAATGTATGAATGAGAAGATGGATGACAACGAAACACAGTCCATCGCTCAGTGGGAAAAAAGTCATCCAAAGGAAGAAAAAGAGTGTGATGCCAAATCGGGTTGGAAGTAGTTTTCTGATTCGACACTGGCACCAAGAATTTTTTGCAGTCAACCCAATAAGGAGGTAACCATGCTAAAGAAGTTAAGTACGATCAGTATCCTGGTCGCTTGCAGTACGGTTTATGCAGCGGGGACTGGTGAAACGCCTGCCACAACCACCACAACTCCCGCCGTAACCCCGGCTGCCGAACCTGCTAAACGCACGGGCGGAGTCGTGGAGCAGGTACGCGCCGCACCAACTATCTGCCACGGCTGAACCCGCCAAACCCGCCGCTTCCCCGACCGCTGAACCTGCTAAACCCGCCGCCGCGCCAGCCCTCGATCTCAGTGGAAAGTGGTCATCCAATGGTTATGACGATGTCAGCATCGAACAAACGGGGAAGAAGATTACGGGTACCTACGAGTATAAAGATGATGATGGCGTTACCCAAGAAGGGAAATTTGAGGGTGTAATCGAAGGAAAAACGATTAAAGCCAAATGGTTCGAGCGCCCCAAAGTCGGTAAAGGTGAAGAAAGTCGCGGTGATCTGGAATGGAAAATCAATGATGACGGCAAGACGCTAACGGGTTGGTCTCGCGACGAGGGTGAGAAAGACAAAGATGACTGGAATCTGAAGCGGTAATTTACGGTTCTTCGAGGATTCTTGTGGAAATCGGCGCTTTATGTAACATAAAAATTGCATTGCAATAAATAGCTAATCGATAACTAACTGATTTTGAATCGGCTCCACAAGAGTCCTCGAAGAACCTAATTTTTTAATGATTAGTCTTCCTGATCAATCGGGAAGACTAAGGCGATTTCCGATAAATCTTATACCAAGCAGAGCGTGATCTCCCCCCTTTGAAAAAGGGGGGCGGGGGGATTTTGATCGGCGGCGTCCACCCACAGTGTTCAAATCCCCCCTAACCCCCCTTTGCTAAAGGGGGGAACTTCATTTCAGGAAATCGCCTAATCAAACCAGGAATAATTCCAGATAAAACCTGATTAAAGAGGAATCGGAATGACGATTCGGAAAGTGAAGCTTTTTAGCTTGGCAATGCTCCTGGTTCTGCCAATAAGCGCTTTTGCAGTTGGCGCTATTGCGGTCGATGATGAGGAAGGTCAGACCGAGCCAGGTTACGGACTGGTCACGGGCTATGACTCGAAAGAAGCGGCTAAACGCGCTGCGATAAAACTATGCTCAAAGGCAGGCAACACTGGATGTGAAGTGGTTGCCTGGTTTGAAACCTGTGGAGCTTATGCCTCATCCAAAAAGTTCTACGGCGCGGGCTGGGGCAAAACGCTGGAAGCCGCTGAAGAGATGGCAGTCGAAAAATGCGGTAATGACAACTGTGAGGTTGCCGTCTCTGAATGCGAGTAGGAGGGATCCTGTTTAGAGGAAGTCAAATTGCCTAATTTTTTCCTTATTCGGCAACTGAATTTCTCTTTGATTTTTCAATATGGCAAATCATCCGATAGTTGCTCGGGCGGATTTGCAATAACCCTTTTTATTCCTAATTATGGAGAAATAAAGATGAAGAAAATCATTTTTGCCGCCAGTCTTTTCTTGGGCATGATGGGTGCCACATCCATTGCCACTGCCGAAGCGCCTTCCTGTGCTGATATGAAGGGATTTTCAGCGGCTCTCCGTGGAGCTGCTGACCATATCAGCGCAACTAAGGGTGATTTCTCCGATGACGAAAAGATGGAGAAAGACATGAGTGATCTGGTATCCATCCTGCAGGAGTTCGCCAAACAGGAAGGTGATGCTGGTTTCTCGGACGCAGTTAAAGATATGGCCGGTATTTGGGAAAAAGAGACCTGGAAAGGCGATGATGTCAAGGAATTCAAGAGGGCATTTGACTCTACAGCCGTGGCATTGGATAGGGTTGCCGAAAAACACTGTGCGACCAAGTAACATCCTCTTGTGATAATAAAGGGCTGGCGGTGTGCGATCCGCCAGCCCCGGTTTTTCCCCAACCCCGATCAGGATTTTTCCGATGAGCGCCTTTCCCGTCACCCGCGATCAATTCGATGCCTTCATGGTTCCTAACTATGCCCCGGCGGCGATCATCCCGGTGCGCGGCCAAGGTTCCCGCCTGTGGGATCAGGAGGGGCGAGAATATATCGACTTCGCTGGCGGCATCGCCGTCACCGGCCTCGGCCATGCCCATCCCCATCTGGTGGCGGCGCTGACCGAACAGGCGCAAAAGCTCTGGCATGTCAGTAATGTCGGCGACTTTGCGAACTGACCTTTGCCGAGCGGGTGTTCTTCGCTAATTCCGGCGCGGAAGCCAATGAAGCCGCGCTGAAACTTGCCCGCAAATACGCTGCCGACCACTTTGCCCCGGACAAGCGCGAAATTATCGCCTTCACCCAATCTTTCCATGGCCGCACCCTGTTCACTGTCACCGTCGGCGGTCAGCCCAAGTACACCGAGGGCTTTGAACCGTTGCCAACTGGCATCACCCATGTCCCGTTCAACGACCTAGCCGCCTTCACCGCCGCCATTTCTGACCGCACCTGCGCTGTCATCGTCGAACCGGTGCAAGGCGAAGGTGGCGTAACCCCGGCCACGCCAGAATTCCTCCAGGGCCTGCGCGAACTATGCACCCGCCATCAGGCCCTGCTGATTTTCGACGAAGTACAATGCGGCAACGGGCGCAGCGGCCATCTCTATGCCTACATGGGCTATGGCGTGACCCCGGATATTCTGACCACCGCAAAAGGTCTCGGCGGCGGCTTCCCGATCAGCGCTATGCTCACCACCGCTGCAATGGCTGCCAGTCTCAACGTCGGCAGTCACGGTACGACCTATGGCGGCAATCCCCTAGGCTGCGCGGTAGCGGGCGCAGCCCTGGATCTGTTCAGCGACCTCGAGGTCCTGGCTGGCGTGCGCCATAAGCACGAGGTTTTTATTACGGGTCTGCACCGGATCAATGAACAGTTCGGTATCTTCCGCGAATTGCGCGGCATGGGCCTGCTACTAGGCTGTGAGCTGGCAAAAGCCTGGCGTGGCCGCAGCCGGGAGTTCATCAAGGCGGCGCTGGATGAAGGTTTGCTGATTCTGGTGGCCGGGCCGGATGTGATCCGACTCGCTCCTTCGTTAGTTATCCCTGACGATCTGATCGAGGAAGGTTTGAACCGTTTCGAGCGGGCCGTCGCCAGCCTGCTGGCTTGAAAAACCCGCCCTCACCCCAAGCCTCTCTCTCCATGGGAGCAGGGCGTTTTCGCAAAATTTCCAAGGAGTTGTATCATGCAACGCGATAGAGCTGAACCCGTACAAGTGGCGTGTCCGCGATGCCGCCACACTGAAATCATCTACATTCCCATTGAGGAAATGCCGCGTTGCCCGGACTGCGGCGCAGAAATGGTGATCAAGGAATTGCTGGATGAGGGCAAATCGAGTTGAAAATAAACTATGATGAACCTTTAATGACAGCGATACCAAAGACCATCAGCCAAGGAGCACCTCATTCATGAAAAACCGCCTCATTGCCCTCGCCGCCGTCGCTCTGTTCAGCCTGAACTTCTCGCCCGCTTGGGCCGCCACCAAGCTGGAGCAGATCCAGAAGAACGGCCTGCGGGTCTGTCTGGAACCCGCCTACATGCCCTTTGAACTGACCAACAAGCGCGGCGAAATTATCGGCTTTGATCCCGACCTGGCGGCGTTAATGGCTAAGGATCTCGGCGCACCCAAGCTGGAGCTGATCAGCACCGCCTGGGACGGCATCATCCCGGCGCTGCTTACCGACAAATGCGACATCATTATGAGCGGCATGACTATCACCCCCGAGCGCAAGCAGAAAGTCGATTTTTCCGACCCGTACATGCTGATCGGCCAAACCGTAAGGATCTGGACAATAAGAGCTACCAGATTGCCTCCAAGCTCGGCACTACTGGCGAAATCGCCGCCAAGAAACATATCCCCAAAGCCAAATACCATTCCTACGAAACCGAGGCCGAAGGTGTCATGGAAGTCGTCAACGGCAAGGTCGACGCCTTTATCTACGACGCTCCCTACAACCTGGTCGCCAACGTCCAGCGTGGTGAAGGCAAACTGGTCTT